>Ga0307511_10006950_pt1 | contig 11404 bp, 18 predicted proteins | sample 13_EM_MG_FD_200266 | JGI IMG/M metagenome (GOLD analysis project Ga0307511, IMG submission 200266) | Populus trichocarpa ectomycorrhiza microbial communities from riparian zone in the Pacific Northwest, United States - 13_EM | ecosystem: Host-associated > Plants > Roots > Unclassified | place...
TGACCTCGAGGTGCGGCCTATTAACCATGAGGGTGCGTGTCAAAGGTTAGACCAATATCTGAGGGTGATGAGGTAGAGATGACCGCCTACGTGAGAACACCGCCCAGAGAGATAACCCATGCCTCATTTCGAAGTTGGCGAGAAAGCCCGTGGCTTATGAAATCCACCATGGTCCGACTATTTCATTTGGGGCAGCCGCCGCGGTCGCTGTGGAATGACGCCATGGATATGCGGAAAAGGTTTACTTGGAATACCGGATAGTGGGGCCTGCCGCATTGCACGACCTCCCCGACATCCTTACTCAGCAAAAAGCGTAGGGGACGCCTGACCGGGCCGTTGAGGCGGAATTATTCAGAATCAGATGAGCCGCGCGTTGTCGATGCTGCATCCGAGGAACACGTACGTCTTTCTCACAGGACCTCGTCAGGTGAGCACAGTCGAGAATGCGGTCCACCATCGTGAGGCGGTATCCCACAGGGTTCTGTCATCAATGTTCAACGGGCGCGCTCCGCGAACGGAGGGGGTGGGGATGGGGGTGGGTGCCCCAACAACATCAGCCAGGTTGTGATAAGCGTGGGTGGCTGAAAACAGAAACCCCCGGGCGATTGTGTGAGTTCCAGCGGGACCACCCGCATACTGGTCCGTTTAACTGGAGTTAACTGGTTATCGCGGTGAACAGTGGATGTCCCGTCGTCACGTGGGGGTCACGACTGGCCGGGTACACAAATGCAGCCGGGTTCTGCCGCAGTGACCTACCAACCAACAAACAACGATGAAGGTCGCGTTCTTGCCCCTCCTCGCTCTCGTATCTGCAGCGCTCGCAGTCCCATCATACAACTCTCAGTCTGTGTTTGGTGTGTCTGAACAGGATATCCAAGGTATTCGCGATGGGGTGGATTCCGCGTTCGACAAGGCCGAAGATAAAGTCAAACAATGGGTCCAGGACGGACGCGACTTCATCAACCATAACGGTCTAACCTGTTAGTCAAGGCCTTGCGATACACTGATACAAGGGTTCTCAACGATTAAATGTGCCCAGATGAGCTTGTAACCAATCCCGCGTTCTCCGCATACAGGCTCCGCGTGACCGAACCGAAACTCTGCGACGCGAATGTGAAGCAGTATTCTGGATACCTGGACGTAACCAACGGGAAACATCTCTTCTTCTGGTGAGCCGGATACACGATGTTCGTGCCCGCACGCTGAACCTGTTTTAGGTTCTTTGAATCCAGGAAGGATCCAGGATCCGCTGACTTTATCTATTGGGCGAATGGTGGGTTGGGGGTCTGGGAGTCATTTAAGAGTTCTGACCGAATACACTACAGGCGGCCCTGGTTGCTCATCGACAACGGGATTACTCTTTGAGCTGGGCCCTTGCCAGATTGCCAATGAGACGACTGTGACGTACAACAAGCACTCTTGGAATTCAAAGAGCAACATCCTCTTCCTCGACCAACCTGTCAATGTCGGATACTCTTACTCCGATGATGGCTCCAAGGTCGACCGCAGCGCCGCAGCCGGGGAAGACGTATACGCTTTCTTTCAGCTGTTCTTCTCCCGTTTCCCAGAGTACTCCAAGGCCCCCTTCCATATGGCCGCGGAAAGTTATGGAGGGACGTACGCTCCTCACGCTGCCGCCATCTTCCACAAGAAGAACAAGGAACTCGCCCTGGCCCCCGTTCCCGGTCTGATCAAGGTTAACCTCGCTTCGGTCATCCTCGCTAACGGCATCACGGATCCTTACGAACAAATGGCTTCCGTCCCGGATTGGGCCTGTGATGGCCCTTATGCCGTGTACGACGACCCACAAGGTCCCCAGTGTCAGGCTCTCAGGTCTAAGGTCCCGACCTGCCAACGGCTCATTCAGACTTGCTACAACTTTGACTCTCGCTGGACCTGCGTCCCTGCTCAACTCTACTGTTGGTCCCAGCTCCTTGGCCCGATCCAACGTCCGTATAAGCTTTCTTTTACCCTACCTTTCCAATACTGATTTGTCAATAGAACTCGGCCTCAACATGTATGACGTTCGCAGGACCTGTGATCGTCAGAAGGATGGTCCCCTCTGTTACAAGGGGCTTGAGTGGGTAGAAGCATGGATGAACGACGATAAGGTCAAGAAGGAATTGGGTGCCAACCCTTCTCTGACCTTCCAGTCTTGCAACATGCGGGTCAACCAGGACTTCACGGCCCAGGCTGACGGCATGAGGAACAGCGCGTTGCTCCTCACCGACCTCGTTAACGAGGGCATCCGCCTCTTGGTATACGCTGGCAGCGCTGGTATGTGGCTGATGGTTACCTGGTTCGTTGGAGTGTGCTGACCACAAACCAGATGCTATGTGTAACTTCATGGGTAACGAGCGCTGGGTTTCCAAGTTCGATAACGTCTTCCACGAGGAGTTCGCATCCTCCAAACCCATCCCATGGATTACCAGGGACGGTGCGCGTGTTGCTGGTACTGTTAGGACTGCTGGTGGCGACGGTTTCACGGCCGGGAATGTCACGTTCCTAACTGTGCACGAGGCTGGGTAAGCAACTTCTCTGCACCCTTACTTGGCATTTGAACTCAGGGGTTTCCAGCCACATGGTTCCGTACGACCAACCTGAGGCCGCTCTTGTACGTTGGTATCGTACTTCCGAATGGGTGAAAGACACTGACCTATTCCACTCATCCAGGACATGATTACCCGATGGGTCAAGAACGTCCCTCTGACGAATTGATTTGTTCCATTGTCTCCTGTGTTTCAATCCTCCGGATACCAATAGTAATACATCTACGCGCTTCTGGTTCCTTCCTTAACTTGCGGGCGCTTCTGATGCCACAAAGGAGGTTGATGGATCCACAATGAACCCTTTCTGTTGGCTAGCGCCATTCACCACATTTCTGGATATCTCATAAACCTCGAGTGGGTTTGCCCGTGATCGGGAGATCATCTCTGGCCGTCCAGGCGTTAAGGCGCATGGATTCGTAGCCCACTACGTGGGCGCCCCATTCCGACCGTTGGGCTCAAACACATTTATCAATGACATCCAGGACTTCACCGCAAAGCTCGGCGTTCCTCGGATTTTTGGCTGAATAATCACGCCTGCGCATTAATGAAACCTTCCTTGCTCCCGCCTTCTATTTTCGTCTTGACGCTCGGAAGGTACATCCGTATGAGGCGCACAGATGGCGAAAGCTCGGTGAGTCGGGATTACGGACCCCCCGATCGTGATCAGTTCAATGATCGAAGCCAGGTTTCCGCATTCACCACTCTCCCACATTCATTACCCCCATTCTGTCAACTACCATGAAGTCGACCCTCTTTGTGGTCGTAGGAGTCTGTGTGGCGTGGGCTACCGCGGGCGATATCGCGGCCCAAGCTATCCTCGGTGACACCGAGATGGATGTCCCTGGTGGCAGGCCGCCCGCGTCCGGCGTCGTCTCTCCGGCCGTGACACGGAAGCTCGTTCAGGCCAACGGCGTGGACTGTGAGTTGAGCCTTCCTGTGGATAAGGTTTGCTGATTGGGGATGACATCGCAGATGAGTCGGTGCAACACTCCAAGTTCAGTGATCACAGTCTTAGGATTACCAAACCTAAGATCTGCGATCCCTCGGTACGACAGTATTCGGGCTACATGGACATCACTTCCGGAAAACACCTCTTCTTCTGGTGAGGCTCCACGCACCTCTTGAGTTTGACGCTGGTTATTGGGCGGTTCTCCCTTGAGCTCATCACCCGTTACTCCCGCGTAGGTTCTTTGAATCGAGAAACGCACCTGATACCGCTGATTTCATCTATTGGACTAACGGTGACCACCACTCTAAGGTTTCTTCTTGATCTGACAGCCGCCCTAACTATTTGTCGCAGGTGGCCCAGGTTGTTCTTCTTCCACAGGCCTTCTATTAGAATTGGGACCGTGCCGAGTCACCGACGAGGGCGCAAACGTGACCTACAACAAATACTCCTGGAACACCGACAGCCACATACTATTCCTGGATCAGCCAGTCAACGTCGGTTTCTCGTACTCCGATGATGGCTCCAAAGTCGATCGGAGTACAATCGCCGGCGAAGACGTCTATGCGTTTTTCCAGCTCTTCTTTGCCAGATTCCCCGAGTATGCTTCCCCGCCATTTCACATAGCCTCAGAGAGCTATGGCGGAACCTACGCGCCATACGCTGCTTCGCTATTCCATCAAAAAAATAAAGAACTGGCGTTGGCACCTATCCATGGGTTAACACGGATAAACTTGGCATCCGTGATTCTCGCAAATGGTCTCACGGATCCACTCGAACAGTTTGCCACAGTCCGCGATTACGCTTGTTACGGACCGTACAGGATTCTGGACCCCGACGGGAAGGAGTGCCACTCAATGAAACGAGGGTCAGCCGTATGCCAGCGGTTCATTCGGGCATGTTACAGGCTTCCCACCCGCGCAGGGTGCCTATCCGCAGCTTATTACTGCTATTCACAACTCTATACCCCGATGGAAAGTACGTACCGCCTGACCAGCCCGCATTCCGCCCCCTTCATCGTTCACGTTTCTCAGACACGGGATTGAACCTCTACGACGTGCGTAAAAGGTGCAGCGTGCCGGAGTACGGACCGGAATGTTTCCCGGAATTAGGTTGGCTGGAGGGGTGGATGAACGGGGAAGATGTGAAGAGGCCGCTTGGAGTTGACGCCACCCTTACGTTCGAAGCATGTAACGCGGACGTCAACGAGGATTTCGCGCTCCAAGCCGACGCGATGCGCGATAGTGCCCTGCTCCTCACGGATCTTGTGAACGAGGGAGTGCGATTGCTCGTGTATGCTGGGAATGCAGGTCAGCCGCCCACATGATTTTGGAAACGCCGCTCTGAAATTCCAATGGTGCATTTTATCTGCCACTGAACACAGATGCCATGTGCAATTACATGGGTAACGAACGTTGGGTCAGCAAATTTCCAAATGTTTATCACGAGGAGTTCGTAGCTTCGGAAGCAAAACCATGGGTCACGAGGGAGTCGAGGCGCGAGGCAGGCACGATCCGCACAGCGGGAGGGCGGGGATCAACCGCTGGCAATGTCACATTCGTAAGCGTGTTTGAAGCTGGGTGAGTGTTATTTTTTCCTTTTCGTCTTGTGAGTTTTAGGTTTGGTTTGGATGAGTGGGACTGATGGGGATACGCAGTCACATGGTTCCGTACGATCAACCCGAGGCCGCATTGGTGGGTAGATTGTCAATTTCCCCCCGATTTGTTACAGCACACCTGACTGTCGCGATGTCCAACCCCAGGATCTGATCACACGATGGATCCTGAACGTCCCCCTGACCGATGACTGACGGATCTATTTTCTCTTTCTCGTGATGCGCCAAGAAAGTTTAATCGGGCTAAGGAATGGCTCCGGAGTTCGATAGCTTCCGACAGGTGCACGAGTTCATATTATGTGTATTGTAATCTATGGGGTCGAATTCGTATCACCCTCTGCGTCCTCCAGACTCTTCTTGAAACCCTCCAACGTCCTCGCGAGCTGTCCACCACTCGCCTGGCTCAAGACGCCAGCGATTTGATTAGCGGGGGAGCTGATTAACCCGATCAACTGGGCGCGAAGGGTATCGAGCGTTGGGAGGGATGCGACGTCTCGGACGGCCGCTAGCTTGAAGACCCTCCCTTCGATCAAGGCACCCATGACAGCCAACTCGGGAGTGAGGGTCGGTTTGACCCGTTTGACCCTTCGACCCGGGACGAAATCCGGATCATCCGCGGATGGTTTTTTGGACGGGACCTTTGCCTTTTCTCCCGATTTCGACGGAGGAACGGACTTTTGTAACGCGTTGAGAATCGCGTTCAACGTTGGAGGGTCGAGTGACGGAAGTGAAAGGACGGCAAGGCCGTTCTCCACCGTTCCGGAGATGGCTTTGGCCGTCTTCGCATCGATAGCGGCGTAGTCGCGCAGAGCAACGCCGAAGATTGAGGTGCGAATGACCGTGAGTGATGGTGGGATGGTGATGGAGGGATCGTTGCTTGGGGTTAAGGGCGTGGGCCCAGGGTTGAGGAGAGAAGGCGCAAAGCCGCCCTTACGTGCGGTTGCAGCGGCGATGTCTTTCCGGAGTTTCGTGAGACGCGAAATGGAAAAGTTGTTGTGTTGTAAGAAAACGAGTGGGGATTCGTTGCTCGTCTCGAGGAGCCGGAGGTATTGGTTGTACAGGAACTGTTTCCGTTCCGAGTAAATACGTGGCTCGGTTTTCTTCGGGTACCGCCGTGGTGGTTTCACGGATACGGCATATGTCCGTACAGACATCGTGCCTGAAGTCGAGGCTGGAGGCGGGAGCCTCGCCCGGAGCGCGAGGGCCTGCATTTCGGGATGTCGGGGGTGGAAGGAGGAGGGGGTTCAAGGCGGAGCACGTGATCCCGTTGAACTCGGACGCGTCTCCTTCTCTCCGTGTTCCTTCTTGTTATCAACGAACCCTTGCGACAATGGTTGGCCACTACGCGACCCCGGAAGCGGACATCACGATAACTCGCCACTTGCCACCACCAGACGATGATTCTACCCAAGACGTTTCCATGTCGTTCGATATCCCACTGCAAGCGGACGCCAGCAACCTTCTGGATCAGGATTGCGATGACTTCTTCTCTGGCCCGGGCTTCGTGACCCTGAGCACTCCAGTTCTACCGAGGCACCTTATGAACAATGGGCGGTCTGTGCGTAAAGCGGCAGGCACCATTCAACCCCCCGCGGTCGCATCTGGTACTATCCTTGGTCGGGCTCTTACGACATTTCCAACCACCGAACTCGAAACATCCGACGATAGGACGGAGCTACATGAGACGCATACATCCCCCAACCAATCACCATCACCACCAGCAATCCCATTCATACCCACAGGCCCGCCGGCGACCGCCTCGGTGGTTAGTACGACCTCGATTACGGACCCAGGCTCGTCTCGACCGAGCGATGTGTCGTCGGGAAGCAATCCAGATACAAAATTTCTCGGTGGTCCGAAGTCAAACACGGCGCCATCCACGACATCTATTATCATCACCAAAGAGTGCGGAACGTATCCGGACATTCAATCAACGTCAACCTTGGTCTCTTCTCACCACCCAACAAACGCCAAAAACACGCAAATCTCCCGTCAGCCTCCGATACTGGCCCCTCAAAAAAAGGACAATGGACTTACTCAACCACGCGGGAACGCTGGCGTCAAGTTGGACAAGGTGTTGTCGAAACCCCGGGGCGGAGGTGCGCTAGATTGTGACATAACAACATCTGTGAGTTGGGTCCAACTTTGTCAGCCATCATGGGATATTATAATATCCGGATGAGACCATGGGTCGTACCATTAGGCAACAAAGCTGACATGTCACCCGATCCCAGACTCGAAACCCCGTTCGTGGCGGTGCAACTAAACTTCCGAAGCCAACACTTTCGAATCGCGGCGTCGGTATCCTTAAGGGTCGAATTGAATCGGATCCGGCGAGTTCAAATCCACGGAGAGACGCCGCCCACCACACGCTTCCCGCAGGGAGCGAACATTCCGACCCCGGTTCACTCGGTGACTCCGCGGAAAGTTCTGGGGCAGTTACTCAAAGTTTGGTAACATCTGTTTTACCTACCCGGTGAGCGATTGGATTCACTTGTTTCTCGTAATCGCTCCGGTGGTCAGGGTGCTCGTTCATTGTGTTTCACTTGACCACGCGATCCCCAGTAAATTGGCGATCAAGTTGTATGCTTATCCTCCTTTCATCTAAGCGGCTCTACACAGAACGCGTGTGACTAACACAATGAATCTCTTTTCGACAGGTTACGTTTAACCGGGGCCGATTTGAGTGGCAATTCACCACCCCTCGACCCGCCGCCGCCGATGGGAGAAGGTCATGTGGGGACGAAAATGCCTCAGGAGGTCGTAGAAGAGGAACGTGAAGAGAACGATCGGCTCACGGTTTCACAGTTATCACCGGGTAAAAGCGTCGGGGGGTGCCGCGATAATTTTGGGAACGACGATGGGATTCGACAGAGTTCCGCGCCTGCGACTGGGGTCTCTATTGCCGTATCACCAATGCGACCCTCCAGGAAGCGTGTCTCATCAGCTGGCCAGGAATCGGATACCGAACCGGGTGGCGCTTTGCCCGATGAATGGGAGATCACCAAAACGAATGGGGAAGGTGAGGTAAGGGGTGGTGGCGGAGGGAAGGAGGTCCAACAGGCACGATGTATGGCAGCCGTCAAGAAGCCACGGGTATTGGTCCAGCCTTTACACAAGAAGAACGGGGTGGCTTCGAGTTCGTTGACCCTAACGAGACGACTGAAGGCTAAGGCTGTTCGAGAATCTCCGCGGGTTCGCAAACTGAGGGATAAACTGGCGGGACGCGTGGGCGCTCGAGGGGGTACGCGTTTCCCAGAGAACGCAGGCGCATCAACGACCACAAGGGTTGCGATGTCTGTTGAAGGAAAGGGGTCCGATCGCTCATCGTCGGGCGAGGTAGCCGGGCCTTCTATGCCGTACAATGGTGACAATGTGAGCCTTTTCTTTGGTTGGGATGCGAAGTGTGCGCATTTGAAATCTGATGAAATGACTTTTAATTATGCGCTTGCGTCTTGATGACTAACGGGTTTACGTTGCCGTCGTGCGCTCCTAAACCTGATGTTGATCAAATCCGGCAGCAGCTGGAGGGTGGAGTGATCGGCAGAAATACTGGCAGTGCTGTGGAGGGACCCTCTTTCCGCTCCATATTGAAACGGAGCACGGTACCCGTAGAGTTTCGATTCCAACTCCCCACACGGCTAGGGACTAGCCGAAGTTCCACAGCGAAGGAGAAGCCGGGAAGGAGCAGCAGGGAAGATGGACAGAAGGCGGCTGGAAGTTCACGAAAACGCCGCAGGCTAGATGAATCCCGGGGTGACGAGAGTGGCGGAGTTGGCGTTGGGGAACCTTCGACTTCTCGATTGAGAGAGGTGGAGGATCATCAAACTGGGAGTCACGCGAGCGACTGGAAGGGGAACATTTGTTCACGTTCCAACTCTACATCTACGACATCAATGGGTCGAAGCAAGAGGGCGCCGCTGATCATTCCGGACGGGTTCAAGTTCAGTACCGAGCAAAGGGCGAAGGAGAGGGAGAGGTTCGACGAGGCGGTGCGGGCAAAGCAGAAGGAGAAGGAACGACAGTCGGAGGAGGAGCGTGCAGCCAAGGCTGTGGAGGAGGAGCGTGGAATCAAGGAGATGAGGAAGAGTGCCGTGCCGAAGGCCAACTCTATCCCGGAGTGGTATGCGAGTATGCCGAGGCGGAAGGCGGCGTAAGAGTGGAGGACCGTCTCAGTCTATTTGTTATTGACGCGTCGGATTGGATGTGGGTGTTGAATGGGATTGTACCTGAGCAGTGTTGGGAATATGTGCTAGGGAGCGCTTGAGCGAAAGCCGAGAGTCACGGGCTGTAGTATAGAGTTTCCCATCAGACGCCCTCAGTTGGCTTAGCACGACGTGGATTGGCCTTTCCGCCTCGAGCCAGCAAGGTGGTCCATCAAATGTCTAGAGCACCGTATCTGGTTGGGCGTCACACGTACGGACGCAGTCGCTCGTTCAACAGTGCAACCCCGATGAGCCGGAGCAAGGGGGGCGGTCGAGATATCCCAATTCCAACTAACCACGCGCCTGGTGAATGGCCGTAGATCTATCTAGACCAGTGCTGCAGGCCTCGAGGAGGCGGAGGCTTTCAAAGCCGTTGCCATCGACTGTGGCGAGGGCGGTGCGCTCGTTTCGTGTTAGCTCTCTTTGGTCAAGTTTGGCGGGAGCAAAAGAAAAAAAAAACACAATGGCGCGTTTCATCCCTCCCCCCCTCCTCCGTCCAAAGGGGACAAAGAAGAAGACGTCGGCTAAAGAAAGGCGTGGTGTGGGGGAATACACAGAGAGAACCAGGGAACCAATTCATATTCAACTTCATGGCCATTCGAAGGGAACCCCACTGCAAACGCGCGAGGGGGGGGAGGAGACCGAGGGGCGCCGGACCACGTGGGGATTATTTTTTGTTATTGTTTTATGAAATAAAGAAATTGGAAAATTAGAAAATGAAGAATGAGATTAGGGTCATGAGGATGACGGAACGGCGGGAGTTGTGTGGCAAGGGGGGGAAGTGATCGTCCAAATTTGGTTCGACGGATGTACCGGTTGCGGGGGTGACCCTCTCGGATATAAAAGCTGGCTGTCCTCCTCCTCCATTCCCTCCAAACCAATCCACCCAACTCTCAGAGTCACTTGCGATTTACTCCTACCAAACAATGTCTCCATCCACCGTCGTCTCTACCTCTACCACTACCTCTACCACCCCTGCCGTCTCCCACTCTCACGGGGATGACAGCTCCTGCGTCAACTACTCTTCTCCCCAATGCTGCCACTGCGGCTGGAGGGGTTCTCACTCTCCTCAATGCCCCTTCAAGCGCACCAAGTAAACAACGGATGATGCGATACCATCTCCATCCTCTGCTACTCCCACTCGCCCGTTGTTTCTTGTGTTTGTTGTGCATTTGCTGAACCGTTCACCATCCATTGTGGTATGTTTCTCTCTCACCAACTCTAACCCATACTCGGTACTGATCGCTTCCGTAGTCTCTCCGCTATCATCATCCCCCCCACCTTGATTCCTTCGCCTTGCCACCCTCCTCCTCCCACCCTTTCAGTCACTAAACGGGCTGCCCCAGATATACCTCCACTCCAGTCATCGCCGAAGCCTTCTCGACCATCATCGCATCGTTTCGTCTTTCGACCTTTCATGTACCATCATCGCCGCCAGTTATCTTAGCAAGGCAGTCGTTCGATCTAATTATTTCGCATGCAAAAGGATTGTTCTTTGTAGTTGAGGACAGCTGTAGATGTCGTGTAGTAGGAGAGCTGTCGTGTACGATTCCGTCCCTCTGCCGCAGAAGAACAGTCTCGCTTGTTGTACTAGCTCTAATCCAACATTTTCTCATAACTCCTCCTTATTTCGGAAGGTCGATCCTGTTCGTGATGGGGAAGGGGGCCCTTTACCCCACACTCCGTGAGCCATCTGCCCGGTGACGGCATTGTCGGCCGAGAACTTGTGCGGAACTAACCTCGGATGGATATCCGCGAGATCTTATCGTATCAACTCAAGTGCAGGTGAGTTCACTGACGGTCTCTTCTTCTTCCCAAGTACAACGAATTGCCGTTTGGTAATCCTTCCGTCACCCGCATTCTATGATCCCGAACGCCCGACCTGGTCTGAAGCTTTGGTGATGAAATGTTTTCAATCCTGATCCCAGCCCGCTCGTTATCTCTATCCACATCAAACTCGTTATCGGCCTTCCCCTTTGCCTCCCCTCACACACTACCCAGGTCTGCTGACGACAACGGAGATTCCATGATGACCGCCATCGAAGGGTGGGAGGACGGAGGACGGAGGGAATCCACGGTTCATGGGGGC
>Ga0307511_10006951_pt1 | contig 11403 bp, 15 predicted proteins | sample 13_EM_MG_FD_200266 | JGI IMG/M metagenome (GOLD analysis project Ga0307511, IMG submission 200266) | Populus trichocarpa ectomycorrhiza microbial communities from riparian zone in the Pacific Northwest, United States - 13_EM | ecosystem: Host-associated > Plants > Roots > Unclassified | place...
TATATTTTTTTTTTTAATCTTCAGACTGTCTTTGGTAATTGGTAATTTTGCTTATGTTCATCCCAATATATGCCACTTATTTGAATTTTTTTTTTACTTTTATTAAAATGTAATTATTACCATTAGTTTCTTTTGTTCCCGAGCTATTCTATGTCGGTTTACTATTAAAGAAAAGTTAGTTATGCTGTGTTGTTTGTCTGCATTGCTCAGGCGGCCCAGTAAGTTAACAACCGTGTATAAAGATAAAAACCTTTTCTGGAAATCGGGGAATCCGAAAATTTTGGTGAAGTGTTTGATGTATCGGTAATTTTATAATTGTTCATGATATTGGTAGTTTTGAATTAGAGCACTGTGTGCGCGTTTTTCAATTATATTGTACTTATTTTGGATGTTTTACTGTCTAATTTGCTTATGACTGATTCTAGCAGAATGTTTAACTGTTAATCCATGTCTATCTTAGGAATTAACTTTTAACTCTTTCACTTGCTGATACTGATCTCAACCATGTCGTGGACTGTTTTATTAACACTTCCAATCTTAAGAAGTAAGGGATGTAGAGGGTGCATTGGAATCATGACGTGGACTTTAGCTGTTCATTGCTTTTGGGAATTTGAATTAGAGATGTGTGTTAATTTGACAAACTATTTTCTAGAGCTGGGATTCCCAGAAACGGTTTTTGTTATTGTTGCTGCCACTGCTGGTATCATTCCCATACATGCTTTCTGATTTGCAGTACTAGTTTTGATTGTTGATAAAAGGTTTCTGAACTCTGAAATGTTCACTCATTTTTGCTGTTTGTTTCTGACTTGATACTTGTGCCTGTCCATGTTAGTGCTTAGATGGTGCTGTTGCTGACAATGCCTCTAAGGGCTCTCGGGAAACAGGGGAAAAACATGTTGGTTCTCCAAAAGAAGGCACAGAATCACCTGAAATACTAGAGTCAAAAAACTATATAAAGGAACCTTCCTCTGAAGAAGAGGAAAAAATGGAAGAATGTCCTGTAACGGGCCTTTTGACAGGACAAAAAACAACAAAATCAAAGACCAAGGATACTCAAGCAAATGCGATTAAAGTTCCAAGTGACCATGCCTCCAAGGACTTTGGGGGAACGGGGGGAAAACATGTTGGTTCTCCAAAAGAAGGCACAGAGTCACCTGAAAGACTAGAGTCAAAAAACAATATAAAAGAACCTTCCTCTGAAGAAGAGGAAAAAATGGAAGACTCTCCTGTAATGGGCCTTATGACAGGAAAAAAGACAACAAAATCAAAAACCAAGGATGCTCAAGCAAACGAGATTAAAGAAGTTCCAAGTGAAGGCAGCATAAAGAAAGCCATGATGAAACGGGCTTCTTATATCAAAGCTAATTCCGAGTATGTTTTTGTTTCTTTCGTAATGGCTGTCAATTCCTATGGCCAGTCTGGTTCTTTTACTAACCTTTATATTTGTGTGTTGTTTCTGTGCCTATGATTTTTGGTTGAAGCAATCCTTGCCCATTATTTTTCTGTGGTATGATGTGATTTATGGAAGTTTATGTCACCTTTATCCTCTCAGGGAAATTACAATGGCTGGACTTCGTCGACTCCTAGAGGATGATCTTAAACTCGATAAATTTTCACTAGATCCCTACAAGAAGTTCATTAGCAAGCAGTTAGATGAGGTGCATATTCTTGTTTAGGTGTTACGTCTTAGCTTGCAGTCATATCTCATACCACCTAATTTTGCCATGATTATTTTTTATCAGGTATTAAAATCTTCTCGAGTTTCTGAACCTAAGAAGAAAAATCTTAAGAATAATTCTCATGCTAAAGCATCTAAAAGGGTAAGCAGTGAAGAGAGCGCAGATTCTTCAGATAAAGAGAGCGATGAGGAGGAAGAAGTAAAACCAAAGAAAAAGAAAACCGGTGCAGAACGAAAGATGCAGAACGCAGAAGGGTCCAAGAAACGGGGAAGACCTGAAAAGGAAATGAAGGTATCTGCCAAGAAGCGGATCAAGCCCTCGGAAACAGTGTCGGAGGACAATAATAATGACATGGAAGACAGCGGAAATGTTTCGGAAGACAACGATTCTCCATCATCTGCAGAAAAACCACTCAAGGTCTCGCCCCCCACACCCACTCACCTCCTGCAAGAAAAAAAACAAAGAAAAGGACCTTTGTTTAAATTGTAAAATATGGTTTAAGTAAAATATGTTTTGAACTTCTTGTAGAAGAAGGAAGCTTCTACTCCAGCATATGGGAAACGTGTGGAGCTTCTGAAATCAGTCATTAAATCCTGCGGGATGAGGTATTTCTTTTACTTGCCATTTAGACCTAAATCAGAGCGTTGTCAGGCTTGACATTCTAACATTTGCTATTTCTTTTGTAGTGTGCCTCCTGTGATTTATAAGAAGGTGAAGCAAGTGGCTGAGAACAAGCGAGAGGCTCAGCTAATAAAGGAACTTGAAGACATACTTTCTAGAGAAGGACTGTCATCAAATCCATCTGAAAAAGGTGATTTTATTATTGAAACTCTAGCTATATGAACTAGGAATAACAAAAATGCTACTCTATGAACCTAATATTGTTTACATAAAAAATATTATTTCCAAGTTCTTGTTTTATTGATCACAAGACAGTACTTAACATAAATGCAAGTTATACCTGCTAACATGAATTAATCTAATATAGTTAACTTTTTAATTATTGTATCCTCAGAGATCAAAGAAGTTAGAAAGAGAAAGGAAAGGGCAAAAGAACTTGAGGGCATTGACTTGAGCAACATTGTGACAACTTCACGTAGAAGGTCTGCAACCAGTTTTGTAGCTCCAAAGCCAAAAGTACTAGTTGAAAGTGAGAGTGATGACACTGATGATACAGAGGAGGATGATGAAGATGGTGAGGACAACAATGAAGATGATGGAGATGACAATGGGGGTGTTGACAGCCCAAGTGAAGAGGCTGATGAGGGTAAGTGACCATATAGACAAGATTGGGTCCTTTGTTAGTGGGTGACACTTGGAGGGAAATGTGGACCTGTGACTAGTGGCCCTTTTGCAATTTTCCGTGGAAAGTGTTGCCTTGGATGTGGTCCTAGCACCATGAATTGCAGCACATGTGTTTTGCTAAGAATTATATCAGCATGTTACTTTGATTCTGATATCTAGTCTGGTCGTGTTTTGGATCTATTTGACTAGTTCTGACAGGCTGAATTTAGGTCTCCCGTGAGAGAATTTTGTTACTCAATTTCATAGATGCGGGGGTCAGCCTTCATTTGGCACAGCATACCCTGTAATAATAGACCTCTAAAGTGACTGGACTAGAATCTCTTTGAAACCAGAACAATGTCAGCTAAACTGAGGTGCCTCAATACCTTCTCAAATCAAAGCCTACTACAATGTGTGTAAGGTAGTTGGAATAGATCACTGGTTGAAATAGCTGGGAGAATTATATTGGTTGCATGCCATGAGCTTCAATATCATTTCATTTTTATAATTCTCTCTTTTGCTTATGCAGAGCAAGATGATGGCAGCGACTGAATCCGGTGCAAGCTGACTTGACATGCATGACCGAAGCTTAAACAATTAGAGTAAATGGGTGTATTAGAAGCCTCAGCCATTAGATTATGTGGGTGTGTTATGTGTACTATACTCAAATTTATTTCGTCAGACTTTTTCTGGGTGTAGGAATAGTTAGCTTTGATGGGAAATTTGCTTGCGGCTATGCCCGTTAGGATATGTTTATCGCAGCAGCCTTAGTGACTTGGGGAGGGTTCTTCTCTGGAAAACTTAGCCTGAATAATAAGCTCAGATTCTTGTATATCGATGTAGGCTTATTTCTGCTACCAAAGATTTCCGATCGAAAACATCAGAATTTGACGGCCCCAGGCTCTTTGGCTCCGAGTTGAGCTAAATTTGTTTTTAATCAACATTCCATGAATCAAATCATGCGTGAGTCCGTGCATTTCGGGTTCCATCCAGCTCTATGCTAGACACCGTCCAAGGGATCATTGTTCGGGCGATGTGATCTTTACAGCAATTGTTTTGGGATGATTGGAATTAATTATATTATCCAGGCTGTCCATCTTAGGGCAACTCCGAGGGCTCTCGACCAGGCTAGTCTCTCTTCCAAAGATTTTGAGATCGGCAACAATTTGATTGTTCATGACAAAAGGATGAAAAACTCAAAACTCTACCCACGAGAAATGGCTCTAAAACTCAATTCATTTAAATAATCGAGTCCCATTGATATTTCTTGGCCGCAAACAATGATTGCGCCAATTTGAGGAATACATGGATCTTTAACCATCTTAACGGCAAAAATCCAAGGACGGCATGGTATTTTTATGCCTGTTGTTCATAACTTCATATTTATCAACATCTTTTCTCTGGGAAAGTTGGCTACAAAAAACCGCGCTGATTCAATTAACAAGTAAATCTTGAAGCCTGTTATCCAGGGCATCAGGAATCAGCCAGCCCTGTCTCTGGACGAACGCGCCTCACTTCATTTGCAAGATCAATTACATGCTTGTCTTTACATCCTAGGTGAAAAGGGGATTGAAATGATTTTTCCTTCGCAGTAATAACTAACAAATAAAAAAGAACCAGACTACTGGAACTAACTAATAGAAGTTAAAATGTTACCAATTTGAAGAAGAGCCGATTCAAGGTGGAAGAGGTAGTCTCTGTTGGGTCCTGAGGGGCCTTCAGCATAAAAAATCTGTCTGCAAAAGGACAGAATTTGAGAATTACTTGCAACTGAGCTTTAGATCCAAGGAGAGAACTCAAGTACCACAGCCCAGTTCAGCAACTACCAGCAGAGTAGAATTGACTAACCAGAATCAACTTTTTAGGCCACAGTAATTTAATATATGTAAGATTTTTAATAATTTCTCCGGGCTTTTGACTATTCAAATACATGATATGGGATCATAGCATTTTCTCTTAGATTTAGATCATGAGTCGGATGTGCTTGTATATACACAGGAAGGATTCAAGATTTTGTGAAATGACATGAGGATTTGATCAAAGCAAAAATGAAGCACCTTTTAGAACTGAAATGCAAAGATTGAAGATGCTTACTTGGCTATCTCTTCGAGAGGTGCAGGCCCCAAATAGTTTTGATTATGTCTCTTGTCTGGAGATCCTATATATCTGAAATAAGAAATTGTTAAATAGAACTGGTTAAATCCCAATGTGACGAGTGCAAAAAAGACAACAGTTGGTGATGGTTTTTGCCACTTACACCATTACTCCTGAAACTGCTGGAGTTGTAGCAGCAGGATCCTGAAAATAGATTTCAGAACATGCCTTTACAGCTGTAGGGCTGATGAAAATAGAATAAAACTGGCACCTAGAGTTAGAACTTACAGTGAAAAAATCAAGATATGCCTTCTCATCATACTGTTTCTCTCTTACTTCTAAATACTATATGCCACAATGAGAAAAAGAAAAACACTCTGTTAAGATATATTAAGCAGGAGCCTAAGAAAAAGGGTTGAGATAAATAAGCTCTGAAACAACAGCTTGAAGTGAAAAAAACTATACAGATGAGACACATTAAAGCACTTTCCAGCATCGTTGGAGGGTGAGAACTGTGCAATTTGCAATTGATGGATTCAATTATTCAGGTATCAATTCCAAAATACAGATGCACCATCCATGATCCCTCTCCACCCCAATCTGAATACAAGCCAAAAAAAAAGAAGAAGTCCCCATAACAATGCCACCACTGTGATATCACGGTGTATCAGTTTAGTTGATCCCAAGCTAGTGCACGATGTGAAAGAAAAAAAGACTCTGTTCAATAGCTGAAATGTCCAAGAGTACAAGTGTACAGGGACAATAGAATAAAAGGTCTCCTACGAACAAAAGAATCAGAACAGCAATTCAAGAAATTGAGTAGAAAAACCATACCGTCAGAGCTACTTCTTGATCTTCTTTCTTGGAAATCTTATATGCAACTCCCCACTATGACCTCGCAGGATAAAAACAAAAAGAACCCTCATATCATTTGATGATTTTTTTTAATCCACAACAAAAAAAGAAACATAATTGACAACAAAATGTTAAATGGCAATGGGCAAACTCAACTCTCACTGGTTTATTAATAAGAGAATCAGCAATTTCGTTTATCTTATTGCGTAGCTAGCCTTTGAAAGCAAATAGAATTGCTAAACCACTAAGAAAATGTTGAAAAAACTCACACAGACTTCCCCATCAGCAGGTTCTAAAGTCACAGTCCTTCCTGGATACTCTGGTGTGCCTCTATGGTCAGTGCTGCCTATTACCAGAACAAAAATCACCCAGCAATACATTTCACTAACAAATATTCCCTACAATATATTTGTATTTACGAGTAAGAGAAATAAACCTTGGTAAAATACACGGCGATATCCTTTGATGAAACCAACGACACGATCATCGTAGTTAAAGCCTGCTTTCCATATTAGAGACCCATATCCAAATACCCACATCGCCATTTTTTCCCTTTTCGTTCTGCCTCTCTCTAACTTCCTCTCTCTAGAACACACAGCAAGGAGGGAGATCGAGAGAGAAATTCGCGAAGCAAAATGATCCAATTGTTGAGCAACTAGAGCAAATGGGATGAGGGCTGTTTGGTGGATATCGGATCCAATAAAATCTTGCGTCTGAGGATAAATTGGATCCATTTTACTGGATGGGCTTAATTGGCCCAAAATATTTTAAAAAACAAACAACACTTCTATACTTCTCACCATCTTTTTAACTTGTCTTGAACGTGCTTTTTGTTTGATGACCAGAGGAGCTTGTCTGAAAGTCATTTCCTTGTGGCTTGTACTTTGTTCTTGGACGACTAGGTTCTAATGCTCTTATTCTTAACAGCCAATAAAAACTTGGCTACAAAGCTTTCAAGAGGTATTTGCTCTCACCTGGCCACATGGTTGATACTCATCCCATAATAAAAAGAATGTATACGGTATAAAATTCAGATTCTCGAGTGAGGTCATAATTATCTCTCTCTTGCCATATATGTTTATCTTCAAAGCAATCTTTACCATGTTCATACATTTTATCCACATCCAAGTCACTGAGAACTCGATTCTTTTCTATTATCATATTGTTAGCTTAGCGTATGCAATTCAAGCAAGCTGGCTAGATATAGATTCTTGATGTTTCCTTTCCAGATATCTTGAAAGACTGCACCGAGAGTATATCCGAAAGTGTCATAGCAGTTGTTTATTAAAATATTTTTATTTAAAAATACATCAAAATAATCTATAACCACGTTAACGTCTCAACATACATGGACTAAAGAGTGATACATATTAATTTCGGATAGAGTTTCTTCCACTGGCAAAGGGGAGAGGGGAGAGGGGAGAGATAGAGTGTGTGTGAGTGTGGTATCTTTTATAGGGGTCCTAGGGAACGTAAATCTTTTGAAGAATCTTCAAGATTTGGGTGGAATCTTCGACATTCCATCGTCAGGTCCTTGGATGCTATTTGCAAAACTGATTGATGATGATAGCTTAGTACTACTATCTTTGATAGGCAATTCTTGGGTTCCAGTTTTCTCATTTGTCATTTGCAATTTCGATGAGTTTATCCTCTCCTTGCTTTTGCCCCACACCACTGTGTAAAGCCCCCAAACTATCAGAACGGCTCCAATTATACTGCAATGCAATAGATGCCAACAAACAAATATATATACACATTAATACAAATAATGTTGAAATCCTTGAGGTCATAGAAACATAGAGTATCACATTCACAAAAGAAAAAGATGATTATTAACTTAAATTACGTAAAAATACTGCACCCAAATTTTTTTTTTTAAAAAAGACAATTACATGTATACCTTCCAAGGTGGATTTGCTCCGCTAGAACAAGGGATCCAAGAGCTGCAGTGGTGATCATGCAAAGAGGGCTAAAAGAAGTTACAAAGACAGGGCCTCGTTCCCTTATTACCACACCTTGCACATAATATGCAATTCCAGAACAAACCACTCCCTAATTACATGATTGAAGGTGTAAAAAAAAAATAAAAAATTTGTTAAGAAACTATCCAACACTCACCTGAAACAATGAATTAAGAAAAACATATGTACTCACAGAGTAAGCAGCAGCAAGAAGCCGAGAGTCAAAGCCTATCTTCCAGGCACCCATGTCACGTTCCATAACAAGGGACACTGCTGCACCTTCCACCACGCCCATCACGCATATCAATGCTGTGAGAGAAAGCTCTGCTGGGTATTTCTTCAAAGTAAATGACTGAACCAAAATCGACACATTTCAACAAATCTTAGTATTAATTTATGTCAAAGCCTTCTACCCTCCTGTAAGAAACTATACATGAGCAGTAAAGAGAAGTTAATACTCACTTGCAATATGAAGAAACCTGCCCAGGCACAGCAACTACCTAGGAGCATTAGTGTTCCGGTAAGCAGATGCTGATTACCGGATTCATTGCTTGTTCCATGGTGAGCTGCTCCATGTGATCTTATAAAATCGATGACCGGACCTTTGTACAAGGTCATAACCATTGCTCCTGTGACCGTGATAACAGTTCCGATGGCCTTGGCTGCGCTATGTAGCTTCTTAAAGTTTACTGTCTCCAACCTATTTATAATATAGCATAGCATATTTAAACAAAACAAATTTGTTTAGCTTAATTAGCTCTTCCATTAATTTGCTCCTTGTGAATTTTATTCAATTATGCTTGAGCATGCATTATACTCTTTCCCATCGTGCATGCTAGCACGTACTATCCTTTTGTGATTTATAATTCAAACATGGATCACGCTAATTAAATTGATTAGAATGCTTTTTAGAGTCACGTAATTAACTTGTTTTAAAAATATGTGAAATCAAAAGGAGTCGTACTAATTCAAATTATGATATTTTTTTTTATTAACGTGCGTGTACCTCGACTAATCCCACGAGTTCTGAAGTTAACAACCATGTAAGCCTCCAGTGACCATCATATTAGTAACCACATGGCTCGAATATGAGACCACAGGAGGAGTAAACTCCTTAATCTCAAATTCTTATCAATGAGCCATCTACTAGATAGTTAAATCATGATATTTATATGCCCATGTATGAGGGCGTCATGAATACATGTGGTAATTTTTATTTCACACAACAAATTTTGCAACATACACACACTTTTAATATTCATGATTTACCGTCTTCGTTGTTATAGCTAGCACCGATTATTTTTGCAGTACAAAAATATTTTTTTTAAATAAAATTTAAAATATTTTTAGATTATTTTAATATACTATATTAAAAATAAATTTTAAAAAATAAAATATTATTTTAATATATTTTTAAATAAAAAAATATTTTAAAACACAGCTGATAACACTATATATACACGTACATGAGGAGGTAGCGATTTATGACTTCAATTCACCTGAAACAAAGCGCCATCAGAAAGGTTATAGCTGGGAGGGCATTTGTTGTAGCAGATGAAAATGTAGCTGAGGTGTATTTCATCCCCAAATAATACAAATTCTGATCAAGCACTGGCCTGGTAATTAATTTCCAGTAAAATAATATATAGTTAAACATACGTATGATATAGGTTACATTAATTATGAAGTATAAACACAAAGATCCAGGGAGCTTTTAGGAGCAGTACTCAAGAAAACCAAGCACCATTATCCTTAGGAAAATCGAGAGTGTCAACTTTGGCCTTATTTTCCTGCCAAAAAGAGAAGGAAATATGTAAAAAACAATCAGAGTTGAGCAAAATTAAAGTGAGAAAATTGGAAATGTGATTCGGGTGTGAATTGGCTTGTGGGAGCTAGAAAGAGACCTTTCAAGAACAAAGGCAAAAGGTGCAATAACAAGCGTAGCAACTACGTGACGGTACACTGCTAGTATGTAATGACTCATGCCATGTTTCAGAGAAACCATGGTGATGATGTACATTCCAGCATATCCAAATTGAAGGGAGACCATAGCCAGGTAATGTTTAACTTTCTTGAGCCCTAGGCACAGCTTCTCACATGGGGTTTGGTCTCCCATCTGATCTCTATGTATCTTCCTAACTCGATCCCTCTGTATCCCTTAATCACTCAATACTTCTCTATGCAAAGACTGAAGCAAGAAATGGCCTTCTTTATAGTCAAGAAAAGCTAAAGCAACGCGATGCCAATATTTGTCCTCTACGCTTAGGGCACTTACTCTCACTCCATTTTTAAGAAGATTCCTTTATCCATTAACTAAGAACACTTGTATTCCTAGCAACTAGAATCCTCGATTTGGGGTGTGATCTAGAATCCGAACAAAAAAAAAAAAAGAAAGATGAAAGTTTCTGTGGATTAATTGATTTTTATGTATAAAACATCCCCCCCCCCTCCCCTGCTGTACAAATTTGTTAATTTATAAGCAGTGGCGACTCTAGACATTGACCATCAAATGAAATCTAGGTTTAGTGCTCCAGCATGAAGCCTGCAGAGAGTTCTGTGGTATACATTGAAGAGTGAACACCATTTCTAAAAGATGTCTGATTGTATTTTGACCCTAATCATAGCACTAATTAAAAGCTAGTGGAAATTAATAACGCTGCTAGAAAATTGTAAAAAATGCATAGATTATTGTATTTTTATGCACGCATCTCGTACGTGTTTTTTTATATATGAAAAATCTTGGTTTATTGTTTTAGTTCCTGAATAATATGATATATATTTTTTTTCACGAGTTATCTGGAATGTTATATAATTCCATAAATTATTCTTATTTCGTTCCTGTTTTTGGACCCACGATCGAGTTTTAGCCCCAGACGTAATTAATAACATCAATATTCAACGATGTTTTTGGCACTGAATTTGCCTTTTAAGTTTCTCTCTTGGTTCCATCTAATTAATCTGTACTGAGTTTTATATATTAAATTAGATAGGCTTTCGGTTAAAATCATCTGAATTTAAATGAGACTTGACTTGATTTTTTTGAAAAATAATACATTTTTTAAATAATATTTTTTTATTAAAAAATTCTTGAAATAACATTATTTTAAATTAGCAAGATATTTCTTATTTAAAATCTTGCTAAGATAATTCCTGCTCCTAAAAAAAAGGCTACAAAACTCCTGTTTCTAGCTCTTTAATTCCTTTGGGAAAATTCATAAGAAAAAGAAATTAATTAATGTTGGTGCTATCGTGTTTGGATTCCAACGAAAAAACTGGTCGGTGGAATCCCACCGAAGAACACGTGAGAATGTGAGCATATCTTAAAAATCATCTTCTTCGTGGCAAAATGAAAAGATGTGGCTATGGATTATTTCCCACCGCAAAACATGGATCAAGTTTTTACTCCCTTTTGTTTAATGGGATAGTTTCTTTTCTTATCTCTCATGCTAATTATCTCTTATCGACGGATATAAAGTCATATGTATTATGAATGCATTTTTACCGATTCATGGGTACGTAAATCAAATATT
>Ga0307511_10006952_pt1 | contig 11403 bp, 8 predicted proteins | sample 13_EM_MG_FD_200266 | JGI IMG/M metagenome (GOLD analysis project Ga0307511, IMG submission 200266) | Populus trichocarpa ectomycorrhiza microbial communities from riparian zone in the Pacific Northwest, United States - 13_EM | ecosystem: Host-associated > Plants > Roots > Unclassified | place...
CAAGCCCAGAATGACCTATGGGCCTTAAAAAAAATAAAAAAAATAATAAACAATCATTTTTATTATTTTTCATTGAAAATTTGTTTTGCTTAAGTTCTCATCTAAAAACCTCTCCTTTAATAAAAGAAAATATTTTTTTTGTCAAGATAAAAAAAGAGAGGATATGAATGACAAAAATAGTTGTCTTCTAAGAAATAAATTTTTTTTTCAAATTTAAATCATTTTTTATTTATTTTATAAATTCTTATTTTAGTCACTTTAAATTGTTTATTCAAGTACATGACTCAAGTTCGTGGACTTGCAGGATTGAAACACCACGCAAAACCTAGAAATTGGTTTCCATCTCGCTCGCAACAGTTAAGCCATACCATCCAAGAAATGTAGCACCAGACTACTTTAGGTTCTTTGGCAGTATGGGCAAGAGAAAGGTCAAGAGAAGGAAAGAGGACCATACTTTGATTTTTTTTTTTAATGTTTTTAACCTTTTTAAATGTGATGACATTGAAAATAAATTTTAAAAAATTAAAAAATATTATTATAATACATTTTCAAATTACAATCATTTTAAAAAATAAACTTTACTATGTTTTTAAATACTCTGGAATTCTCTAAGTAACATTCTATACATATGTGTTTGAGAGTGTGGTATCGGTTGCTTTTCAAAATGTTTTTTATTTTAAAACATATCAAAATAATTTTTTTTATTTTTTTAAAATTATTTTTGATATTAGCACATTAAAATAATATTAAAATATTAAAAAATTATTAATTTAAAAATAAAAAATTAAATTTTTAAAAACACTTTTAAAACATAATAAAAAAATAAATTACTGGCTTGCTGTACTTCTAAAATTGGTAACCACCACACCACAAGATGTATTCAATCATACAAGATGCCATCAATCAAATCCATGCCATTGATGGAAAAAACAACAACACCACCACCACCAACAAACGGTCTTCAAAGTGCATTTATCCATACAAGTAGAGGGAAACTTTGGTGGTGGAGACAGTAGAGAGTGTGGATTGTTTTGGCGAGAGAAGGATATGCGGTGATCTCAATCTGATGATCTCGTAATTGTTTTGAGAAAGGGACAACGAAAGTTAAAAGGTGAAGAGTGAAGTCCAATCAAAGTTCAAATGCGGTTCATCAAAAAAATAAATAATAATAATTTTTTTTTTAGAAACAGTTAAGCAAAAAAAATAAAAAAATTCAAAGACAACCACCAAATTTAAAAAATACATGAAAAATTAAAATTCAAGTACTAAAATAAAATAAAATTACACTTAAGGGGACAAAGTAAAAAAAAAATATAATAAGAAAGGACAAAAATTTTCATTAGAAGAATTAGATTAAAAAGAAAAATAACCCCAACAAAAAAGAAAGAAAAAAAATCATTAAAAAGACCGAAGGGTGAAATCATTAAAAAAATCATTAATCACTAAAAAAATCATTAAAAAATCAAATTAAAAACAATAACAGAAAATAAATTTAGACTGAAGGGTGAAATTATAAAAATCATTTTTCATAAAACAACCAAGTAAAAAAAATTAAAAATCAAAAGAATAAAAACTAAATTATAAAATATAATATATCACAAGCTGAGATTAATAACTAAATTGAAAGGAAATTAAACTCATATTAAAAAGTCAAGGACAAAAATAAAAAATAAAAAAGAACCAAAGCACAAGTACCAAAAACAAAAAAGACTTATCTGCATTTTTTTTTGGGGGGGGTTGCCAATGACAAACCATCAACCGTTGAAGACACACGCTGCACCAGATGAAAGATGATATATTAACGTGTCTAACTATATGGCGGTCGGGTAGCTTGAACCGCTGAGAGGCTCCACACATGCCGCCTAAAGTGCAGGAGTGTCGTCCATGCGGTGACATGTGTAAATCATGTATCAACAACTTTTTAAAATTAATTATTATTTTATTATGGTTAGATACAACAATACTTTTGACAAAAAAAAAAATAACAAAAAAACCAACTTGAAAATACATTCATAACCCTTGACCAAAAGCTTCAGTTTTTTGACTCAAGAGGCATTTTAGTAATCCATTCATATACCAAAATTAAAAAAACCGATACCAACCCTAAACCAAAAGCTTATAATTTTTGGTTCTAAGATCATTTAAATATTTTTAATGTTCATAAAAAGATAAAAAAATCCTAATACCCTCCTAAGCAATGCTACATTTAATTAGATTGAGGGAAAAAATAATTATTTTATTATTATAATTCACAATAAAACAACTACTTTCATCGCCTTGCATTTTAGTATATCTAGTTATAAGTAAGGTTTTTACATAAAAATTAGTAATTTTTTTAGTTTTGAAATAAAAATCAAGATACTTAAGTTGGATTGCTTTTTATTTAGAAATGTATCAAAATATATATTTTTTATTTTTTAAAAATTATTTTTGATATTAGCACATCAAAATAATCTAAAAACACTAAAAAAATATTATTTTGAAGTAAAGAAAAAAAAATTTAATTTTTTTTTAAATTTTTTTTGAAATATAAAAATAAACAAAGTCAAGAATTTGAAATCATGTTTTTCTAAAAATAATTTTTTAATATATTTTTAAATAAAAAATATTTTAAAAATCAACTCGTACTAAACTGCTACTAAAAAAGCTCCTTGTTAGCAAAGTAGTCATCGTAGAAAACCTCCTCCGGCAATTCGACAAACAACAAAACAAACACCAAATCAAAATCGCTGGTGGCAAAAGATGAAAGCATTAGGATGGTGGCTGATGCTGGTGGGCTCGCTTCGATTAGCATCTGTTTGGTTCGGTTTCTTCGACATTTGGGCTCTTAGGCTGGCTGTTTTGTCCAATACAACCAGTAAGCTTCTTTCTTTTCACTCACTCAACATCTCCTCCAAAAGTCAAACCCCCCCGTTTTTTGCTTAAAATCCTGGGTTCTAACGGTTTGTGTGTTTTAATGCCTAATGTCGAATTGCATCATGCAAAATTTGGATCCTGATTATTTAAGGGGATCAAAACCCAATTAAGATTTGATCCAATGTTTTATTTGTTATAGAGCAGCAGCGAGTGGGGTAAATTTAAATCTGGTGTCCAAGAAAGATAATTTCAGTTCATTGTTAAGCAAAGCATAGAATGTTAAAATGATTTTGATTAGTTCTATGGGGATTTGTCCCCAAGATCTGGGATGTGGTTCTTTGATGCTGCATATATGAGCATGGGCAATTGTGTACCTGAAATGGAGGATTATATTAAGGGAGCAAGGCAGGATGGTTCCTAGAGTTTGAAGTTTTATCAATGTACTCAAATAGTTGCTTCCTGCGTACTTTTAACTTAGAGGGACTTTAAGAGTCCGATTGAAGAATGTGTTGGTAAAATTTTTATTACATGAAACTACTAGCGGTAATAAACTATTTGGTTAGAAGAAAAGAACTACATCACAGGTTTCACCAATCTGAACGACAGAAAACCCAAACATTCATGCATTGTAAATCAAGTAAATCTTACCTGATCTACTTCCACTGATCCCTTTTCTGTTCTCTCATTTCCCACCATTGTTCTTTACTATACCACGAGGAATTTTTTTTGTAGCTTCACATAAGTTCACAGTAGTTCTGGATGGATGGTTAAGATGAGAGAGCATACCTTTTGATCTGACATGACCACTAGAAGTGTGTTTTCTGATACTTCGATGATTGGTGATTAAATGTCCGACGCTAAACTGGTAGTTGCTCTTTAAGTATTAGTTGGATACCAAATTGAACCCGTTAGGCCTGTCTTTTCTGATACTTTATTGATTGGTGATTAAACTCTCCTAGTTAACATGCATTTGCTGGCAGAAAAACTTTAGCCAGCAATGACAATAATAGAAACTTCCTCATTCCTTAGGTTTGAATACCAAGATCAACGGTTATGTTTCATGTAAGTGTATTTTGTTCCTTTGATTTTGAATCCAGAAAAATAACATCACAATCTCAAAGACAAAGCAAAACACTCTCATAAAACAAAGGCGTGCAACAATTCCAAACCCAGAAGATGCATCTATTTCTTTATGGCTGAAGTTTTGTTTGTAACATCTTTTTGACTGGTTTCAGTGGTAGAGAGTTCTCTCTCGTTCGTGTTAATTGATCATGGTCTGATTTTTCCCACCCTCTTTTATTAACTGTTATGCAGTGACTGAAGTTCATGGAAGAACATTTGGAGTTTGGACACTATTGACTTGCACTCTTTGCTTTCTTTGTGCATTCAATCTTGACAACAAGCCACTTTATTTGGCCACCTTTTTATCGTTCATCTATGCCTTCGGGCATTTCTTGACTGAATACCTCATATATCAGACGATGGCCATTGCAAACTTGACTACCGTGAGCATCTTTGCAGGTATGCTTGTTTCTTAGCAGACCTGAAATGTTTGATTTTTCTGTCCTTGTATCACTTATCTACCAATATTTTTCATGCCCAACCAGGGGCGGAACTAGAAAATTTTAACTGGGGGTGCCATCATAAAAACTATAAGGTTGGGGAGCAAATATTTTATTCTTAGAGGGGCTAAATGAATAATTTTTATAAAAAAATGAAAATTTAAGGACTAAAATTAAATTTTTAAAAACTTTGAAGACAATTTATATATATAGTGCTATAAATTTGGTAAACAGCGGCAAACAGTTGATGATGGCCCATGCGTTAGGAAATTCTATGCATCTTCATGAACTTGGACCACCTATAATGCACCTAGCTAGTTTCCATGCTTAGAGTTAGAGAATGTTTCAAGGGAGTAAATAAAACATCCTCTTCTTTTAATGCAATGGAAGTTAACTAACGAGGGTTAATGTTTCATAGTAAAAAATTGCAGGCCTAGTTTATTATGCATAGATGATACCTACAGCAAGCTTGGGGGTGCCAAGCACCCCCAAAGCTTGCCGTAGGTCTGCCCCTTTGCCCAACCCATTTTGATTCTAGGTTTAGTTTTGCATAGGCTGCTTGCAAGTTGCAAGTCTGGTTTGTTGTGCATACTGTGGAATACTGGGATACAAGTTTTTTGGTTTTCCACTAAATCCTAAGGTAAAGGTAGATCGGCGTGAGCTTACGGTTTATATTTCCAGCCAAATTGCGCATTTTCACAATTTTATTTGTTCTCTTGACAGAAGATCATCATGCAACTTTAGAAAAATCTCTTTCTTTGGTCTCCATTTAGTTCATCTGTTCCTTTCAATCAGGTACATCAATAGTGTGGATGCTTATTCAGTGGAATGCGCACCAAAAGAGCCATCCAAAGCATCCATGAAACTGGGGATGTTATTTTGCCTTTGACGCGCAGGTCTTTCTTGCTGATCTTGAGGGAGGTTTTGCTACTCGTTTCCAGCTTCTAATTTGGATTTCTGACACCGCATGCCGAGGCTTATAGCTCGCATTGCTTGTTAACTGGACCGCTGTTTTAATAATGTTCTTAATTTCAGCTTTGAATGCTTCAACTATATTAAAATTTTTGGGAAGCACGCGAAAGTTTACTGGCTTCGTGCATGCTGTAATTGTCTGAATTTATTGAGCGTCAAAACTTCAATTAATCTCTGTTCAAGGCTATTGTTATACCTGCAGTCACATTATATTTTTGGATTATTTTTCAAATGATTAAGTTTATCTTTGCTGTTACAGTCAAAGATAAACCATTTTATGATCAATTATTAAAACTAATAAATAAATTATTAATAGAGTTAGAATACTTTTTTTTTTTACTCTAACAAATTAAACTGATATAACGTATTCATAAAGAATGAACTTGCTTATAAGGTTCATAATTGAATTATTTTTAACCAAATAAAGACGTTTATATTTATTTAAAAATACAATAAATATTGGAGGAAACTTTTCCTCAAAAAAACCCCGAAGTTGAAGTTAAGTTAATTGGTAAAAGTCAAATCGCCTTCGGAAACTTGATGGATGGATGAGGTTATTTGGCAGTTTTGAGAAAGTCAATTAGTTGAAAGGAAATAAATAAATAAATTATATACTCTATTGGGAAAATTTAAAACTCACATGTCCTAATATTGTAAAAATTTCTTGATGTTGGTTTAATGCAAGCAACTATCATGGTTGAGAATCTCACCGGTAGCAATATGAGTCCGGTTGTTTTTGAAAATATATATTTTTTTATTTTTAAAAATTATTTTTAATATTAACATATTAAAATAAACTGAAAAAAAAATATAATACTAAAAAACAAACATGAGTTTGAGTTCAAAACTTCAAATACTTGCCTACAAGGTGGACTTCAAGCCCACGACTGGGCATTGCATTGGCAATCTAGGATTATTGAATGCTCTTCTTTTCTGTAAGTGAATCAAGTTTTGCACTAAACACTGTCTGGCTACACAAGGAGAGACTTCTCTCTCTACTGATCCCTTCAATTTCCACAGGACAAATACCTTTTCTTCCTAGACTTAGCCTACTTGGGGTGTGCCCCTCCTTGCCCTCTCTTTACACAGAGATTGAAGGAGATGGACTCATTTTTTCTCTTCTAATCACTCATGCAGATTGTTTGATCATCCAACTGCACTTATCATGTTCAATTTCAGTAAGTTCATCGAGGCATATAAGGGAATTTAGAGACATAAATAAACAGAAACATGTATGTACAATTGCTCACCCTAGGCTACAGTTTACAGGAACACAGAATGTCTAGGACTTCAAATCACCCACTTCCATAGGGTGGATATTTTAGCCACACCAAATAACTTGCTTCCTGTCCCGCTATGTAGCGACGACAGGCTGATCCTCAGCAACTTAGGCGGAATCAGAAGGAAAGAACACCTGCATTCTCACTAGCAGTCACTAACTAACGCAGAGCTTTTTCTCTGCATTCTCTCTCTGATGGTTCATACAAGTATATATCCTAAATGCTCCTGCTTATTTATCATTATTCTAGCTCATGGCTTGTAAGATCAGACTCCGACCTTCCCTGCAGCATTTGCATCAAGCTTCATGACCCGTTCTAGTATTTAATAGAAAGAGAGGCCGTGGCTTTCCCTAAAACTCCTCCTCCATCAATATGATCATCAATCAATGAACGGGAATCCAAGCCAATATCTTTTGCATCATTTCCGTATGGACCTGACCTGATTGGGTAAAAAACAACCTCCTCATTGCCATGGCTTTTATACCCTTGCTCTAATTTTATGTGTTCTGCATTATCTATCTCGTTTTCCTTAATCTTTCTCAGACCTCCAATCCCAAGTTGTGTGATTATTGATTGGGAGTTCTGCATCACAGAGCTAGATGCATCATCTCCCCTGTAATGTTCTTCTCTTAACTGTTGTAAATTCCTTTCGCCTTCATTTTGGGTTTGATCATCTAGTGAACTTACATCCTCAAGTTGATCGCCCTTCTCTTCAATTTCTTGATCTTCATTTGTTTCTTCCCTTTCCTTATCGTCTACATCAATGAGATCCTCTACTTCCTCAGTTTCTTCCTCTTCTGTTCTTACTTGATCATGTCCATCTATTTCTTCATCCCCACCACTTCCTTCATCCTCAATTTCTCCAGGTTTAATTTCTTCGATTTCTTCTTCCAATTCTGCTTTACCCTCATGATTTTCAATCTCTAAACCTGTTTCCCTTACCCGAGGATGGAGGCCTTTCCTGCCAAGTTTTACGACTTCATAATCGCCTCGAACCTCTTCTGAGATCTTTCCAGTACTGTCCTCGTATGCTGCCTTCTTATGGTAAGAGTGCTTGAGCTGGTTGACCAACCAGACGCCAATGGCAAGCAACAGAAATACCTGAATGAAATGCTTTACCTTAAAGCCTTTGGACCTCAGGTTTCTACTGGATGACTGCTTCAACATGTTCAAGTCCTGAAACGAGTGTGTATCCTTCAATTGTCAGCAGGAACTGGCAATTCCAATCTGTGAGTGGAAACAATGATCAAAACAGAACAATCAGTATTTAAAGTCTCCATAACAAACAACCCTAAACCTTCTAATTTATTTTTCGAAAATCCTAAGTTACAATATGTTCAGGCCAAGATGATAAACACAATGGATGGACATTGCACAAGGACAACGTACCCTGAAACATTCTATGACAATAAAAAATTGTACCCCAAAAATGCCAAAGTAATTGTATCAGTCCTAATTGAACAAAATGTATACGCTTGAGTAAGACAAACTGCCAGATAATAATCCGGGATAGAAATTTTTTTCTTCGGCTATGAAACAAACATGAACAAGAACTGAAAACTAAACTTCATCTCTACTGTGTTGCTCATAGACATATAATCATATTAAAGACATTTGAAAGCTGAATGAACAATAGAATCGATATATGAATGAAGAAATTGAGCTGACACTGACAAGGAATGACAGAGCTACAATCTTTTTTAAGCACAAAAATAAAAGCAATTTCTAGCAGAACAGAATATTCTTCCCAAACAATATCGAATATGGACAGATGAAAACAGACGAAATGCAATCAGACAAAGATATCCATAGCTGTCTACAACACACCCAACTAAAAATTAAGAACTTCATAAAAAAATTTAGTAGAAAAACAAGAACTCCAAGCACATAAAGTCCAAGACACCATTCAAACAAAGCATGTGTGTATAATATATGATATAAGAACCTGACATAACTTAACGGAAGTGGAAAAAAAGAGAAGCTAAAGACACAAAAGGGTACCTGCAAGAACACTGAGCAGGAGATCCCAGAAGAAAAAAGTGGAAGCTTTGCGATTGGCAGTGAAGTGTATTTGTATGTATAGGAGACCAGTAAAGGCAGTTTTTTTCACAGTAAAAAGGTTTATGTTGTTCACTTGTTCTCAAGAGAAATGAGTTATAAGCGGGAATAGAAAAAACAAAGCACCTGGCTGATAAAAGAATAGAAGGGAGGGGACAGTTAATGGTTAAAGAGGGCGAACATTGTTTCTCTCTCTCTTTTAACTCAACAGAGTATGAACAAGAGAGTACAGGCTCCAAAAACGTCCACCACCACAAGGGGTGTGGCACTGTATACGTGTGACCCAGAAATGTCGGCAATTCTTTCTGTTTGCTAAATTGGCATCAATTCACTGGCCATTTTGTTTGTCTACTTTTTAAACCGACTAGGTTTCACGGTTTTCAAATCTCTTCCGGTTCTGTTTTTTTTTACTTGTAAACTATACATTTCACTTCCTTGGTATTTTGGTGTGCAGTTTTGAGGTTATACACTGTTAATATAATATCATTCAGAGTATTAATTTAATACACATAATTTTAACTTAAATATAAAAAAAATTTAACTTGAGATGTCAGGTATCTAGAAAATAATTTTAAAATTTAAATATTTATATTTAATAATTACTAAATTGTTAGCTCGCGTTAGGCTACTGGTCATATTTATTTTTTCTTTAAAATAAAAGAAAATATTCAGGCATAACTAATATTTTTCTAGTAGGATTTTTTTTTTTAATCATGTGAGAGTTGATCCGATATTATCCAATTGATTTGATAACTAGTAAAAACTTAGTTTAACTAAAAAAAAATTCAAGACAACATACTTTTTAAAAAAATTATTGAAACGATAACATATTGGATCGACCTGGATCAATTCGAGTTAACCTTTCAAAACCGCAAACCAGGTCATGAGACCTTGATAACCTCATATAAAGCAAATCTAAAATAAATTGTGAAACTCAATTCCAAATCAATCCAATATTAAAAGATGAAATTAAAAAAATAATAATTAAAAAAGGAACAAAAAATGACCCAAGAATCCCATAAAAAAGTAAATTGAAATAAATTATGAATTCTAATTTCCAATCAACCCAATATTGAAGGATGAGGTTGAAAAAAAAATATTAATTTAAAAAAAGAACTCGAAAAAAAACCTGAATCAACTTGGCTTAACCTTCTAAATCCATGATCCGAGTCATGAGACCGGAATAACCTTATAAAAAATAAATCGAAAAATAACCTAAGTTAGCCTGTCAAGCTTGTGACATGTGTCATGAGACTGAAATAACTTTATGGAAAGCAGATCGAACAAATTATAAAGTTCGATTCTCAATAAATCCATTATCGAATGATAAATTTTTTTTAAAAAAATTAAATCTAAAAAGGACAAAAAAAATCAACCTAAGTCTATCCGGGTTAACTCGTAAAACTCATAACCCAAGTTATGAGACCATGATAACTTTATAGAAAACAAACCGAAACAAATGACAAAATCTAATTTATAATTAACCAAATGTTGGAGATGATAAATGATGAAACCGCAAAAAAAATCAATAAAAAATTAAATAAAAAAACTCAAGTTAACCCGTCAAACTTATGACATGGATCATAAGACTGAGATAACTACAAGGAAACAAACCGCAACAAATTATAAAGTCTAATATCCAATAAATCAAGCATTGAAAGATGAAATTTAAAAAAAACATAGATTTTTTTTTAAAAAATAAAAGGCAAAAAATACGTATTATTGCATGGAACGAAATAGACGGGATGGAATTGAAACATCTTGGTTGAAATTTAGCCTAAAAATTAGGAATGAATGGAGATTTAAAAAAAGATAAAATTTGTTTTGATTTATTCTATTTTTTCTTTAAAAATAAAACGAAATTAATAACTCTTGGTTTAAGGTGGGTCACTCTTTTTTTCCTTTCCCCTTGCTTTCCTTTTAGCTTAGCATACCAAATCTAGCCAAATAACCACGATTCCTTCTTGCTTTAGAAGTAGTTTTCTCTTTTTTTTCCGCGTAATATTTAGTTTCCATGTAATACAAACCACAATCAAAGCTCTCCCCCTGCTTGAAATTGTGTAGAATAAGATTTAATTTCCACAGGAAGAGACCCCTCTGTTAAAAAGAAAATCCCTTCATAAAAAAGAGAAACAAGAAATCCAATATATTTTTGGCTGCTTGCAAAAGACGAGTCCTTTTCTACCATCCCGTACGTCACCTATGTTTAATTATCATTTTATTAATATTTTATAACCATCATAATTAAAAACCTTCATCTCTCTATTATTATTCCAAAAACTATCATCATCTCCACCGGTAAGCATCGCCATCACCCTATCACCATTATATTTAATGTAAATGTACGATTTTTTTTGCAATCACGGAAAAATATGTTAATGTAAATGTACGATTTTTCAAATATGATAATAAATAGAAAAAAATATCAAATTAGGCATAAATTCACGTTTCTAATAAATGTAATTTGAAACTCTATTTTTTTTGTTTTAAAAGTATTTTTTAAAAAATTTAAAATACTTTTAATTTTTTCTTTAAAATAATATATTTTTTGATGTTTTTAAATTATTTTGAGGTGCTGATATCAAAAATAATTTTTAAAAAATAAAAAAACATTATCTTAATATATTTTTGAGTGAAAAACACTTTAAAAAACAACCGCAATCACACTCTCAAAC
>Ga0307511_10006954_pt1 | contig 11403 bp, 15 predicted proteins | sample 13_EM_MG_FD_200266 | JGI IMG/M metagenome (GOLD analysis project Ga0307511, IMG submission 200266) | Populus trichocarpa ectomycorrhiza microbial communities from riparian zone in the Pacific Northwest, United States - 13_EM | ecosystem: Host-associated > Plants > Roots > Unclassified | place...
GGGGTTATATTGTAAGGTTTACATTCTAGAAAACACTACTCTGCTGGAGCTGGATATGTGCATACCTGCCGTTTATAGCCTTACTGATTGTTGCATTGTAGGTGTTTTAGGCTTTTTTCTATATGGAAGTTTATTTGATTAAATCAAGTAATAAGCTGGGTGTTTTGCGGTCCAAAGAATGTGTATTTCAGATCTCTAATATGATGCAGAGTGGGGCGTGTTAGCTATAGATGTTTATAACCTCTGTGTTGTATATGTTCACATGGCGGGTACATCTACTCTGGAGGTTCAGGGTAAATATGTCTACCATCTCAGGAAATTTGTCAACAGGTAAGCATCCAGGCTTGTATAAGCGTATAATATAGATACTTAGAGACAGCACTAGGGGATACAAAGTAGGTCAACTACTCAAGTATATCCAATCCATACACCAAATCAAACAAGATCCAATTCCAATTCCAATGCACCAAGCAATCTGCATACATATGCGGGTATTCAGGTATTCAATCGTAACCTTTTCTCTACTATCTCTATATTCAATTATTCCTTTTCCTTCTATATAACCCTCGCAGATCAAGGCAATGCTCTCATCACCCCCTCAAACGCCACTAACGCGCATGCATTCGCCGGGAATGCCCTCAAGAAGCACGGTACAAACCCCCTCCAGTAACCCTTCCACCCTGCGCCCCCTTCCTGATACACCCCCTTCGCAGCCCTCATCCAACTCTTTCCATACTTCTCTCCCCCACCATATCCGCCTTTCCCTGTCCAAAGTTTTTCCAACAATCCCACCTCCCCCCGTGCAGCAGGAGCCCCAACGATGCGATCAGTCATGACCCTCTGCTTCACGACATCGAAAGGGTATGAAGTAATCCAAAAACATTGAGCCCCGAACCCACCCGCCCAGAAATTGATAGCGGGGTCGGAGAGCGAGGTACGTTTTTTAAGTTGATCTGTGAGATGTGAATACGTGAACCAGAATCCCGCAAAATGGCTTCTAAAAAGGAGAGTAGATGATAACCCGTGGTATAACCCTCTTATTCCATGACATGCTCCTATGTGTTTTATCGCTGCTATAGGGCCAGGGTAATAGGGTTGCTTCCCTGCTGCGGGGGTGGCTGTTGCTGTGGAGGTTATATGAGAGTGTGCCCCATGCTTACGAATGTCGTGGTACTGGACTTGGAGCCGGGCTTTGATATGCTCCACCGGCGTCGCAACGAAACTAACTGTCCAACCACCTCCGATTCCCGCAATTGCATTTCCGGTGTGGGGAAGGGGGGATGTTGAGGGCAGGTTGTGGGCGGGGGAGTAGTAATACCGTCGAAGGAGGTTGCGGTATTGAGTCATGGAGCCGAGCATACTGGGTTACCCATCCCCTTATAGTTAGTTTTGTACTCGGGGACATGGTCGTGGAGGAGGAGGAGGGCGGCGAAGTCGGAGGTGGGAGGTACATGGAATCCATAAACATCCATCCCACCAACGGTGGCGTGGCGCCTTTATACAGTCCCCGAACTCCCTCCTTTTGTATTGTTTTCTTGAGACAATCTATCGGTCCAGCGAATTGACTCGGTGGTGCGGTTTGCAGACGGACTTTGAGCGTGTCAAAGCTGTCGGAGGAGGGGAGTCAGCTCTACTTTCTTCCTGCGCAGTCGGTTTTGGGGGATTGAGGCGTACGGATGTCCAACTATCGCATACATGTACCGATATCAGCATCCCAATCTCGAGATGAACGATAGCACAATCGAATTGGATGGAGGAGAGTATCAGAGCTGGCTGGGCCTTTCAAGCTCTGGATCCTCACTCTTTCTTTACGACGTACCAGTCAACTTCGTCACCCCAGAAAACACCCCCGCAACGAATCCCTTATATGGATGTGGGGCATGTTTCTGTGTCTGTTTCTCGTGATCCTTTGGTGATAGCTCCACGGGAATTGGGACTGGGACTGGGACTGGGACTGGCACTGCTGTGCCGTTGTTTGGAGATGACATTGCTCCCCGCAGACACCAGAGGATTGAGTTGAAGATCGATGTCACAGTCGGAACGGGGATTGGTAGGCCATGGAAACTATGCTATAGTCTGGGGACGAGGCTACGGTAACTGGCATGCACATCTGCCGCGGCTGCCGATAATTACGCAAGCCAACATTGAGTAGCTGCGTGTGCTGGTAGGTATCCGTAGACATGGGAATGTGAACCTGGTCTTGGCATCGACTATGACAGACAATCTGTAGCTAAGCCAACCACCACCTAGCCTCGTCCGTCGCATTGACATCACCTCCCCGTGACCATCTTGGTCTAGACTCCACACATACTTATATACTTTACCAGATATTCATAGATCCCTAATACCGTCTCTTATTCTGAAGATGGAAGGTATGAACTTTGATATAAATTCCAGTACATGAGAATAATCGCAACAGTTGAGCTCCCACCAACCACCTGATCAAGGAAGAAGTCGGCATCAATTCGAGTCCCACACATACTCCTAAAGGCTCTATGGCTGCTGCCCTCTAGATGCAAATCAACTATCCTTGATCTTACCCTAGATTACATTTCCCGTACTCTCGCCGAATTGGTCTTCTTACGGCTCCCACGGTGTGCTCATACTCACTGGTCTATCGTCGACTCTTACCGCCCCACATCATATAAGTCAAAGCAACACTCCCTCTCCCTTACCCAGCTGTCCCCGAGCTTCCCTTCGTTGAACAGTCCTAGGGTATTCAAAGAACCGGGTTTAGAGTCGTGGGTCTGGCGAGGAAGATCTTCACGTGATCAATATGGGAGAGCCCGTTGCTAAGAAAAGTAGTGAGAGGTTTATCCGACTGAGGAGAGTCTATAGGTCTGAGGAATAGAAGCTGAAATAGAAAGGGATGAGGTGAGGTGAGATGTTTGGTATGGGATAATGAGGCATCTATGTACTTTAGATTTCGATGGTGGATCTGCAAAATTGATGGTAACAGCTCTTCTCCATTTGTTCAATTACCAAAGTTCCACAAGCAAATCAAAACGCAGCAACACGCACAAAGACAAACATCACAACACTCCTCGAGCTCCCAGCCTATTCTCCCCAAAGCAGCCTACAAATAACGCAAGAAAAAATTGAAGAAATGGGTCATCAAATAAAAGAAGTAGCTCAGGAAAAATATAAAACAAGGAACGGAAGGGTAGGTAACAGATAAAGTACACTTTGTAAGGTGAAGGCCTGTAATTCAAGAAGGATGAAGATGAAGAGGTGGTATATGAAAGTATAACAAAAGAGACAATGCGCGAAGCGCGAGGGTAATCAAATCGGTAAGGTGTGATGTGGCTATTCCATTCATTTACCCTATAGGTGACAGGATAGAATGGAGAGGATGGATATATATAGATGTTGGAAAGGGAAAAGGTGTGAGGCTGAGAGGTAGGATATGAAGGATATAAAGACGATATTAATCCACCGATCTTTGATCCCCACCCTAGAAGCAAGGGAAAAAGCAGAAGACGCAAAAGCAGAAATTAGCACCGTGTCGTAGTCATACATCTCACCCCACATTTCCCTCCGCCTCCTCCCAAACTAGTATTGGCTACATTAGCCCTTCGGACGATGCCGCCCCTTTTCATGCTCCTCGTATTGGATGCATTGGCGATATTGTCAATTTCGAATCGAGTGGTGGTTACTTTTTCGGAGCCGGTTGAGTTTTGACGTTATTCGATAACCACGCCAGTCCCTCAAACAGTCCCTCTCCTGTAGTGGCACAGCTCGGGACCACGAACCAGATCCTATCCTTCATCTTGTGGAGCTGGAGCTTATCGGTGACCTCGGCAGGGGACATAGCTATACCATTCACCCGTCAATCACCATTTTTCTCAACACTCCAACCTGATTCATGGACAGGGAAAACCCACCACCTGGTAGATCCTGCTTATTAGCGAATACTAACAGCAAGCTATCCTTCATTTCCCTATCCTGTATGATCCTGTGCAACTCCTGTCTGGCCTCATCAATCCTATCTCGATCATTCGAATCGATCACGAAGATTAATCCCTGCGTTCCGGAGAAATAGTGTCGCCATAATGGTCGAATCTTGTCCTGTCCACCGACATCCCAAACATTGAACTTCACGTTCTTGTATGTCACGGTTTCAACGTTGAAGCCCACGGTGGGGATGGTAGTGACAGGTTGATTGAGTTTGAGTTTATACAAGATCGCTATTGGAGGGTTAGCAACTCGGGGTGCTGCATGAGGAGGAGGCTGGAGGGGGGTACCGACTTGTTTTTCCAGCAGCGTCTAGTCCCAACATCAGTAGACGCATCTCCTTCGACCCGAACAGCTTCGCCTAAAGCCAAGTCAAAGCTCGTTAGTATCTCACGCATGTCGTGCATAGCTGTTGGACAAGGGATGCACTACCACTAGCTTTGACAGTTGAGCTGCGAGTGACATTCATTAGCATTCATCGGCAGGACCACACAATGTGTGTACTGTAGCGGCTTCTCAACTCACCTCCCATCTTGATCTATTGCGTTCGAATTCCGCTGCCTTCTAAATGGCGTTGATTGGATCACCGATATAGCTGCCTGTCGGTACCCTTCTAGGCTAATCGAATCTTAGTCTAATCGGAACCTTCTCTTCAAGTCGTACTATGTCGTTGGAGGGCGAAACGTTTAGCAGAAACGAGAGGATGTGCGTTTTGTGTTTTGTGTTTCGGGTCGTTGTTGGTGTTGCGAAGCAAGAAGCTAAATTTCCAACCCTTTTTCCCCTTTGCCTAGAGCACAAGTCAACCCTGAACCCCTTGCTACCACCACGCACCTCTCTGGTCGGGACTGTCTCAGCTCACTTCTAAATACCGACTGTGTGGATTAGGCCGGGGTTCACACCGCTTGTCAAAGAATCTCTTCTCCTTCTATGGTGGTGATAATCTCTTTAGTAAGGTTTCGGCAGTAGGTAGTGGGTCAGTATTGTAGCCGGCGGAGATGAAGAGAACGCGATGTCGGTTCAATCGGTTCAATCGATGAAGGCAGCTGAAGTAGTTACCGAAGGGAGGTGAGCGATCGATGCGCTTGGCACGGGGTACTTGAGGATGTACCGCAGCAGATGGGTCCTGTTGGCTCTAGGGATGATGCTTTGAAAGATTTTTGTTTTTCAGACTATCGGTATCGTGCTCTTGGTTGGTTGCTTGGTTTCTGCTAGGGGAGGATGTAAAGGTTACCTACTTAAGGGTGAAACGCGTTCAACCCGACTACCTATGTTGAGTGTGCGCGCTCGCTCACTCGCAGCGGAATTCAACAAGAAGCCTACGAAGCAGAAAACACTGAACTGCGATGGCAGAAAGGGGGTTCGCGCTTATGGCACGCTGTGGGGCTGCAGCGCAGAAGGATGGTTGTTTGGACGTGTGATCGGCCCTGGGAAATGAGAGTTTTAGCTCCGTGTAACGGGCGGCGCTGCTTCGGCCGTGAGGTCCTTGATCTTTGTGGTACTGGTATGCTACTTTAGGCACTATGTACTCGAGAAATCAACTCTCTGTACGAAAATCCCCGTGATGAGACATCTTGTGGTAGAAACAAAAGTTAAACACATGTATGCACTCACAATGAACCTACGACATTTTGCTTTTGTCTAATTAGGGTTTGAGTTCTCGGTCGTCTCACGTGGGAGAACTACTAGTGATTGTAGGCACCAAGCCAGTACTAACTTAGTCATCCTCTGCATGCATTTCAGGGTAACGAGGTAACATCCACAATTGCAGCTACTTGTATTTCGATTTTCCCTGGTCTTGTGCCTATATTTCCCCTACAAGTACTGGTAGTATAGGGCACCAGTACATACTATATTCATGCATCCCAATGTATCATACTGTATATAAAGCCTTGGTAACTAAACAATTCGGGACAAGGAGTTGCAACGTATTTATAAATACCTGCAGGGAAACACGTCAGGTAGAGTGGGAAGTTGCGTAGTTAGGATCGTTAGTGCTTGATAGCAAAGGCTTGCAGTAATCTGGCGTTGACGGTAAAACGAGATTCAAAGCAGTGTGTTATGAGTTATGGCTGGAGCACGGCTTATTTGGAGAACAAGGATAGAGAACGGGTTTATTTTTTATCATTTTTTTATATATATACTCATTACTCATATGCAGTCCGTAGAGAATGGGTTTGTAAAGCTTTTCTGGCTCCACTGCCTCAATTGCAAACAAACCTATGAAAAAGGAGCTAGGTATAGATAGGGCCTAGATTACTTACCTCAGTGGTCAGGCGAGAAGCTAACAAAAGACACTCACGCATGGCTATGTTGAATTAAGTATATAGTCTGGTTGGGATGAAATCGGATGCTTCAATTGACGGTAGTTACTAGAACGGTAGTACCGGTAGAATGTGAGTAGTCAAGAACATAGTGGCTAGCCTAGGTGGAGGTTTTTTCAATCTTGGTCAAGTCCATTATGCTATCGTTAGGGCTGGAATGTTGTATCGTATCTCTTAATATAACCTAGTTAACATTACTGCCAGAGCTGGGGAGGGACATGCGCATGCGCGTAGGTAATCTGGCTCTTTCCTGTCTATTTAGGTTGACCTCGTTCACCTTTCCTGATTACGGCAGCAGTTTGGACGTTCCTTTAAAGTTAAAAAGGTTCGGTCGGTTAGAAAAATACTGCGACTTCAAGAATGTGTTTGGAAGTTTTTATCTAAGCTGGGGCGAACTTTTGGAATTCAACTAACTTTGAATACCCCGATTAGCTATGAAATAGAAGGCTAAAGTTTTTTTACTGATCCTGAGATTCAGCCTACTGGCTCCTCCAATTTGTTATTTAGATCACATGAGCCGCTACTTACTGCACTTCATATTAGAACTATCTAAACCGACCAACCAGACTAAGAACTAGATAGCCAGACTAAGAACTAGATAGCCAGACTAAGAACCAGACTACACCGTAATCAGACTACTACACTGTCGACTATTTTAAAGTCATGCCAACCGGCCTCTTCCGAGGGGCTTGTGCCAACCAGACTAGCCAACCGGTATTTACTGATAACGGTACACTGAAAAAGGCTCGTCGTTACTTGCTGACTGTAAGAACTGTGACATAGAAAAAGATAAACCGGTCTCAGCGGGACTTTCAGGGAGATCCGACGACTGCGGCGTAACTGTTTGAAAAGCACCCTTGATTGCTTCTTCAATTGCAGTGCGGATGGGAGAATATTGATTCATACACTCCCGTGCATTGGCACCAATAAAGTTTCGCTTTTTGGGGTCCGCTCCCTGCTCCAACAATAACCTGACGACCTCCAAACGCCCATGCGAGACGGCCTCCATCAACGGCGTATTTCCAATTCTACGGCTTTGCCTATCCACATGAGAACCACGGGAAAGCAGGAACCTGACGACATCTGCATGTCCACATCGTGATGCATGGTGTAGGGGAGTGTAACCAGCAGTGTCTTCTGCGTTCAACAGATGCTGGTACCGAGTACATATGGCTGTGACCTGCTCCAGATATCCCTTTTCAGCTGCAGACTTCAAAAGTTCAATACACTTTACTTCAGGCTGCGAGCTCAGATCACCTATACTGTCTCTCTCGAGCTGGGTAGGTAGTCCTCTGCCTGAGGAATAGTGTAGTAGGGGGTTTTCATCGTCGGCTTGATTTTTGACTAGCGCCGAGCCCATCGGCCCCAGCTTTGGTGTGTGTTCATCCAAGCTACCCTCGCGGGTTGGGTTAGACATTAATTCAAGGGCCGATGTTTCCTCTAAGTCCCATTTATTCCTCGCTTGCATTTGAGCATCGGCATCAGTGTCCTGAGCCCAGGAAGTCTGCTCCTTCTCCTGTAGCTCTTCGTCTTCACCCCACACTGTCAGACCCGGAAGAGCGGGAAAGGCAAAACTTTTCACAGGCTGCAGGCTCAGATCATCTATACTGTCTTTCTCGAGCTGGGTACGTAGTCCTCTGCCTGAGGAATATTGTGGTAGGGGGTTTCCATTGTCGGCTTGATTTTTGACCAACACCGAGCCCATCGGCCTTAGCGTCGGTGTCAGTTCATCCAAGCTACCCTCGCGAGTTGAGTTAGACTTTAATTCAAGGGCCGATGTTCCCTCTAAGTCCTCTTTATTCCTCACTTGAACCTGAGCATCGGCATCAGTGTCCTGAGCCCAGGCAGTCTGTTCCTTCTCCTGTAGCTCTTCGTCTTCATCTACCACTTTCGGATCCGGAAGAGCGAGCAAGGCAAAACTTTTCATATGCCGACTGAGATGTTTCATCCTCATGTCTTGGGTCACCACTTCTCCACAGAACGGACAAAGTTCTGGTGGAACTTTGGCCCGCCCAGAGAGCTCTACTATTTCCTCAACACTAATAACCTCTTTCCCAACGATGTCCATGTGTGTTGTCAGAAGATGCTCTTTAAACTCCGAGGCTCTAGCGAATAGTCGTGCACAGTTTTTACAATACCATTCCCTGAGGTGCATGCTAAGTTCGTGTTCGTACCATTCATGCTGGCTCTCATATAATACATCCCAGCTTCGGCAGTCTTTGTGCATGCAAGCGTAAGGTCGGAGGTCTCTATACACATGTTTCCTACAGAAGCGGTTAGCTTATTTGTCATCTAATCACATTACCCTGAAATGGTGTGAAGCATATGAAGTATACTATAGACGGCGTTGACTTACTTCCAAGAACGCATGTTATCGAGAGAGATCAAAGTACAGCAATAGGGACAAACAAATGGTTGGCCATTGTCGGTTGTTCCAGCGTTGGGGGGTGGTGGAATACGATCGCCCGTTGGCTGAGTTGAATTGGGTAAATGTTAGCGTTGCATAGGAGGTTTGATAACAGCTATGGCTTGCGCCCACAGAATCCCCTTCATGGATCTCAGGACCCACCTCATTGGGTATACCTGTAGATGGAGTTATCCGCGGCTTTAGCTTGGTTGGGGCTGTACCTGGCCCCTCGGGCGGGGTTGGGCAGGTGTTAGCCATTTCGTCGTGGCGCTTTACTAGTTGAATTGAAGGAGTAGGCTTTACATCATCCTGCGTTGAAAGGTCAACAAAGTGAGTTAATTTATTGTAATAGAGCTGGTAATATCTGAGAAGCTGCCTCCGCTTTGTATTTCCTCTTCTTAGGCGTTCTAGCACATAACTCGGAGCTAGTGGAAAGATTTTCGATAGATGTTTGATGTCCTTGGATTCGAAGTGAGAAACATCGATAGCTGCTAACTTGTGTAGTCTATCTGGTGGAACAGGGTTCCGTATGGCAATGTATAGCTTATACAGGCATGTAATGATGTGCGAGATATCATTCACCAGAGACATGAAATCATCACTTTGCAGTGAGCCAACATCGGATGGGACTTCTGTAGAGTCGTTTTCAATAGGATATCCCCATTGATTGAGGCTCCCAGAGGTGCCATATCCTGTCAAATTGAATACTACATTATCCTGTTAGCCAGGGAATTATAAAAGGGGATTATAAGCAAGGAAGAGTGGGGAGCTTGACTTTCTCCTAATTCCGAATCTAGTTCCTCCAAAAGCACCGAAATTTCCTCATGAACATCCGGTACCTCACGCAAGCGATGATCAAGGGAAAGCAGCCCAGTCTGGTGCGCACCGGTGTTCCCAGCCCACACTCGCAATCTTCCCAGTTCCGTTGACAGGCCAATGATCGGGAACAGCTGTTTGCCAGATCCTTTATGATTTAGATATTCTAAACAGTTGTGGAGTTGAGTGAAGGAACTGATACATTGGTCGTAATGTGATCGGATTGAGACTGTTTCAACCCGAGGAGCAGGAATTTGAACTTCTTCGATCTCCATATCAACGAGTCGCCGTCGCGGTCTTCAACGTCTGGCTTCGGATATATCGGATTCTTTAACAGTGAGAAGATGATCTATATCTAGGACTGTAAGAGAGGTAAACGTGAAGGTAATATCGGCCCTTGAGCTTATCCAATCGGATCGTTGCTACCCCGCATGATCATGATCAGCGTTATGTACGTCTGACGATTTTCCCATTAGCGGCGATTCTCCCATACTGAATTGAAGCCTGGCAAGTGTTATTTCCATATTCGTTTCAACTTGATACCTTGTTACTGAGCCCATATCAACTTCCGACATATACATCTTTCGGGGCAACGTCGCTCACCATGGCTGGCGTGGAAGCAGCAGGCCTCGTGTTGGCAGCATTCCCAGTCGTCCTCGAGTGTATCCACAAACTGAAAGAAATGCGCAACCATCGAGCAATCCTCAGGCAAATGGAACGCGAAATAAGGGCTGAAAGGACGATTTTTAAAAATAGTTGGAATCGCTTGCTGGAGCTAGCCGGAGAAGATAAAATACTCGGGACGTTGTCGGCGACGTCTCACTACTCGATGGACCATGACTCCGTTATAAGCATTCTTGATATATGCGAGGACCTCCTAGGTATTTTGGAAGAATTGAAGCATAAGTTTGGGATTGGTCCAGAGGAAACAACGGTATATTCTTAATTTGTAAATATTTATGTGCCTGTCTGACAGCACACATTATTCAGGCCGGCTATCCAAAGATGATACAATTAAGCCTCAGCGAGGAGTATCGCAACGAAAAGCTGGCGCGAATTCATCGGCTGAATGATAACCTAGATAAGCTCGTGAATGGGGTACACTTTCAGTTATCGACACATACAAAGGTGGTTAATGTTGCGGAACATTATAAAAGGATGCGTGATCATGCAGAGATGATTCATGATGCTCTCAAGGAGAAGCTGCAGGAAACATCAGTCTGTGGCTGTAACGTATGCGACATTCCCCTAACTGAAGGACTATGTTTTACTGATTACTACCACTGGGTGCTAGCACCACTCCGCGAATCTTCGGCTGCAGATGAGATATATGAATATTGGAAAACCCAATAACGATGGGAAAGGCCCCGAGTCAATTCGGTTTAGTGTTATATTTGCAATTGCCATGGCCGAGCAGGAAAAGAGATGGCGAAGCATTGAGGTTGAGCGGATAGAGAACGCTGGGATTACTCCACAATGCCAATCACAGCTGACACATCAAACCAAAGGGAGCAAGCCAAACACTGGATCAATAATCCGCATGCCCGGGGTGATGGAAGCTGGGGCTTCTGGGCACACCAGGACCCTCAACAGGCCTAGGTATCAAATCCCGGGTATTTACCCTGAAGTGTTTATATATACTGATATGCTGGGGTTAGTTCTTTGAGTGTCCCATCCTATAGAGCCACTCGACCAAGAATGCAGAAGGTTCCAACTGACAGCTCCATGGCGTCATATTCGAGTTCAGTTGTGAACGCAATGACCCCCCCTAACCAAAAAGACCCTATACGCCTAGGGCGGAACAACAGAACTCGAAGTCTCCATATGCCCACATCCCGCCTTTCAGGAGCAGAGCGGAAGCCCAAGGATATATCGTTGGAGCTGCCTACAGCATCGGCGGCCAAG
>Ga0307511_10006955_pt1 | contig 11402 bp, 10 predicted proteins | sample 13_EM_MG_FD_200266 | JGI IMG/M metagenome (GOLD analysis project Ga0307511, IMG submission 200266) | Populus trichocarpa ectomycorrhiza microbial communities from riparian zone in the Pacific Northwest, United States - 13_EM | ecosystem: Host-associated > Plants > Roots > Unclassified | place...
CGGCTTCTTCGAAATCACAAACATCTCGAACTCTGGGTCATCCAAAATCAAGACGGTCATCAAGGCTGACGGCGATCCTGGATACTTCGGAACCGCGCGGATGATTTCTGAAGCCGCTCTAGCGCTCGCGCTGAACTTCGACAAACTCCCGTACAAGCAAGTCGGAGGTGCTGGGGTTCTCACCCCGATGGCTGCGCTTGGGGATGTTCACATTGAACGGATGAAGAAGTATTATGGGCTTCAAGTTGAGAGTGAGGTCGTTTCTGGGGACGAGGGAAGGAAGAGAAGGTAGGGATATCGTGATGGTGGCATAGTTTGTAAGGTTCCGCGCTTTGTTCCTTCCGTTCTTCTTTCCCCAACATATAGCCATCTCGAATTAGGCTATCAGATAGGATAATACCGAACCCGCATCCACGACCGTTCGGCGAGTCGGGACACCACCTCATAGCTCGCAAGACCCCGATGAGACCACACCCCCCCGTTTCTCTTGCTCCTTCCCACGGGATTAGTATACTCTGGGACTTCGGGTTTGGTTTATAGCATGTATAAGGGGCAGGTGCGGGGCCCCGGCCGGAGAAGGCAGCAAAGCCCACGGGGTTGGGGACGAGAGCGTCGGCTCGCGAAGTGTCGGGATGGTCATGCGCTCACCCAACACATGGGGGTTGGCGACAAACGGAGCTGGAATGTGGGGTTACTGTAACGATAGACCTTGAGTGGTGGGGGTAGTAATACTGAACCGGGCCGATTCTGTAACCCGAGATCGGACGTGAGCAGACCGCTTCCTTGATAATGCAGTCCACCCTAGGTCATATCTCCGTATTTCCGTCTCACTGAATCATGGCTACCGACGTTAGGGAGGGCAGGGTTCTCTGATCGCATGGAAAAATACATTTGGAGTTATTACAGGAGGTTTCTACGACTCTTGTGAGGGGGGGAGCGCAGGGTGAGGCGGGTGGTGTGGTACTGTTCCGTGCCGGTCGGTGCTATCGACTGTCCCGCCTCGCGGATGTCGGACTAGTCGTGCTTGTAAACGGACTGGGTGGCCATTGGTATTACTAGCACCGTCGACCTCCGTCGACCCAACGGAAGTCCGTGGAGGGGCATTACGGCAATCTAAGGAACCTCCGAATCTGATCGCAATCTGAGCTCCTGGAAGGACTAGGACGCGACCATGTGTGGGACCTGTCCAGGTCCTAGTGAGTAGATATGGTCAAGTGTCGTTGGTAATTCATCCCCCGCCGGAAGGGATGGGTGGGTAATCGAGGCCGCTGTCGAGGGCGGGACATGGATCAGAACTCGGACAGATCCGGGTTAGTATTTCCGTACTCCGAAAGTTTTTATCAGATAAGATTTCTCCATCGCTCAACACCCAACAGTAACTCATAAAAGCCCCCCCGCGCTGGGCGCGGTTCTTCACCCCAAGTCCCATCACTCAATTCGCCATGCCAGTCACGAATGGTACAAAAACACAAGCATACATGCAGAAAGCTAACGGTCTTTCGGGCGTGTATTGTGTTGCATTGAACAGACCGGATGCGAAGAACGCGCTGTCGAAGCAGCTCTTGAAGGACCTCGACGAAGCTGTTGCTTTCGCTGCCTCCAATCCTTCGTGAGTCGCTCACGGCGTCTACCACCACCGTCCACCCGCTGAAACCCCTTCGGTACCCGCCCAGCACCCGAGTCCTGATCATTCACTCATCCACTCCCGGCTCGTTCTGTGCCGGTGCAGATCTGAAGGAGAGGCGAACAATGTCCGATGAAGATGTCATCCAATTCCTCGCCGACCTCGCGGGTCTGTTCGACCGGATAGCCAAGCTCACCATGCCGACGATAGCAGCCATTGATGGACCAGCCCTCGGTGGCGGGCTCGAACTCGCTCTCGCATGCGATATACGAATCGTTGCTCACGATGTCGACAAAATTGCATTGCCAGAGTGTCGTATTGGGATCATCCCTGGCGCCGGGGGTACCCAGAGGTTGCCGAGATTGATCGGGGCGTCTAGGGCGAAAGAGCTTATCTTTACGGGCAGGTCGTTAGATGCCCAGCAGGCTCTAGATTGGGGTGCGTGTCCTGTTTGTGCCTTTGAATTGCCGAATCGCTAACCGGTCCCCGGTGAATACAGGCGTAGTGGACCATGTTGCGGAACCTGGCACCTCTGCTTTGGATAGGGCGTATGCTTTAGCGAGAGAGATGCAAGTGTGCGGTAAGTTGAAGCGAGCGGGATTTCTGTATATAGTACGCCTCTGATGGGGTGTTACGTCCACCTCTTTTACCAGCCCCGCTTGCTCTCGCTGCAGCGAAAGAGGCCATCATGAAAGGTCTTGCAGAGGAGACGGTCGAAGAGGGACTCGTCCATGAACGCACTTGCTACCAGAGATTGCTCAGAACGCGCGATCGGGTGGAGGCGTTGGAGGCGTTCAGTCAGAAGAGGAAACCGGTGTTCAGAGGAGAATAGATACCCCGCAGTTGGTTTGGGCTGTTGTATACCTACTCAGATATACCCCGAGCCAACCGCCGAGCGGCATACCAGAACACGTACGTGCCTCACCTCACTAAATCCTGCCAAAACGAACTGCAAACGCCCTGAGATTGCCGCCATCAACCAGAACGGTGGGCCATTAGTGGAGGGTGTTCGGTTGCCGAGTTACCCAGATCAACGAAATCGATCGACGACCATGATGATGCGGTGCCACGATGGAGGCGGTTCGTGATCCCGGGCCCGACGTCGCGCAATTGTGGAACGTGGATCACTCGCCTACCCGACGCAAATCAGTGCTGCACAGCCGAATCTAAGCTCGGTCGCCCCGCAGGAACGGTGCCTTTGAATAGAACTATCAGCTGTGGGGGAGGTCGTGGATTCTCCGTCGAAAGGTGTGAGTCAGGAACTTGGACACTGAAGGATCCCATTCAAGGGTGGAGAGTAATATAGGTTGGGAGTGATGAGGGACGGTCCTGGAATCCACCTTGGGGCCTGCTGGGTCTCCCTTTCGACTGCGACGACGAACAACGGCCCCCTTCTTTGCACTGACCTGCGATCGGTTGATCGGCCTCTCTACTGTTTCCCCACCTTCCCGCACTGGGCTTGACAGTTTGGAGCGATCTTCTCGCGTCAAACCAACCCAAGCGGTGTCAGAGACAGAAAGCCATTGTTTGGCGCAAACTGCTTCCGTGTCAGAGGGCGCTCTGATGAACGAGGATGCTGTGAAAGAGAGGAACAAGAACTGAGACGATCCCTCCCTCCCGTCGACAAAATCCCGCTTCTTTTTCTTCCCGCGCGTCCCAAACACCCACCAGAACTCCGCACCTCGGTCTCCGTCGTGAATCTCGACTACCTCTCTTCTGTTCATTGACGACCATCGGTTTCTCGAATATCCGCCGGAAGGATGGGCACGATGGTCCTGTTCAAGGTGTTAGGGTTGTTTCTGTTTCTGTTGACAATACAAACTGGGCGAGTACAAGCACAGACGGCGTCGTGTGGAAGTGAATGGGGATGGGTGCGTGTTGAGGTGCTTTCGTTGACTCAGAAACTGACTTGGATTACCTTCAACCTCAGATGAACAACACCGCCGGGAAGGATCCTTGTAAAATTGTGGAAAGCCTTGATAGTCGGTGCCTTGGCGTCCGTACGTGCCCTATTCACGAAATCCAGGTCGAAATCGCGATCTGTCGTTTCCCAGTCTTGGCTAATGCAATAGTAAATTTATAGCGTTCGTCCTTCCAACGATCGGCGCCGGATATGTGTACACTTCGCCAGATGACACCAACAGCCAGTTTGCGATATGTGATTGCAACTCTCCTATGTACTCGTACGCACATTTGGGGCACCTCCGATCCCTCGAGGGGCTTACGCGAATCTTCCAAAACAGACTGTACTCCGCGTGTGCGGCGTGTCAGGGCGCCGGTTGGGTAAAATGGAGCGAGTGGTCGAAGGTTTGTGGCGTTGCGCATGTTGGGGTGTGAGTGTCTATTCACTCGTTTCGAACCTCTGTTGACGCGCCGTAGGCGACCAGATGACTTCTATGTCACGACACCCATACCACACTGGGCGTTCATGAACGTCACGGTAAGAGCACGAATCGGCGCATAGGGCCCGGGAGTCTCACATTATCCCCAGGTGAACGACACGTTCGTCCCCGAGACGGCAAAGTTAATGGGAGGTAAGGGCGTTGTTTGGGCGAGTGGATTTAAGATCGATACTCATGTTCAACGCCAGGTCTCCCTGAACAGCGCGCAGACGGGCCTACCACAACGTTTACACCTACCGGCTCGACCACGTTCCCTCAAATACAACCTTCGAGCACTACATCATGTGAGCGTTGCCTCGGATGTACAGTTCGGTCGGATCCTTACGCAGAAAATTCAGCTTCGTCATCAGAATCACCCTCAGTCACCATCACGGAGCCCCCGAAGTCGAAAACTCCAGTTGGTGCAATCGCCGGCGGTATGCCTCCCGTTTTACTGACAACCCCCTCCGACCAGTAAGGGCTAAGGTGTCTTTGCATTGCGTTCGTTAGGTGCGGTCGGCGGTTTGGTCGTGCTGGGTCTTGTAGTATTCGGGCTGTTCTTCTTGCGCAAACGAGGGGGTCTCAAAATACTCAAAATCCGTAAATCGTCTGGAACGGCGTCTTTATTCGACCCTGAAGTGGAGAGACCTAGCTTGGGAGTGGAAGAAGCTGCTGTGCAGCGTCCACTGTTATACGTGCGCAGCCCTCCTCGTTCACTTTAACGCTTCTGACGAGGGTTGCCACATTTCCAGGACCCTACGAACCCTTCCACCTTCTCGCAGGTCCATGCTGAGTTAGAGAGGCCCTTACTCTCTGGTAGCGGAACACAGGGTTACATCATGTACGATGACCCGTACCGCCCTCCGCAGCCGCGGCCGTCACCGAATAGCAACAGCCAGCGGTACAGCGAGATGCCTGAGTACACCAACGCCTTCACCGCATCCACGCACACTACACACCGCTCTGCCCAGGAGTCATGAAAATTACCTACCGCAACTCTGCGCTACCTCCACCAATTCCTCACGAAACGACAGACTCCCTCACGTGCGTTTACGATTGACTTAGATCTTTTTTCCTGTTTCACTCTTTCTCCCGTCGTTAGGTCGGGGGTGGATTTGACATTTTATTGTATCGATGTAGATAATTTATTTCTTGGTTCTTGAATGCCAAACGCTCTTAGGCCGGGTTCAATGGGTTTTAGGGTTCGGGTGTCGTGGAGGCTTGTTCTTCGGAGCACGGCCGTCGAAGGAGGCCCGGGTTTGTGTTTATGATATTCGGTGGACCTCCTCAGGTTCCGACCCAGAGTGCACCAGGGCAGCACACAAGAAGGGTCCTATGGAAGCTACAACGATCTCATCTCCTTGCTCCTTGTGGGGGTGAGCATGATCTTCCCAACACTTCGCGAGTCGACGCCCTCGTCCCCAAGCCAGTGAACTTTGCTGCCTTCTTCAGCTGGGGCTCCGCACCTGCCCCCTATACATGCCATAAATCAACCCCGAAGTCTCCGAGTACACTAATTTCGTGCAAAGCTGCAGGACCGTTCATTGAGGGTCGGTCGGGTCTCATGAACCTCCAGAGGATTGTCAGGACAATTACCGTGACTCACCTCCTCAACTTTGGCAGCACAAACGCTTCACGGACTCCTCGGATTCGGGTCTAGTCACACGTTCGAGTATCATACATGCTAGCACATATAACAACAGTAACATCTGACCGAGATCTTGGAATATTCCAACGCAATTGGCAGGAGCACTTCATCAAATGTTCACTGATGAACCAGCCTCCTTTGTCGCTCCATCCTTGTGATGGGGGAATGCAACAGCTATCTCCCACTGGAGATTCTCTTCATATCCCTTACACTCAAGTTTCCATGGATACACTTTCTGCAACATAAACTGAGTTGGTGGTTGAAATGTGGATACAGCAGTGAAATGGACATACCTCCTCCCCATTCTCAAATGCCATAGTGATCGTGTTCAATGAGGGGGGTAAAACAGAGTTCCCCTTGAGCCTTCCTATCTGGCTACTAACCTCCTGAGTTGTAGGTTCACGACCAAACTCCTGTCGTAACATTATTCGGGCAAGTATGGGGCGTGCCCACTCCATTTCCCTGACTTCTGTTGACCAGTACCGCTTAACCTGACCCCAGATTTCTCAGCCCCATCACTTGGAAAAGAATGCCCCAGATAAGAGAAGGGGACTCACTGTAGGTCTCTGATGCTTGACCTCTTCTGGGCTCCAAGCAGAAAGCCTTGTTGCTTTGTACAACCCCATGTACTGCCATTTGCTAGGGGTGTGGGAGCTGCCAGACGTGAACAGCCTATAATTTTCATATGCTGGCCATGGTCTCTCTTCAAATAGAGCAATGAGACCTGGCTTTCCAGGGGAAGAAGGTAATTGAGGATGTTGATCCTATGGAAATGGGTGTACTTCAATCAAGTGTGGAGACATGAAGAAAATTCATTTGGTCATTCTTACCCTGCGCATGCAAACAAAATGATCATACCCATGTTTCTCAAACTGAGCCTTGGGAGTCTGAGAAAATGAACGGAAGCGGTGCACGCCAAAATATGTCCACATGAACTCTCTTGTGACTGCAACATCACGGATCTCCAGATCAAGGTCCACCTTGAATTCAGTACCTGGAACCCTGCAGATGATTGACCCACTAGAGAGACAATTCTGGGAGTTTTTTGCTGCCCCATGGGTAGCAATGATGGCTGAGGTGTCTGAAACAGTGCGGCTAGAGGAGGCCACAGAAGAACTTGAAGGGTGGTTTGATGTGGGATGGTTGAGTGCCTTGAACCTCTTTGCTGGGATTTCAATGACAAGCTCAAACCTGTGTTTCCGCTTGACTTGTGATGCAGGTACAATGCTGGTCACTTCTGAGGGGGGTATGGTGGGTGCTGGTGGTGGGAAACCAGAGAGCAGTGATGCAACCTCCTCATGAGGTTTACCTTTGCTCTGCTGTTGTGGTAGCTGTTGATTTGAGTGCTTGGACAATCAGACAAAAAATACACCTACTGCTGTCACAGGTTGTTCATCAATATACAATGCTGCAAAAGGTATTTTCTTGCTCACCAGCTCTCACATGTTCCTGCACTTCATGCACAACCTCTGTTGGCTTACAATCTGGGACACTTTCCCACTTGGTCAAGGCAGGGTTCTCCTCTGACCCAACTCTAAGCACAGGATCCAGGGGTTCAATTTTTACCTCAACCTCCCCAAAGGGAACCACTGGTGCTGCCTAGAATCATAAGGGGGGGAATGTGTGAGATTACAATGGGGGTGGATTTCACACCAATTAAGAAAAGTAGATTTGAAAGGGAGATTGGCAACACCCCCAGTAAACGGGGGGGAAACCAGAACCAGCGGGCAAACACAAGTCAATAAAAGATGAGAATAGAAGAAATTCTCACCACTTCTTTCTTGAGGAGCAGCTGAACCATTGCTTTGAGGTCCTTGACCTCCTGCCCAATCCCCTGCTCAATCTTCTGCTCAATCTTCCGCTCGATCCCCCGCTCGATCTCCTGCTGATATGCACCAAACTCGTCCCGGAACTGAGCAAAGAATTCGTGGAAAGGCGGGATCTCAGTGGTGGCCGCTGACGTCGAATTAGCCTCGGCCATGATTGAGCTGGCGAGGAAGTGAAAAGAGAACTGACGAGCCGCCGAGCGCTCAGCGCCCGCCACGTCCTCACTTAATGCGTCCGAATGGCACGCCTCTTTATTCCGTAGGTTGCGCCCCCAACTCCTGTGAGAACGCCCGGACAGATAATCAATCAGCGGAACAACTTCCACCGGTAGTGGCACGAGGCGGGGGATTACCACCGTGGCAACACGAGTAACCCCCAGGGCTTGATCGAGATCGACAACACCGCTTCAGACGAAGGACATCGGTGACTCAGTTCAGCAGCAACCAGTGGGGCACGATGCGGATAATTCGTGAGCCGAGGACCGGGACAGAGCGGCCTCACTCCAGGTAAAATGGACGACCGCGGACCCAACAAAGGCCGCACCTTGCAAACCTGGCACTTTGCTTTTGTACAGGGCTACGGGGAGGTCGATCGGTCTGATGAACCCTTGGTTCGTCTGTCTACATACCCTAGGTCCACGGTGGCCCCCCAGAATCACCTCAACAAAACGTTATGTTTCTTGCCGGTGCACAAAAATCTATATACAGTGCAAATTCAATGACGTGGATATTGGAGACAGCCCTGGCGAGAGGCAGATGGGAAGGGACGATGATGGTACAAAAGTAGTACAAGGCGATGCGGGGGATAGTCGACGAGAAATGTATGCGGAACAATTAAGCACAAGAGGAAAAATGAAACGGGGTTAGTAACGAGGGTGCGCGGGCGTACGTGAGAGAGCAGTAACTGAGAGCGTGATCAGAGCAAGGAAAGTGTGAGATGTGTGAGATGGGCTGAAAGGTGAAGGAAGTGAAACCCGAAAGAAAAAAAGGAGGCGGAACGAGATGCATAAACATGTCCGTGAGTTGGAACCAGGAACCGGAGAGTACAGTGGGAAAAGAAAGTGAATTCAACGAACCGCCTGTCAATCGACGGGAACCAAGAAACTTGCGAACGCCCACCCGACATTCTCATATATGTCCTTCGCAAGTAACAAACAATCCTCACCATCGTCGATATGCACGGGCAACGATGGGTGCATACACGGGTGCCCGAATTCCTGAACGATCCCGAGTTTCATGCCAACTTCCAATCTATGGAACCCGATACCATCGTACAAGACATCCCGATCGAGGTGGAACGGGCTGACGGCTTCACACGCATACAACACTGGCGTTGAGTACGGACCCTGAGAATGTGACGAGGTCGACGAGTGGGTGGTGATGAGGGGCGGTGAGGTGGGGTAGGTCGGATAAGATGGAGTACGAGGAGTGGGAGGTCGAGAACGTGACCGAGAGCGAGTTCGTCCATGATCTTGTGGCTGTTGTTGCTGCTGCTGCTGAGGTAACCCAGGAGAAGGAGAAGGAGAGCCCAACCTCGGAGGCCCGGAGAACCTCTTTAGGCTGTGCAGAGAAGGTGACTTCCTCGCGACATTCTCGAGAGTATCCGCCAACTTCTTCTTAACACTTCCCCTCCTTTGAGGTTTCGGTCTCTCCTCCTGTCCCCTATCCCCCTCGCCCAACAGCTCCTTATCGAACACCACGACCTCCGATACGAAAGCCTGATCCTCCGCTCTCCCGACCACACCCGAACTTTGGCTGGCATAGCTCCCTCGACTCATGTAATCGTCCGTTGCTCCACCGGGCAAACCCATATCTCGTTTCGGAGAGACCCTCCGAGAGAAACCCGGAGCGCTCGAATCCAAAACGCCCGACGTGACGCGATGAGTCTGACCTGCGGCTGGCGGATTGTCGACAATCAACCCGGTGAGGTACTGGAAGTCTTCGATGTTCCCGCGAGAATGAGATCGAGCTCTGTTCGTTGGTCGCCTGGCAGGGGGATTCGTGGATGGTATTGGTTGGGTATTTGAATGAGGAAGAGGGGGAGGACGAGGTGAATGGTACTGTTGCGAGTGGTATTGAGCACTGTGAGGAGGGGATTGGGGTTGGTAGCCCGACGGTCGGGGATACGATTGACTGAGCCCCATGGGTGGAACTATAACATCCGGTGGTCTCCCCTGCCTCCGCCTCTCCCTCCTCCCATCTTGCGCGTCTCGGGTGTGGGTATCAATCTGGATGGGTTTGGTCGGCGAGGGGGGATCTAAAGCCTGCATCAACGCCTTCGCTTTACCCACGGACCCGGATCGCTTTCGACCTTGAGCGGGTTGGCTGGAAGGATGGGGTTCGATGTTTTGTTGCGGATGTGATTGTGGCCGAGTAGGGGATTGGAGTTGAACCTGTTGGGGATATTGTGTATGTTGTGGCGGTGGAGAAGGCGCAAAGTATTGAGGGGCGTAAGCAGTCGCAACCGCTGAGCCTGGCATAAACCCATAGGCAACGATGTCGGGAGGCGGTGTTGCCATCACAATGCTGTTATTCGAGCTCGTTGTGGGCGTCTTGGTAATCCCGATTGCAGGAACCCTCAGTTTCTTTATGATCCCGAGCTCACTGAGAACTTCTTCCATGATGGAGAACCTCTCCCACCAGATCCGCATGGTTTCCGGAGCGCTCGAAATGCTCGAGTCTTCCTCAACGCGCAAAGCGTCCCAGAGCTCGCCCCAATGGGCGTGGGTGTCCTTGTAGAAGGCGGTCTGCCAGGCGCTCAGCTGGACGACCGTCGCGGTGATTCCTTTGTGCAACAAGGCGAGGTATTGGGGAAGCTCCGTGAACAGCTGCCCCCGCAGGGCAACGTACGACTGGGAAGCCTCCAAAAGCGCCGCGGGTGGGCGAGATTTCGAGACATCGAGGTTGAGGAGACCGTAATGAAGGGGCTCGAGGGTATGCATCGCCTCCAACAGCTTCAAGGGGTCGTTCATCGAATCAACCAACAACGAAAGCTGGGGGAGCAACCTCTCCTCGACAACCTTCTCCAAATCCTTGCATACAGGGATGATCTGGGCTCTCAAAACCATCTTGAACGCATCGAACGCCTCCGATACCGAATCTGGTGAAATGCCGATCACCTGACCAAACACATTCGTCCACGCGTAGAGGGAAGTCATGAGGTGCTTCATCTTATGCGTCCAATCCACGGTCTCCTTGGCGAACTTGCGTATGAAGTTTTCGCAGCGTTTCAACTCGGCCTCCATCTTCTCCACCTGGCCCTTCTCCTCATTTCCGTCGGCACCTTCTCGGGACTTTGCGGCATTCCTCATCCCCTTGACCTTTCCCAGCTTCACAGACGCCGCAACCCCGACACTGAGACCCTTCTTCGGCTTTATACCCGGAGTGATGGTGCCATTGTGCGAAGGGGCGCTTGAGTCTGGAACGCCTTTTCCGCCGGTGAGAACTTCTTTGATGACCTCCCTTCTCCTCCGGCCTTCATTGACGCCGTGGGCGACACCTTCCATGCTGACCTTGGCCTTGATGAGGTTCGGCTTATCGGGATGATCATCCGGTGTACCGTCAATGATGGCAGTGAGGAGTAACGAGTATTTCAGAAGCCGCTGGACGGGTTTGATGAGGAGAGAAGGAAGGTCCCATGCGTGAGTGAGGGAAGAAGCAAGGGTTCTGGTATGTTCGAGGTACGAATTAAGGGATGATGTTTTCGGAAGGTTGTTCAGGTGTTCGAGGGCGGTCGGATGTCGCGTGATGTATCGTTTGTACGGCGGTTCCAGTAATGGAATCTAAATCACACACGCGGCAAGCAAGTCAGGGCACGCGTCTGTGAGCGTGGCCGGAACACACGCACCATTTCTAGGAAAAGCGCTCCGACACGATCTTGGCCAATACCGCCCTCGAGGATCGAACCCAAAGAGTCTTCTAGC
>Ga0307511_10006956_pt1 | contig 11401 bp, 10 predicted proteins | sample 13_EM_MG_FD_200266 | JGI IMG/M metagenome (GOLD analysis project Ga0307511, IMG submission 200266) | Populus trichocarpa ectomycorrhiza microbial communities from riparian zone in the Pacific Northwest, United States - 13_EM | ecosystem: Host-associated > Plants > Roots > Unclassified | place...
AGCCGTACTTTAGCATTTTCATATGCGTGGACTGCAAGACATCGCTGGGAAGCACAGCAATCTGCCACCATGTACGTGAGTGGCATTCTTTATCACTCACAGATTCTAGAATCTCAGAATGGATCTTCACTCTCGAGCCCTCTCCTTTAGATACCAAAGAGTTGAGCCAACTGGCAGTTACTCATTCAGCATGGGTCCCAGAGCTCCCAGTGTGCACTAGTTACCAATGCGATTCATGTGGGAAATGCCTTACAAGCAGGAACAAAATTAGTACCCACTGTAACAAACATGACCCTCGCGCATCATGGGCTGAAACAATAGTTCAAACTTTAGTGGAGGTTGGAAACCGCAGGACTTACTACAAGGTCAGCCCTGAAATCTCGCCGTTACCAGAGCATCATACTCCGGATATCATGAATACATTTTTCGCTCAACAGCACCTAGAAGTCACCAAGGGTGTCCCCGTAATCTCCGGCATAGGACAAGATACGACTGCGGCAGATATCCGAGTGGAAGAGGTTAACAAGGTCAACCGCTAGTTGAATCGCACCCATTATGCTACCAACTTTCCCATGGAATTACGCAAGGATCGTAGCAGGCTATTAGAACCATCAACTCAAGGGTTTCAACAACTTATAGACAAGTTGAGTAACTTTTCCCAATAGGCTATGTGTTATTTCCAGCCCTGCTTAATGTCATATCTATGTTGTTTTCCTTTTGCTCTCAATATTACCTATACCCCAACTATCCACCCTCAGCACCTTCCAATCACTAGCCTGCTCTCTCATGTAACGGTACTTATGCTAACACGTCTGCAGTTGAGTGCACGGTATATTTGATTTTGCTGTTCGGCAAATACCCAAAACACCTGCGTTTGCACTCCGTAAGCTTTGATCCAGCAGAGAGTGTGACATCAGCAGTGTCCCATCTGGCCTTCCCCAGCATAGTATTACCCTCAAGAGATACTTTGCCTTTTGGACCAAGCTTGTAATCTTTCTTATCAATGGGGCCTCGGAAGATACTGCTTGAGCCATTGATGATAATACCACAAGGGCGATAGACAGTTTATTAACCCTTGGCCCCGCCACGCCTGAAGATCAAGCAGCGAGCATAATTATGAATGCATCATACAGGATTATCAGCGCATATCACCAGTTGGATCAGGGATCTCCTTTTTATACTTTCCTGGCTTGCCTATCGTACGATTTTTCCCAGAATACTTGGGATGAAGCACAAAGCTGTAGCAGCCGTTTTGCTGGTCTTGTGTGTTGTGCCCGACTTGTGGTTCTCCCAAAGGTCTGCTAGTATTCCCCTCTCCTCTGCCGGACACAGCCTCATTGACCAAATATAGTCGTGGGGACTGCCACACCCGTGCAGCAGTAAGAACTTTGTATACGCCTTCCGACAGTACTGCCCAATTCTTGTCGAGGATTCCCCATACCAAGGCGGTGACCTCCTGAGCTTGATTGCTTCCGCCCTGGCAAAAAATGCAGACAAATTGCCTGATGTTATCTGGGGCCCCACAATGCAATACTTCGACTACCATGGGGACAGGTTCTCTATACCTATTTTTACAGACCTAGTTTACAAATTGCTAGAGGAGGCTACGGAACTAGTGGACGACCTGTGCCTTTCGGCATATAGGCACTCATTTGGAACCGTGGAAGATGAAGTATTTCTTTTTGGGATAAAGGAATATCCCAGAAACCCTACAAATAATTATTGTTTCGTGAATGACCCCCACAACATTCAACTCACAGGCCTCTTAAGTCACTGTCTCAGTATTATCGAGGACACCTCGGCCTTGCATGACGCATGGCTGGTACAATTACCCAGCAGTCCCATCATCTATTTCTCCCTTGAGCGAGCGAAATCCTATGTGTGCAATACTGAGCGATTGCCTGCATGTATGTTTAATGATGCCCACCTCTTCCGGTTTGGCTAACAATCTCCTGCTACAGTGATCCTACTCCTGATCCATACAACGAGAGGGCAGCATGCCAGGGGACCAGAAGTAATGGATCTTATCATCTTCAACACCAGTAATAACTGGCGTAACATCCACATTGTGGACGGTCGAGTTTTAATTCTAACTAGGTGACTCCTATCTCAATTGTTATTTTACTTCCATAATTAAGCCCTCGTATTGGGAATAACAACATTTTTATTTTTATTCAATTCATTATTCGTCTGGCGAGAGAGCGCATTCTGAATTGAGAACCATCTAAGCCTTTGCCGGATTCCTGCTCTATGTTCCCATCTATAATTCTCCTTAAGTTCCAGCAGAGTTTTTGTTCTGGATCCCGCTGATGATCTACTCCGCCCCAGGTATACAAAGACCACAAATAGGACTGATCAGGCGAAACCGATCACCAAGTTCCTCCCAGACAGCGTAAGTAGGAACCTGAAGCCATATTATCAGCATGACTTGTTTAAATTCTGACAGTATTACAATGTGCTCAGGCATTAGTCATTCTGGTAAAGTATATATCAGTTGTGCGACCTTTCGTGCAACTACTGAGAAACAAAATAAATGGGGTGATCGACGCTGGCACCTTGGATAGCAGCCTATTCCCTGTCAAGAGGCAAGGGTCAACAGAGCGTAAATGGACAACTGAGAGACTCTCCGCCCTGTTGGATGGTATCTTTAGAGCCTGTATGGGGATGAAACTAAATATCTCCATATACCGACAATGCTCTAAAGCCATGACACGCGAATTGATTGAAAGACCACTGAAGTAGAGCAACATTTTTGCCAAACAGGCTGCGCATTCGGAAAGGGTTGCGCAGCAGCACTATAGCTTGGATGCGCAAGATTTTACTGATTGCCCCTCCCATCGAATGTGGGGGTTCCTGGTGGCATCGCTGCATTGGCACAGGTTCTTACGTCTCCCCGAGCGTGGATCCCATCTCCTAAGCGCGTCCCAAAGTTTTCTAAAGTAACCCCATTTTACAAGCCCACACAAGCGTATATATACACATATCTCTGTTGGACCAGCTGGTGATATGCAAATTTCTACCTCAGTCCTAACAGAAGCAAAACCTCTTTCTAGCGACGGCGTCGATGAGCAAGCTTCGGGGATGCAAACGACACTAGCGCTTGCGGAAGCACTAACTATCTATACCGATGAGCAAGCTTCGGGGTTGCACACAATGCACTCCATCCCAACGATCACCTCCCTTCGACAGATACATGAGCAATATGCACGATTCCTAACCCCACACCAATCTTTAGCAGTAGCACGAGTAATCGCAAGAGACTCCCCAGTTCTCGTAGTATTGCCTACAGGGGGTGGCAAAACCGATGCATGGTTAATACTCTTGATGGCCTCATCATCGCGGCTCACTGTTGTGGTCTCACCTTTAGTGGCACTCGCCGAAAACATTGTTGCACGAAGCAGGGGATTGGGTATCAATTAGTTTTACTACCGTGAAGCCCCGAAAATCCTTGACCACCCGCCATTTGACCATGGTGTTACAATTATCACTACAGAGAGTGCCTTTACAAAGACATTTTTTACATTTCTCTGTGAGTGATTATGAACCTACTCTCACCCTGCACTCCATTTTTGTAAAAAAGACATGCGATTGACGAAATCCTTTCTTCTCTGGCAGATAACCTGATTGCGCTCAACCTTGTCGAGCGTTTGGTCCTTCACAAGGCCCACCTCCCATTTACTGGGTTTGAAAACAACTTTTGCATACAGCTAGTCAACCTACGGAAACTGTTCAATTCTGCACCTGTGCTATTCCTTTCGGCGACCGTGCCACCAACGATTGTTCCACCTTTCAAAGCCTATTACAACACCCCAAATCTGAAAGTCATCAGAGCCTGCACAAACCGCACCAAAATCGAGTACCACGTTTTTCCAGGTGCTTCACCAGAGTCAGCTATTGGGGGATTATTAGCTAAATATAGAGACTTCATAGGCACTGGCGAGGTGATTATATACGGGCGATTACGTGGTCTAGTTGAAATTATTGGGAAACAATGCGGAAAACTTGTATATCATGCCGGGATGCCTGATGCCGAAAGAACAAAATCCTTGCAAGCATTCCTTGCCAGTCCCTCGGTTATCACTGCCACCGGTGGGCTTGGTAAGTCACCAAGTTGTGGCGACGTTATTAGATGGTATTAGCTACTGATAACTAATAATGTCTGCACCAAACATGCATAGGTGCCGGGATTAATCCAAAGGATGTCAGATTAGTCATACATGCTGGAGGAGCGTGGTCCTTGATTGACTTTGCCCAGGAATCTGGACGCGCAGGCCAAGACCTAAAACCCGCCAAATCTATAGTATTGCTGAACCAATCCCGGGACAAGTGCGAGCCTGAGTTCTCCAGCTACTGTATGTCAGGATTATGCCGGCGGTTCACACTGTCTAGCTATCTAGACTGGTTAGGCATTGACTGTTGGGCCGGCGAAAACGAGCTATGTGATATATGCATCAGCAACAGTCCTGGCCACAGGCCAAATTCCCGGACAAGTATGAGAACCACTAGAAAGCCTTCGTTTAGGGTAAGGAAAACAGATCCTCGCGCCTTATCAAGAACCTCCTGCCAACTGACTGTCACCACTAGGCACAGGTTGGAGCTGCATATCACCACCTTAGTACGCCGCAAGCGACACATGCAGCCGCAGCTAGCCGATTAGCCAGATTTAAAACTTTCATGAAGTCACTTGCATCCACATGAATATACTGTCTCATAGAGGATATAAACTGCAATACGGGAGGGCATATAATTCGTTCATGCCCCAACGGTGGCCAAGAGATATTGCACAAGTATATCAAGTGGAAACAAGGCCACTTGAAACTGGTTGAGGGGACATGCTGGACCTGTGGCAATCCGCAGTGGATTTGTCAAGGGACAACCCCGGAAACGTAAGAATATCAGGATACCACCATCATGATTTGCTACCTCATAGCCAATAACGATGGGTTATATAATCGAGTCAATTAGCGGCACATAGCAACCTTGCCAGACCTAAGCACCCCCAAGGGTATGGCCGAGTGCTGGACATGGATTTCTAAGCCAGAACAATGTTTCAACAATAAACTGGGTCACAGCGGTGTAAGCCTAGCATATAATAGCCTAGTCGAATTAGGGCTCTTGCCACAGGATATCTAAGCACAGGAATTTACATTTGATCTTCCCCATTCTCCGAATCCGTCTGCTATTCTTATGAAGTTATGAACCATCGCTCGAATCTTAGATTCACAGTTTGAAAATCATGGTTTCGGTTGGAAAATGTAAATATCTCTATTGTTGTTGTTAGCACTCAACTTATGTCAAAAAGAGTGCACGGAAACTATCTCCAACGAACTCTATATATGTGCTGCGCCGTTCGCGAACACTGGCTGCCGGTGGGGGGCGTACTCACTATCGCCTAGCCAGCATACAAGAAATGCCCACGGGAGGCATAGATACCTGGTACGCCCCTCACGGGCATACCGAGATCGCAGACAAGGATTTTAAATGACTTAATTCACAATAAACAAATCTAGGACGAGGTTATCAATATTATTCTCAGTTAGAACAATTATGAAGTCTCTTCATACGAGTAATAATGTTTTAAATAAATAAATAAATGTATAAGAATATGAAGACTCTAACTATGGTGGATAGGTAGCTAGCTCCAAACGCCTAGGTTGTAGGTGAGTGGCAAGGAGATTCCCATAATCTAATTCATTGACCTTATTGCAAATATTCACAGATGTGGCAATTCAGAGTCACTTTAATAGCACGACAGCTAGATATGACTAGAACATTATTCTTTGCAAGTGTAGCGCTAGCCATGAGTAGTCCTTGAGGCCTGGCGAGCCACGCACAGTAAAGTTATAGTAGTTCTAAGATTTTGTCTTGTATCTGAAATGTGTGTCCCGATTCCAATCACGCAGTCGGTTGTTTATACGATGTAAGATGCATGAGGTGGTACTTATGCTATTGGCAAAGAGATTTATAGCATTCTAATTGTAATATAAGTATTTTTTGTCTGTTTTAGACGATCCTCAATAGGCATCTATATCTGTTCCTAAAGTGGCGATATCTCCAAATTTCTGGCGCTATAGCATGGCCGGTTTTCATGTTTATTTTTTAATAGTCTATACATAGTTTGCACTTAATGTCATGCGACGATGGAGGGGCGGGTATTGTAGAAGGTAGCCATTCAGTCTCGAACCTGAACTACCTCAGCATCGACAATAGACCTTATAAGGGTACCAGAGAGCGATTCCTATATAATAGACTTCCTGAGATGGTCCAATATCAATAAGCCTGATATGAGAAGCTCCGATATAAAATATCTTTAGTGTACGAATATGGGTCAACCACCTAGATATGAAATTGTAAGTACTGTTCCCTCGGTTACAACAATATATTGGTTATTGGAATGACCGTTTGCCCGATAACATCCTTATGAGTGTAGCTCATGTATTTTTATATTGGGGAGGGGGGTTGCCAATATGTTCATACTCTGGGTAGTCAAGCGAAATATGTTATGATATTAAAAGTATTCCTCTCTCGTATCAGGTATTCTGATTCAGAGAGTCCAGTGTATTCAATGTCAATTACGGTAATTTATTACCGTTGTCTGTTATCCTTAGTGTGCCGGCGAGCGCATACCTGGTCTCTATGCCACCCTTGGACATAACAGACACGGCGCCCACGTGCGGACGATGTCCGCCAATATATACATGTAGGCTTGGAGTCGTTGACTAGTGTTTGTCACATAGCCGACCGTACGAGACTATTTAAAAACGGTCCCGCCAACCCACGGTTCCCTAATACCCACCGTTATTAAAATTACTCAAATATTAATTAGATTTTAAATCATTATTCCTCAATGGTATTCGGGATTATGTTGATTTGCAATAATCTCGAATGGGGCTATATGGAGCTAAGTCTTTCCCCCCTTCCTATTTCAGAAAATGGCTTAGCATGCATAAGCTTGGTATATACATAGCTGACAGAACCGATGTATTGAGATTGGTTGGACTGTAGAACCCCTAATAGGTAGTCTGGCTACAGAATGGGTGATATGCCCACCAAGCTGTTTTTGCTAGTTTTAGAGCCCAGTAGTATGAATCGTGCATTCACCCTATTTATTCACAATTGCTAAAAGCACGAAGCTAATACAGACACATAATGCTACCTCACTGGGACTCGTTTGCAAGAGCCTGGGAGGTGGAGGGATTTCACAGTCTCAAATCTATAGTGAGGTAGGCCGCTTTGGCACATGGCAACATCTTGGGATTTGAGGATGGAGTGGCACACATTCAGTCTGTAAGCTCGATCGGCAAACCGCAAAACCCGTGATTGTCTCAATACAGCCTAACAGAACAATAATTAGGGCATGAAGCCTTTCCTTGCAGTTGCAGCAGCTTTATCCGACGTACTCGAAACCTCATGCGTGATGCTCGCGGTAGACAGGGATAAACTCGAAGTTCGGGCGGCTTACAGGAAGGCCTACAACAGCACCGAGCTCATCATCGACAGGTACGACGAGCAAATTCGCTTGACCTGGGTAGCTGAGTGGAGAGTTGCGCTCGCCCCTTACGCACCTACACGCGCCAAACATATATAGGCTGTCTTGAAGCAGCTCTCAACAACCGTAAGCGTCGAGGTGGCTGCCCACACCATAACCGCAGTCGTAGAAACTCGCTCGAATAAGGTTTGTTCTTCCGACCTACGTGCTGAACCTAATCATCTAAGTTCTTCCTCTCAGAGTGGATCCGCACTACGTACAAGAGGCCTGAAGCTCGAGCTCAAGCACATGAAAGAAATCCATAGTCTTGTGACAGCTCATCTAGAAGCAGGAGCCTCCATTGCAGCTTCTGTGATTCATGTGCAACCTACAAAGGTGTCGGACATGAACCCAGACACTCAGATGGTTCTGGTGCCCGCAACACTTACTACCGTTTCACTCAACCCCTGTGTAGGCCCCAGCAATGCTGCCCCTCAATCATCCCAATGAGACCCAGATACTCAGGAGGCGCTTAGTCAAGCAGCATTGCGTGGAACAGTATACTCAGTACGGCCGGTGCCGACCGTTGTCGAAGCAGTGGTACAAGCGCCTAAGAGTTGGACCTCAGCTTTCCGACAGCGACAGAAGTTTGATAATCATGAGCGCGTGGTCCTGCATCATAAATTAAAGCTAGGGTTCAAGCGAAAAGGCCTTCCACAGGCTGCTCCAGTGCCAGTGCATTCCAGTTTCCGCAGCGCTCCAGCATTCTCACAGCCCAGGCTACTTAGCCGCATAGGAACTCAAAGTGTACCAAGTTCCCAGCGCCACAATACGGGTACCACTACGCCCAATAAACGGCGAGGGTTAGCTCCTACGATCAGTGCCCGATATACATCGAAGAACCCTACTACTAAACGCATACGAAATGATCCTGCACCCAATGCCTCCAAAGGGCCCTGGCTCATCATAATTAAACAGGCCATTTTCCCTGGTGCAGCAAAAAACCCCGCCAAGGTTACGATTGTGGTTGGAGAGGACAGCGATGAAATCAACATGGTTTTCAAAGAGCAGGATATTATTGATAACCTACGGAAGATATATGGTCGCAATGTGCGACAGGAAGAAATTGCAAGAGGCCTCTACCGAGTAATTGCAGGAGGGAAAAGAAAAAGCACGAAGGTCGAGAATCTAAAAAGGGCTACAATGTCCCTGGTAAAAGGCCTAGGACACCCCTTAAGTGATGTGGACCAAACCGGGGCTTGAGGCTAGCAATATGGGCCTCCAAGGGTACCAATATGGTGACAGATTCAGGGTAGGTAGGGGGTGGCCCGATGTGCCCCTCCCTTACCTCTCCGGAAGCTAGATTGGCTATCCTTTGAAATCGGCTGACACTACAAGTTTAATGATATCATGTTAGTTTTGTGTACGTTCCATACAGCGAACGAAGTATAACACATGCTTGTATTCAGAGCTGTAATGAATGGAATAACAAGAATAAAAGTATCTAGGTCGATAGAGGTTGTGAATTGAGTTTAAGAAGTCGAGATACATATGCAAAAGGATATTGTTAATACAGTGACAATATGATAGATACCTCAAAAAAGAAGTATTATTTACTTGTAGCAGTATAGGTAGACAATGTGGATCAAGCAAGTGGGGGAGATCTCAATCGATTACTGCAAGAATTATTATTGCAGGTACTTGACTACTATAAAACTATTATATTGGGTTTAGAATATGAGTAATTAGTATGTAAAACAAATAAATATAAAAATTGCCGGTCCCTGGAGGTTGCTTATAGTGTGAGTTCGCAGTTTCCCATATTAGGGTTCAGCAGTAATTTTGGGTGGGGCTGTGCTGTTGTTTTAGTTCGTGCGCATTAATCGAGAAAACTCTTGCGCACAACCGAACCGCGAATTATAGTTATGTCTACTGTCTAAGTACCGGCTCAGCAAAATAGAACAAGAAACATTAATAGATTTAAGAAATTCATAACTTAGATGAAGGTCTGAAAGCATGTAGTGGGACCCTGCGCAACTCTCTGGAGACTATCAAAGAACAGCGACCATGCGATACGGCGGCTGGAGTAGCCTCTCAGAATCACCCCAATATCGTACTGGAAAGTAACGCTACTCTTCTTTGTACTCATTCTAGTAGTGAGACCTAGCTAGATGCGCGAGGATATAGGGGCTGTACGTTTCGCAACTCGTTTCTCGAAAACAGAGTTGTCCAGTCATGACTTGGGCCACTTAATTTTTCTTTCTTCTGCCTCTTTATTCCTTCGGTTCCTAAGGCTCTTGAGTAGGATCTGCACTAAGCTGGCAGCTATAGGTTCTTTTGTGAGAAATCCTAGATCTCTACACGATGGATGAAAACACTCTGCTCATCATACCATGTACAGAAATCACAGCTCCCTCTACAACTGAGAGATACACATGGCAAATACAGAGGAGTACCCAATGTTGAGATTTCGTCGTACTATTACCGGCTCTAAAAATACTCCAGAGCAGTGTACCAATGGTGGTGTCCTTGTTGCAGACCTGCGAATTCCTAGCAAACCTACGCCCCAGGTGCCAAGACAGCAATACTTCAACAAGCACGAGTTGATGAAGGCCGCATCGATAGAGCTACCTCCACCTACTACACGAATCTACGGAGCAGTTGTTAGAAAAGGGCGAGGAAGTATTTGCACAATCTTCCCCGTTAGCCCCAGCTTGAAGATCACTCAAAAGCTTAGTTCAGAGCTTATAAAACGAGTCCACCAAAACGGCCATGTGGGGACAGAAGTTGAAAGGGTAATCCCCAGAATTACAGAATCTCTGAATCCAATTATGGTGAATCAGCGGAAACCGAAACTAAAACAACTCGAGATTACCGAAATGTTTGCCACAAGGCGAACAAGCACTTGTCACGAGGGTCAATCGGCACCATCAATCAATTTCAGTAAGGCTCTAGGCATCCCTCAAATAGGCAACAAACTTACACCTAAGTGCAGGATCCATCGAAAATACCAATGATGTGCCTACATGTCCCCACACCGTAGGTAGAATTTGATTCGCAGCGCAGTCGACTTGCGAAGGGCAGGTAGTGGAGTAAAACCGCGGCAGGCTTAGAGTACAAATAAGTAATGGTGAGTCCCCAGGCACAAGGAAAATATTTTACGGGTAGCCCGCAGTGATTCAGACTGACACGAGAGCACTACAAGCGGTTAGGTGTTTCGAGGAGGAATACTATAAGTAGGGGACTTAAAGGAGGCAGTAGTATGGCAGGATAGAATACCGAGTACCAGGACTAGGGCAGGGTGTTATGGTTGAACCATAGATAAAGCATGCACTGACTCTCGCAAAGCTTGCTAGAAGGATTTTATCTAGTTCTATATGGCTCTTTAATGCAGGGAGAATAACGGAGCTATATCCCTCATCAAGCTAATAAGTGTCTCTTGCGCGCACTTAGGGGAGAGGGGCACACATGGCCCAGTGGCTGCATAATCTAGCCCGGTAGTCACCCGGGTATGCATGTCCTCGTCACATACCATAGTATGAATGCGAGTAATGATTGAAAAAAATAAAAAAAAAGCTAATAAGTGTTTAAATAACTTGTCATCAAGTACACGAGAGAAACATTAATATCCCGTCCTGTTGACCGTTCTCCGATGTCATAGTACAAAGAAGGCATGCTGCTGTGATAGTTGGTATACTGTACAACATCTTGGGTAGTACTACATTATCGTTAAGGTTGGACTCAGGCCGTTTAGTGAACACAGAAAGCCAATATGATATTGAATTTGAATCCAAAGGACAGAGGCGAGCGCCCCACCATCCTCTCCAATTGCACAATTGGAAACAACTATCACCAACATATAAGGTTAGGGTTAGGGTTAGGGTTAGGGTTAGGGTTAGGGTTAGGGTTAGGGTTAGGGTTAGGGTTAGGGTT
>Ga0307511_10006957_pt1 | contig 11400 bp, 18 predicted proteins | sample 13_EM_MG_FD_200266 | JGI IMG/M metagenome (GOLD analysis project Ga0307511, IMG submission 200266) | Populus trichocarpa ectomycorrhiza microbial communities from riparian zone in the Pacific Northwest, United States - 13_EM | ecosystem: Host-associated > Plants > Roots > Unclassified | place...
TTATTATGGGTGACCCAAACCCTCCCACCCCTGACACCTCGAAAAGCACGCCCCTGCCTCCAGGAATGGTCCTTGGGCCAGACGGGAAGCCATGCAAGATCTGCACGGCTTTTCGGAACTGGAAACCACCAGGCACGTCCAAAACCAAGCAGGCCGTAGCTGCCGGGACCGCCGCCGCCACGACAGTAGCTGCATCAACCGATACCCGACCGGCGAATTGTCCTCCAGACGTTGAAGACCTCGGCCGCGCCACATGGACTTTCCTACATACCACTGCCGCATACTATCCAGAGAACCCCACGCCAACACAACGAGCGTCCATGCTGAGCTTATTGAAGTCCCTTCCGTTACTGTACCCGTGCGGACACTGCGCCTCTCATCTTGGGGAGAATATGAAGGATAATCCGCCAAAGGTCGGGAACAGGTTCGAGTTGAGTCGGTGGTTATGCGAGAGGCACAACGACGTCAATGTCAGGCTGGGGAAGGAGAAGTTCAATTGTGCAAAGGTAGACGAGCGATGGAAGGATGGTCCCCCAGACGGAAGTTGCGATTGAAGTTCCCATGGTCAGTCCTCGCGTTGCCTCCGACTTCGTCACTCGCTCACCACAACCACACCCCAGTCACGGCGCTATAAGACCACGAATCGTAGCATACAATCCTGTATAATGTACTAAGTAACACAACACCCACTCACCCACAAGTCTACGAGTTTCTTTAGCCGAGATCAATCGATCTTGGAAGATGTCGGCGCTCGACCCTCCCTCCGCACTTCGCCAAGTTTTCCCATCTCCCTTTTCCCTTTCTCTTTCGCTCCCTTCCACATCCGTGCATGCGATAAATCCGCCCTTGTCATTCCCCTCCATCGAGCATGGTATCGTTGTTGCAGGATATCTACGTCCGCTTCCGCTACGCCCGTGGATCCGGCTCATGGCTCAAGTCCCTCACATGGCGCAACTACCTTGTTCTGGCCATCGGTTTAGGTTTCCTGGTTACGCTTTACCGAGCATACATGCCCTATCCATGGCCGACGCGCACGGAAGAAGAGGTTCTAGGTCCCCACGTTAATTGGGCCGCCCGAGCAAACGCGGTCAAACAAGCTTTCGTCCATGCATATCACGGTTACGAGGCCCACGCGTTCCCAGAAGACGAACTCCTTCCGCTCACAAACACGTCCGATTCACGGCAGTGAGCAATATCCATCGTCTGAATCCACTATTTCTCACTCCGCCGCAAGTTTCAACGGGTGGGGCGTCACTGCCTTCGATTCCTTAGATACAATGCTGTTGATGGGTTTGGATGAAGAGTTCCAGCGCGCCCTGGAACTTGTCAGGAAGACCAAGTTCATACCAAAGACGGACGAATACGTGCCATTCTTCGAGACCGTGATCCGCTACCTTGGCGGATTAATGTCTGCGTACGCACTGTCCAAGGAACCCATCCTCCTAGATAAAGCGGACGAGCTCGCACGCGTCCTCTCCCCTGCATTCAACACTACTTCCGGATTCCCCTATTACGCGGTCAACCCGATTTCGTGAGCTCTCCTACATTTCCCCAAGGTCATCCCCCCTGACGTTTCGGACATCAGTGGCTCAACACAAGGTCCAGATTTGGGTATCCTGGCTGAGATCTCAAGTTTCCAATTAGAGTACACAGCGATCGCGCAAGCCTCTAGGAAGAAAGAATACTATGAAAAGGTGTGCACGACCACCAGTTTCATGCAATAAGCACTGAAAGACTCAAGGTCGCCCGGGTGAATGCTGCATTAGCCGCGGGGGACCTCTCCATCACGGGAGGAATGTTTCCTAAACGTTGGTCCCTCAGGACTGGGGAGGTGTTCGGTCGTGGGTTGCTTTAATCAAACCGTTATCGCACACCTAACGTACCATTGCTCTAGAGGAGGTATCCGTAGGAGCTGCTGCGGACAGCGCACACGAGTACACGCTAAAGCAATACCTCCTGACGGGGAAAACTGACAAAGTGAACCTCGAACTATGTAAAACTTCCTCTCGCGTTTCCGTATTGTCGTGGGCCTAATAACGTCTTCACCTTTCAGATCTCAAGTTCACGACCTTCGCCATCAACAATCTCCTATACTTGTCTCCGACACGCCAGATGCTCTACGTCACTGACCTTCACTTAACCTATGGTTCCCCAACTGGCGTTCTCGAACATCTCTCTTGTTTCCTTCCTGGTCTACTGGCCCTCGGCGCTCACCTCCTCCCACTCGACAATTTACACTCCGTTGGCGTCGATTACCTTGGCCTTGCTGCGGGCTTTGCTCCTAGAGACCGTCGAGGTTACGCTAGATTAGCCTCGTTCAATCTCCGGGAACTTCACATGTGGGCAGCTAAGGGCTTAGCGGAGACTTGCTACCTGACGTACGCGGATCAGCCTTCAGGGCTTGGTCCGGAAGAGGTTTTGTTCGTTGGTGGTGGCGTGGGGTGGATGGATACGATGGAAAAGTGGAGGAGGCGTGGCAGGCATGGTCCCGTTCCTGGACTCAAGAAGAAAGATCCCGTGGTGATACCTCTAAGCTATGCCGACACAGAGTACAAGAAGCATGAAGAGATGGACTATTGGATTAGAGCTGGCTCATACCTGCTTAGACCAGAGGTGGGCCAATATTCCCTTGGGAATTCAGAACGGAAACAACTGACTGAGTTCAACAGACTGTGGAATCACTTTACCTCCTGTGGAGGACGACGGGGGAATCCCAGTGGAGAGAGTATGCATGGCGGATATTTGAGTCCATCGAGAAGCATACAAAGACCGAGAGCGGTTACGCTTCTGTCAGCATCGACGCGAATGGAGACGTGTCCAAGATGAATGAGATGCCGAGGTTCGTGAACCTCGCCCGGTGAATGAACTTCTCGCTGACCTTGTTCACGTTCCAGTTTCTTCCTTGCGGAAACGTAGGTTTTGCTTACCTCTGAACTTGGGAGTGACTGTGACTGACGTGGAACGGGGATATAGGCTCAAATACCTTTATCTCACGTTTTTGGAGCGCGATCCGATCGACCTGGAGAAATGGGTGTTCAATACGGAGGCTCATCCGTTACCTGTCTTTGAGTGGACGGCTGAAGAGAAGATGCTGTTTGGGATCCAATGAACTGGGGGGGAACGTCTGTGGGGTTTTCTGTGGGATATTTGGCTGTTGGATTGTGGGTGATACGTTGGGCTGTATATATTATCGGGCTATGAACACTCCTAATTCCTGGATGTGGTATTTAATGTCGTGCATGCAGAATGCCGCGGAGGTGCGCACAAGAGTGTGCCGCCGGTCGGGGACGGGGATCGGAAGTAGGACCCTCTCTTCCCAAAACCACCACTTCCATCAGTGCAGACTTACGGTCTTGCGTTGATTGATTCCGCGGCTGACTCTGAACTTTACGAGAGGGTCGCTGGTCGTCATTGACATCCCCAGCAGTTACGTCGGCTCTGTGTACTAAGCGGGGGGTTAGTGTGTCCTGACACCCATTGAAACGGAGCCTATTTCCCGTTCGATCCATCTCCGGCTCGATCCCGTGGAGACGCGCTGATTTGAAATAACAGATGCTTGAGGCTCGAGGCAGAGTGGAAGGTTTCCATCCGACTGCGTCTTCAGCCCCAATTCCCGTATGGACACTTGTGCTCAACCGGATTTTGGGTTCCGTCCTTGCCGAACCCACTGCTCTGGCTGACCACTGAAGGTTCTTTTGTAACTACCTATTCTGGGTGCATGCGGGGGATTTTCGTGCAATGTCTGGCTATTGAAACGTTGCGCGTACTTGGTTCTGGGTATGTGGGTGTGGTGGTGGGGGGTTAGCCCTAGGTGTGGAATTCCTTCCCTGCCACTCCGTCGCTTCCTAGTGATGTGGGGACCCCGTGGGCGCGGCTGATCGTGGCGGACTGAATGCCTACCATAAACAGGACTTTTTGCACAAGACTCCATATGCGTTGATCTCCCACACCCTATTCAGTCGGCCTCCTATGAAGAATGGGGCGAAAGAACAAGGTGTTCTGCCTTAGGTGAGAATCGAACTGAAGGTTCCGGATGATACGGTGTGCGTCCCTAGCAATCGTATAGTGGGTTTTCCCCACTTCTCCCCTCCCCAAAAGAGCTATGGCCTCCTGCGGGTAAACCATCTACCCCACGCATCCGCAATCCAGGGGAACATCTCTTCCACCACCAACAGGACGAGGAGTACCGTTGTGGATGGTGCGAAACTTCGTCACCGGTACGCTTCAACAGTACAACGGCCAACGGTAACCAGATCCAGAATTTCGCTTGTAACAGGGGGGGCTTGTTGTTTGGTGGTGTTTCTCTGACCCTATATGTTCTCGGATCTGATGTGGAAATGAACCCATTGAGTTCGGGGATCTTAAAGGCAGCAGACCTAGGTCATCGCAACCTCCAGCGGCCCCCCTTCCTGCTCCTATCCAACATGTCCGTGCCGGAGAAGTATGTTCGTCCGGCCGCGGCCGTGGTCGCGGTTGGAATTGTTCTCGCTGTTTTACGGAGGCGGTTGGCCCCTAGTCGTCCCCCATACCCTCCTGGACCGAAGGGGTACCCCGTTATCGGGAACCTGCTTGATTTTCCGAAGGATCCAGTCTGGGAAGGGCTTGCAGCCATGGCCAAGGAGCACGGTGAGCGATCAGTACCACTTTTAAGGCCTTTCTCCCGTCTTTGGGTGTCTAACGTGGATGAATTGCAGATACAGATATTTTACACCTGGATATGATGGGTTCGCATCTAGTCGTGCTGAGCAGCAGTGATATAGCCACTGATCTGCTAGAACGACGCGGGGCCGTATATGGGGATAGGGTATGCAGACCTCTTGACATCCTGTTACAACTTCAGCGCTTACCAGCACCTACCACCAGCCCCGATTGCCGATGGTGAACGAACTGTACGTGTTGGCGCGCTCTCCCATAACCATGCTGACAAACAATGGTTTACTTCAGGATGGGGTGCACTTGGGCCGTCTCGCTAATGCGTTACGGGAATCTCTGGCGTACTAGCCGTCGGTTATTCCACCGTTTCTTCAATGTTTCAACCGTGAGTCGGTTCGATGACAAGATTCACAAGGCAGTGGGCGTCTTCCTCCGTCGGCTCTCTGAATCTCCTGACCGCTTCTTGAAACATGCGCATTTGTACGTCAGTCTCCGCTCAATCCTTGCATTGTCTCGGGCTCACGTCACGTACTTCGGCTGGGAAGCCTCACTGGATCTTTGACCTTGTCGATCGCGTATGGGGTGAACATAGAGTCCGAGAGCGATAATTTTTTCTCGGCGTCTGAGGGTGCGATGGCCGCTGTTGAGGTCGCCATGTTGCCCGGAGCCTTTCTCGTGGATGTTTTCCCCATCCGTATGAATTCCAGTCGAAAGGACCATTCCCAAAGGCTCTTACAGTGTTAACTTCCACAGTCAAATATGTCCCGGAATGGTTTCCTGGAGCTGGATTCAAGACATTTGCAAGGACGGCCAAGAAGAACATCGACGATTCCGTTTCCCCTCCGTTCCAATATGTTAAAGAATCCTTTGAGGTTCGCGAACCTTCCTGTCGCTTTTCGCCCGGTATTTTACTGGAACGAATTTTAGGCAGGGACTCTTGTCACTTCTTCGGTTGTGGGGACGTGTTTTGAGGAACTACCGGAACTCGCTAAACTTGGAGTCGACGAGGGCGTGATTCGGGGCGTGGGTGGGGTAATATATCTTGGTGAGTGTCATCCGTGTGGCCATGGAAGAACATCGCTCAAGGAGTTCGTTCTGTGTCCAGGTGGTGAAGAGTCGGTAAGTGGGACCCCGGCGACCGCAAGTCCCCCTCTAATCATTTCACCGTGAAGACATCGTCTTCCATAAGATCATTTTTCTTGGCGGCGACCCTATACCCCGGGATCGTTCGGTCGGGACAACGAGAGCTGGATGAAGTTCTCGGTGGGGAACGTTTAGCAGATTTCTCTGACATGCCTCGATTACCCTACATCTCCGCCATTGTGAAGGAGGTCCTGCGGTGGAGACCTCCAACCCCTGTTGGTGCGTCCTCCTGTCATTCGAGATTGTGCGTAAATCGGACTAGGTTGCCTTCAGGGACTCCACATCGGTTGATGGAAGACGATGTGTACGATGGATGGTTTATCCCTGCTGGTTCTACAATCATGGAAAACACGTGGTACGCAACCGGGATTTGTGGGCCCCTTCTGACAACCAATTGAGCATTGAACAGGGCGATATTCCACAACGAATCCGTGTACCCTGATGCACACGTCTTCAATCCTGATCGATTCCTCAAAGACGGTCAAATAGATCCCGAGGTAAAGGATCCCGAGCAACTGGCGTTCGGGTACGGCAGAAGGTATCTTTCCTTATGGTCAATTCTGGTCTTGCGTTCTTCGGATAACGCGTGAAAATTCTATAGGGTCTGCCCTGGAAGACATCTCGCTACACGAGTCTTGTTCTTGACTATCGCTCACACTCTTGCTGTTTTTGACATCTCAAAGTGCTTGGATGAGAATGGGAATCCTATTGTTCCGAGGGGTGATTATACGCTCGGGCTTATCTCGTGAGTACCTTGAACTTGGATCATGATCGTGGGGCGTACCATAAAGCAATCTTAGAAACCCGCTGCCATTTAAGTCTTCTGTCACGCCGCGATCCGCTCAAGCCCTTTCCCTTATTGGGGAACACTAGGGAATACGTAGGTTGGCAGTGCGGGGCCGCGGTTCCGGAACAATCCCAAGAACCGTGAAAGCTACACCCAGGTCACCCCGCGATGGACTCCACCCCATCATGAGGTGGAGCCCATCAGTATAGATGTAAAGTTTACTCACCGTTCCAAAGGTGGAGATTTTTGTAATCCATTATTGTACTTCACGATGGCTATTATGGCTGGATCACCGGCAAGCCTGGTCAGGTTTGACAACGCAAGGTGGTCGAACACTTCCGGCTCTAGATTGACCCCAAGGACGCATTCGATCAAAGCGAGTATAGGGTATGGTCGACCCACTACTTCCTCGTAGGAGATCGGTTTAGCCAAGTTCAGCCCGAGGATCGTCCCACGTTCCGGTTCTCCGCTCCAGGACAGTCGCATCCAAGCAGGTGTCAAAGGAACCGATCTGGTGTTGTCCTGCGGCGGGCAGCCATGTTCTCAATTGCCTGTCAAACCCGGGTAGTCAATGTCGCGCCCGGGGGGGCAAACTGACGCTCTCTCTCTCGCCAAGTGTGCAAACGGAGTCCCGTCATAGGACACGACCAGTCGTAGAGGGACTACGGGACTCGTACCCTATATGCTCTTCTCTCGTTGATATATCCCTTCCGAGTCAGTCTCTGGCGTTGGCTGCTCTTTGACGCCGACGATTGTGGTTGACACCGAGCGCCTGTATACCATATACGGTAGCGTGAGTTAGCGCTTTAGCCTTGGCGGAGAAGCGCTTCCGAACACGGGGACCCCGTGGGGGCAGCTGATAGTGGCGAACTGAATGCCTAGCATAAACAGGGCTTTTCACACAAGATTTTATATGCGCTGTCCTCCCACACCCCATTCACTCGGCGTTCTTCTGAATTCTCACCAGAGGGTCCGGATCATACGGCGTGTGCACATTTCTAGCAGTCGCATGGTGGATGTTCCCCACTCTAGCTCCCTGCGGATAAATACATCCATTCCATGCACCTGCAATCCAGGGGAACGACTCCTCCACCACCAATGGGACGGGGAGTGCCACCGATCCCTATCGAGGCATCAGGTTGAGGACTTATCGGGTCGTGGACGGTGCGGAACTTTGCCACTGGCGCCCTTCAATAGGATAGCGGCTAACGATAACCAGATCCAGAAATTTACATGTAACAAGTGGGGCTTACCATTAAAAGTGGCATTTTTCTAGCCCTGTAAATGTCCAACGTCATGCTTACGGGATGTCGCCGAAGAACTCACCTGCCATGCTATTCTCGGATCTGATGTACGAGCGAGCCCATTGAGTTCGGGGACCCTAAAAGCAGCAGATCTAGGCCATCGCAGTCTCCAGCGGCCCCCTCCTTGCCGTTATCCACCATGTCCATCCCGGAGAAGTACGTTCGTCCGGCCGCGGCTGTGGTCGCGGTTGGGATTGCCCTCGCTGTTTTACGGAGGCGATGGGCCCCGAGCCGTCCCCCATACCCTCCTGGACCGAAGGGGTACCCCATTATCGGAAACCTGCTTGATTTTCCGAAGGACCCAGTCTATGAGGGACTTGCAGCCATGGCCAAGGAGCACGGTGAGCGATCAGTTACCACTTTTGATGCCTTGCTCCCGTCTTGAGGTGTTTAATGCGGACGGATTGCAGACACGGATATCTTACACCTGGATATGATGGGTTCACATGTTGTCGTGCTGAGTAACAGCGATATAGCCACTGATCTGCTAGATCGACGCGGGGCCGTATACGGGGATAGGGTATGCAAACCTCTTGACATCCCGTTCGCGACTTCAGTGCTTACCGGATCTGCTACCAGCCTCGAATGCCTATGGTGTACGAACTGTATGTGTTGGTGCGCTCTCTCGTAACCACGCCGACAAACGACGATTTACTTCAGGATGGACTGCACTTGGGCCCTCGTGCTAATGCCTTACGGGAATCTCTGGCGTGCCAGTCGTCGGTTATTCCACCGGTTCTTCCACATCTCAACCGTGAGTCGGTTTGATGACAAGACTCGCAAGGCAGTGAATGTCTTCCTCCACCGGCTCTCTGAGTCTCCTGAGCGCTTATTGAAGCATGCGCATTTGTACGTCAGTCTTAGCTCAATCATTGCGCTGCCTCAGGCTCACGGAACACATTTCGGCTGGGCAGCCTCACCACATCTTTGAGCTTGTCTATCACGTACGGGGTAAACATAGAGTCTGAGAGTGATAAGTGTCTCTCAGCATTTGAGAACGCGATGGCCGCTGTTGATGTCGCAATGGTGCCTGGGACCTTTCTTGTGGACGCCTTCCCCATCCGTATGCATTCCAGTCGAAAGAATCATTCCCAAAGATCTTACATCGTTTATTTCCAGTCAAATATGTCCCGGAATGGTTCCCTGGGGCTGGTTTCAAGACATTTGCGAGAATAGCCAAGAAGGACCTCGACAATTGCATGGACCCTCCGTTCCAATATGTTAAAGAATCTTTTGAGGTTCGTGCACTCCCTCACCACCATCCCTCACCCGAGTGACTCACTAGGGCGAATTTCAGGCGGGGAACCTTAGCACTTCGTCAGTCATGGGAACGTGTCTCGAGGAACTGCCAGAACTTTCTACACTTGGAATCGACGAAGGCATGATCCGGGATTTTGGTGGGGTGATATACCGTGAGTCATCCGCGTGGCCATGGAAGAATATTACTCAAGTAGTTCGTCGTCTGTCTAGGTGGCGAAGAGTCGGTGAGTGGGACCCGGAGACCGCAAGACCCCCTCTAATCATTTCACTGTGAAGACATCGGCTTCTATCAAATCGTTTTTCTTGGCAGCCACCCTATACCCTGAGATCGTCCGGTCGGGACAACGAGAGCTAGATGAAGTCGTCGGTGGGGAACGTTTAGCAGATTTCTCTGACATGCCTCGATTACCCTACATCTCCGCCATTATGAAGGAGGTCTTGCGATGGAGACCTCCGACTCCCCTCGGTGCGTCCTCCTGCCTTTAGATATCGTGCGTAAATCGGACTTGTCTGCCTTCAGGGACTCCACATCGATTGATGGAAGACGATGTATACAATGGATGGTTCATCCCTGCGGGTTCAACGATCATAGAAAACACATGGTACGCAACCGGGCTTTATGAAACATTCTGACAACCAATTGGGGGTTTAAAAGGGCGATGTTCCGCAACGAGTCTGTGTATCCTAATGCACACGACTTCAATCCTGATCGGTTCCTCAAAGACGGTCAAATCAATCCTGACGTGAAGGATCCCGAGGAACTGGCGTTCGGGTATGGTAGAAGGTATCTTCACTTACAGTGGATGCCAGTATTGTGTTCTTCGGATAACACGTGAAATTTCTATAGGATCTGCCCTGGGAGACACTTCGCTATACGAGTCTTGTTCTTGACTATCGCTCACACTCTTGCTGTTTTTGACATCTCAAAGTGCTTGGATGAAGATGGGAATTCTATCGATCCGGAAACTGGAAATACGTTCGGGCTTATCTCGTGAGTACCTTGTATTTGGATCCTGATCATGGGGTGTGTTTTAAAGGAATCCCAGAGGCCCGCTGCCCTTTAAGTCCTCGATCACACCACGGTCCGCTCAAGCCCTTTCTCTTCTTGCGGCACACTAGGCGACGTACGAGTTGGCAGTGCGGAACCGCGGTTTCGGATCAATCCCAAGAACCGTGAAAGTTGTACCGAGGTCGCCCTGCGACGGATTCCACCCCACCATGCGGTGGAGGCATCAGCAACATTGCATTTCTCTTATCTCAACTTATCCACTTTTTTCAACTTATCCTCGCTTTATTTGTAACCGAGCGGCCAGAGTTTTTCCCCAACTTATATTGATCGCACGAGAAGTGAGAGAAGTACATCAAAAGGCTATTTCAAATGCGTGATGATCGATAAACTTGTTGACATAGAACGACATATAGACATCCAGAACATTTGCATAATTGATCTCCCGGTAGACAGGCGTATCCGACGGGAACCTGGGGAGGAGATGTGCCCCACGAACGATGGAGTCGAGATGGATGACACCCATGTGACGCACCCCCTGATGGGTGGATTCTGGCTCTACAACCCACAAGCCAGTGGTGGCGTCCGGTTCATCACTTGTCGAGTACCAACGCACGAGTGCGCATGGGTAGTCAATGCCCTCGTGTGAAAACCTGAAGAAAAGGTAAACTCATGCAACGAGTTGTGCCTTCATTCCCTGATTCTCCGAGCCCCCCATGTCAACGAAAACACAATCCCGACATGGGCCTGGGATGTCGCCTCTTGGCCAGAAAGGTGTTGAGTGGATAACCTCTCGGTACATCCCCCCAGGGCTGGACGGATTGCTCGGTGCCCGAAATATTGCAGTGGCTGAGTGGTAGACAGACACCTTTGAGTCCCATGTCACTGGGCACACCACGAGTGTCAGTTGATTGGGTTCAATCACTGACGTGGGGTTGAGCTGATAGAAAAGAATAGTCTCAGCTCCATCCAGTTAGGCCACAATCACATTGCACAATGGGGCTCCTAACCGTCTGGTGAATTTGTACTGGGGACGGGGGTACCCCCCACTTGGAAGGTCTTTGTTGAATAGTCTGCTGTTTTGGGACGTCGAAAACCTGGATCGGATGAGAAGCTTGATGCGAATCTCAATACATGTATATTTGGAAGTGTTGAACGGGAAGTTCGACTCCCGGACGTGTCACATTATCCGGCTACCGCTTATAGTGGGCCGATGATCCGGTGGCGCTTCTTAGCAGCCGCTGATG
>Ga0307511_10006958_pt1 | contig 11400 bp, 9 predicted proteins | sample 13_EM_MG_FD_200266 | JGI IMG/M metagenome (GOLD analysis project Ga0307511, IMG submission 200266) | Populus trichocarpa ectomycorrhiza microbial communities from riparian zone in the Pacific Northwest, United States - 13_EM | ecosystem: Host-associated > Plants > Roots > Unclassified | place...
TCAGCCCCCCCCCCCCTCTAGGTGCATACTGTATATTTTTACACCTAGCGTGGGAAGCAACCGTTTTACTTTGATCAGCGTGCGGCTTTGTTTAGGTTGAACGTTGAACGGCTTCAAAATTTCGGGCCTAGGCTCCTAGGCCCCTCCCTGCCTGGACATAAGATATGTTGGGATCGGATCCACAATTTCGAGTTTACCGGGTAGCTCGAGTCGGGGCTAACGAAAGGTTGGTCAAAGTTCGGTGCATGTGTAGAGCTCCAGTGTTCTACATCTACTAGAATATTTGTAGTCTCGTATTCCCTGAAATCAGCTGAAGTTGAAAGCAGAGATACTAGGTACAGGAAATGAACCTTCTCCTATTGGACACTAAACACTTTACTATGCCAAACAAGACTATACTAAGTAAGTATGCACACTTATATAACGTCCCTGTACCTCTAAATCCCCCTCGCGCGGTTGTTATAATTACTGGTGAGGTGTGGCAAGAGGAATACTAACCTACGTGCACACACAACCGTGATTGGGCTTATGCAGTGTAGATTGCGATCGTTAACGCTGATGTCAGTCGATATCGATGAAGAGCTTAGGCTGGCGTGTGGAATAAATATAAACACTAACTAGAAGTTGAACAAGAAAACCTATTGCTTGAATTTAAGCATGGACCTAAGATCACAATACTAACTACTCCACATGTGCTGAGGTTGTTGTTTACAACGTCCATGTATCAACCGCTACATACAATCCTCAAACCAGACTCAAGGCGGGAAGAAGAGTCTTAGTTATCGAGCCAATTTGTTTTGAATAGATCAGAAAAATTCAAGAAGCTGTATTAAATTCCTCTTGCGTGAAGACTCTACTTCTAGATATGTGCCAGTGCTCTTTGTAAATCTTTTGGGTCTACGTATTATCTCGGTACTGGGGCTTAGGGGTATTCATATCACGTAAACGACAGTGAAGGGTTATCACTAAGTAATCAATATTGATTGGCCCATAGATTCTCTGCTAAATTTTATGTAAACAGAGAAAAGAATTGAGAATTGATTCAGGGAAATTATTGCAGATTTACTACCAGTATGAAATCTTTGGTGGTGGCTGATAAGATGTGGTTTCAGGGTAATTTTCCGGCCACAGGCTATGACTAGCCACGATGGGTGCAAAAGTAAGGCATTTCACTCGAGTGTGAAACTCCCCGTTCAGGTACATACTTTCTTCAATTGACATGCCAGACTTATATTGAAATTATTGTAAATCAAGGCATCACTTGGACTGGAGTAGTAACGGTCAGCCTGTATTCTGGCGGTGGTGAGCTCATATGAAGAGCTAGGCAGAACAGAACAGGGCAAGGTGGAAAAAAAGACCTCCATGAGCCCCACCTCAAGGTATCTTATTCGTCCCCATCACTTTAGCCCATTGACAACCCTCTTCCCAGATTTGCAACAGCCCCCTTGCCCACCGACAACCAACCTCGAGTCTCCCTCTCCATATTTCTTCCCCTCCCTCCCTTCTAACACATCCTTTGGCGTCCGCACATAGCTCGGCGGTACATCCAACGCTGGGTTCCTCCGGAAGAAATTCCTTGGCCGCAACAAGAGAGAGAACCCCTCTGCCGGCATAACTGGAAAGTCTTCTGGGGCAGGGAAGTGTACTACTCCAAAAGTGTGCCATAGGACAACATCCGTATTCATTAGCGGAGTCAACGCTGTTGCCTCGATCCAGTCTGGGAGAGTGCTGTTTGTAGAATTGGGCTCTCCAGTTGTTTGCGGGACGTGCCTTCCCGCAGGGTAGAACTGGTGATCCTCATATTTCGTGACAGAGACACAGTTTCTTGCGAACCCGGCCCGCTTCCACACTAAACCTCCTTCCTGGGGGAGTAACTTTGGACATTCCCTACTGACGAGCTTGTAACTGACTGGATTACCGGAATATGGGTGTTTCTTTCCTTCATTAATCATATCCCACGTTCTGCTTCCGGCCGAATCATAGCCAGCTTGTGCTTCACCAACAGTTTTATATACCTTCTTTTTGGCATAGAATGCGTTGCCATATTTGTTTCCTTCTACACCTACCGGAATATTTAAAGGCGTTGCGTCAACTTGGACAACCGAGTTATTGCAATAGCCATCAATTGCTGGGTTGATGCGGAGGCAGAATAGGTGCTCATGGTTATGGGCATTGACACCAGGATGAACTTGTGTCCCCCAGCCATTCGTTGGCTCCGACTGATCCATGGCATAGGTATTTAGGATCCCAGTGAGCCTGATTTCTAACTGAATAGTACCGTCAAGATGGAAGCTCCAATATATAGCATACTCATAATTTGCCGCAGTGAAGACTTGGCTCACAACAAGTTTGCGCCCTCGAGTGACCACTAACGAGTCATCACGGAAATCAGTATGCTTGAAGAGGATACCAGTATCTTCTTCGTGAATACAAACTGCATTTTCGATTGTTGTAGGAGCACCGGTAGAGGTTGTGTGATGGAATGGTAAATAAAAGATGCTACCCTTGCAATCACAGCCAAGTGTGAGTGAGTTGGTCATATACCCAGCGCCATATTCACCAAGGTCGAAAGCATGTTTTCGGTGGTGAGGATGGTCGGGGTTTCCGTAAGGAACAACCATCTCCGCTAATGACATACGATAGAAGATGGGTCGACGCTCGGGAGCCGCCCCAGGCTCCCCGGCCTCTTTGTCGAGGTAAGTGATGTTGCTAAGTACCAGACCCTCTCGGTGGTTAAAGCCGATATGAAAGCTCCAGTTCTGCCAGTCAATACTGTGACCATCAAGAGTAAAAGACACACCTTCTGGCTGGGTAATGTGGATTGGTTTAAGGCTTGTTCGATATCCATTGGGGATCGAGTCTGGGTGGTAGCCAGAGGGGAGCTTGTTAAGAGGCCGCCGAGCTGGCGGAATGTCAATGTGAATCACCTCCTTATTTTCGGTGTCGACGATGGGGATGAAATCCAGGGGGTGGGCATATTGGTTGCTATCAAGATCAGGACGGTAGTACATAAACGCCTGTTGAAGTCGGACTTTGTTCCCAAAACGCTCATCGTGCCCAATGGTCCATGCTTCACTCTGCAGTCAGCACCTTATTGGGTGAGACCGCATGGGATAGGGCTTACGGTCACAAAACACCTTATCCATCTCTTCCTCGGGTATACCAGACAGTATACACTGCTCTATTACCCTCTTATTCTCCCTAACCACCTTTTCCGTCTCCACTAAATCCTCCATTGTAATAATTGGCTGTACTCCCTCGAGCAACTTCCACGTCTCAATGACTCCCTTTGTCAAATTGACTACTCCATCATAAACCCCTCTCCCTTCGTGCCCAATTGCCACCACTTCTGCCTTCCGGTCTGGTAGAGAGGCTGGAGAAGCAAGCCATTCTAGGAACTCGGCTTTTGCGGGCTCGTGCAAAGTGATCGTATTGAAACGTAGCTGACCATGAGCTGCACAAGTAAGTGAGGTAGCATAGGAAAGTTCAGTGACATCAAGAGGGTCGAGTGGATGTGGGGGCTTGTCTGAGGTATAGGCCTTCGAAATAAGCTGGGCAATGTGATCTGTTGCAGCCATCGTGTCACGTTACTACTATTCTCGGTATATGTATCAAACTACTAGTATATGAGTGTGCGTGCACAGGTGGGTCTATATAAGGTCCCTTTTGGAGATCCTCGAAATCAAGGCGAACTCATTCGCACATGTTGTGAGCGGGGTTCTATAGACCACATTCCGGTCCCAAGGATATCGAAGCATTGTAGGCATGTGAAGCAGTCGATCGAATTGGAATATGGGGCATCGACAGTCGACAGCGGCAGTGACTGTATGAACTAAAGCTCGTATCGATAAGCCTAAGCCGTTGGCGTTGACCAGGGTAGCTAGACCCGAATTCTTATCCCTCAAGCCAACGCCAAAAAGCAAATTGGAGCTGCCCTTATCGATATCAAACCGATGACAACGAGGTGTGATAAATAGAGGCATTGATAGATAGGTTATAGCTTCAGGGTGCTGCCAGGGGCGGTGGACCGGAAGAAGGGAAACTTTTCTAATACACTTTAAACAAAGGTCACCGAAGACCGCAGCAGTCGGCTAAGGAGAAGAAATTAGACCATGTAAGGAGAAGAGCGGTTCGATTTTGTGTGAATGAACACCAAATCTATCTAAATAGTGTCTCTATTCCGTTAGACCCGCTGTCATGGGGGCGGAGAATACAAGCTACATAATAAACGTCCTAAGTCATGCATTTGTTAATATACTACTTCGTACAATGAAATCGAGCAGCCCAAGCCCGTGTACTAAGAAACTAGGGCATTTTGAGAAAACATATTCAGAGCCACGGAAGGAGAAGACAAGAGTACATATGTACATGTAGTATTGGTTATAATGTAAGTACCCTCAAACCCAATGGTATCGGGAAGATTTTATGAGTGTCGTTGCAGGTGCCAACCAGACTATCGTTGCAGTTGTGCCAACCAGACTATCGTTGCAGTTACCTAATTGCTTCCAGACTAGGTGAGGGGCTACTTAAGTAGTAAGTTATGGATACTTATCGGACAATCTCCCGACATTTAGGGTACCCAACCAGACTATCCATCACGCGATTAGTCTAACCAAATTGCTGTGTTTCGGCCTCTCATGGGGCCTTGTATGGTTGCCCTTAGAATAGTATGTTTTGTGCCAACCAGACTAGTATGTTTTCCTCTTGTGCTCGGACTTTGACTTGGAACCAGGGCACGGAATGTCAGACACTGCATTGTGGCTCTTATATCCCAGATCTTGCAGTACTACCAAATAAGGAAGTAAGACTCCAAACAGAGACCTTAGTCTGGCGCGCCAACCCTTATAGAGGTAGTCTGGTGAACAGAAATTATCGATAAAAAAACCAAACTACTCATGGTATTAAAGGACTCGGCTATGTGTGTTACCATCGCATCTCACGATCGTATTCCATTCCAACTAATACCCTCCAATACAGTGGTATCCCAAACCATTGCCACTTCATGATGAATTATCAAACCAACCTCACTGTGTGATCCTCTCATTGAACCACTTCTGGACCATCTTCCACTGCGGAATATCGTCGAGAGATGTCCCCAAGCTCACGGATGGCTCACAGTGCACACCAATCTCCGTCTTCAACTCCAACTCGTACTCTGATCCCTCTGGGTCGTCTTTCTTACCCTCCAAAACAGTCGTTCCAAATCTTACTATATCCGTATGCAGCATCTCCTCCGTTCCTGCTGTGATTAATATCCGCTTACATGCTTTCCCCAACCCTACCCACCACTCTTTGGGGGTGTTCTCAAAGTTTCCCCAGCGGACATCAATATCGCCCCGTGGAGGAAGCCAGCCAGCCACAAACGAGTTATGGTCAGAATGCCTGATGTAATCAGTATTGTGAGCAGGCTCAGCAGCGGGTTTATAGTTGAGCATGGCCCAAGGAGAGAGGGCAATGATCATGAAAAGTGGCTCTGATAGTTTGAGTTGCTGGGTGACATGCGGGCAGGGGCGAATGGCATGCAGTAAAGTAGAGAACATAAGGTTAGAGCCTGCGGACTCTCCAATGATAACTATCTGACTCGGTTTCCAGCCGAGGGTGTGTATAACATAGTTGAGGATGATGACAGCTTGGGTTAATTGCCTGGGATATGGGTTTCCAGCACCTTCCGTAGCCAAGCCTAACCTGGAGGTTCAGTATTGGGGACATATGAGGCTAAGAAGAGCTTGATTGAAACGTACCGTACTGCAATATTACCCCACTACTCTCCACCCCAGCCTTCTTCGCTTCATCTTTCAGAGCGTGCATATATTTAATCATTTCTTCGCTCGCACCAAATGAGTATCCACCACCATGGAAATAAAGGAAAAGTTTATGCTCTGGTGATGGTGGCTTTTCATCCCCAAAGCACCATAAAGCAGCTGCATCTTCCCTAAGTGGAGTGATTTGTGGCTCTTTTTGGTATTTCTTGCACCAGGCAAGGTACGAGTCACGAGTATGAGGGATGAAGCGGCTGTGAATGGTAGTACGTATCAGCAATGGTCGATGCCAGTCTTTGTATAAAGCACGGTATGGAACATTCAGGGGCAATCCAAAGGAAAGGGAGCAATTGAGGAAAGAATAGTACCCACGCAGCAGCAGCAAGCCCAACGCTTGCGACAACATGGAATCCAGGTTGAGTCTGTACAGTGGTTGTAGGCAGCTTTGCCCCAAACATTCGTTTGACCGAGACAGCCGACACCCTCGTCACCACTGGTCTAATTAGTTCATTTCTCTACCAGCCTTGATACCACCGAACACCTACTACTCAGCATAGCCCTCGCCATAAAAACCATCGGTGCAAGCGAACCTGCTGTTCCATGCGGTGGTATTGGCACCACTCCGGCTGGCGGTGGAGGTTGTGTGACAATTTCTGATGCCATCATGATCTCGTTGAATGTTTGCTCTTTATTCAGTTGATCAGTTCAAGCGGACGTTACAGCTGTACCTCGCGCCAGGTGCTGTTATCAATGTTTACTGAGTAGGTTTGAGATCAGCAGGTTTATATAGATGTCCCTAGGTATGTAAAAGGCTGCACTATAAAACACATGGGATAGCTAACTTATAGCCGGTTCCTGAGTCTGCCACCGTATCGTGAAAGATTGCTGATACGCAAGGCTAGCAGTGAAGCAGTGCTACATACACGGGTACAAGCATAAGAGATTGCTAGTTGGACTGACAGCAGATTTACCCCAGTCGAAGCTGCATATTCACTATGAGAAGTCCACTAGGCTAGCAATCTCTTTTGCGTGTACCCATGTATGAGAGGTTGTGGAACCAGAATATACTAATTCCCGGCTGGATAAAATAGGCAGATTTGCGAAACCTCCAGCTCTACTTACCTATTTGACAGGGATTGTCAGCCCACCCCGAAGCTATGCTGGATGCCCAATGGGATATCCTTAGAAGCACTTGATCTCATGCCCAAGGACCCCTAGTCGAACGTTATCAGTCCTTTTGCAATCTCTACACCGAATAATCTACGAGTAAGAAACGGGCTACTATGGTCAATTTGCATGAGGACAGTCGTGCTGGAACGTCAGCTTTTTCGCGGATTGTTGTGGCATTAAGAAACTAATTTAGCCAGTTACATACCGGCATTGATATCTCGTTCCCGATGTTGGAGGTGCAATAGGGGGCAGCTGCATGTAGTACGGCAGGCATCTTAGTACACCTATCCCTCGCAGTTTCCAGTTCATGTAGTAGTTACATATATTAGTACAGTCAGACCTTGCTATAAAGGACGACTAAAATCCGGGGATTTCTGCCTAGAAAAATGTGCTAGTCCCCAAATAGGAGTGCCAGCAGAGGAGAATACAAGTCACATGGCCCTGTCTTATTTGCGATTGAAGTTAATTATTTACTTATCTGACTACCTGGTTTCATCCGGTATAGCAAGGGAATTTTAATATAGGCAGGGGATAACTTCTCATAAAGTGATGATCCGAGGAAATCTGCGGCTGTAGACTCTTCACCTCTTTGCAACTGCTAGCACGGTCTGGTAAAGGTAGCAAGGTCCGACTGTATCAATAAAGTGGTGTGCCTCACCCCTTGATTATGGCATCGTGGAAGCAGCCTTTTTTTTGGGGGGGGGAATCTATACGCCCAGTCAGCATAAGGCTATGGGGCTAAACCAGAATACGAACCTTTTGGGGACACTAGTTGGATCCGGAAGCCTCAACCGCTCCTGTGGCCTCGCCAGCATATTGCCAGATAAGGTAGTCCATGGGTCTTGGCAGCCTTCAATGGAATTTGAAGGCAACTTCATATGATTCTGATATTACTAGAAAGTAGAATTAATTATTGAAGGTCAGACAAATACTCGTAGGCAAGTTCCAAAACTCTTAATTGGGAAAGATCAAGAAGAACTCGCATCTATGCTCATCGATATCAAAACTCCACCGACTAGTAGTCTAGATCTAGTTGGCCCTCAAGCAAATGTTAACCGCTGTGCAACCATAAGTAGCTACCTAGTACCTACTTACTTTAGCGAGTAGTTGCATTAAGGAAACATAACTCCAGGCGTTTCTCCCCTCTTAGCGGTGGAAGGGACTGGGGCTGGCTTGGACAGTTGTGCAGAGGGAGAAAATGGCTCTGGGGCCGTGCGAGGTGGATTGGCGGGGCGGAGGATCACATCCCACTGCGTAGGAGACACTGTTCTTGGTGGGGGGTGAAGATCAAGGTATAATATCATATTATTAGCAGCTGTCGGAGTATGCCTCGACGAAAGTTGCCAAGAAAGTCCAATTCTCTAGGATTGCGGAGTAATTGACTATTTCGAACTGCCGATCCTGCTATGGTCCGACTGATATGAACCTTAGGTCGTGAGTCCGAGAAGTTGTGCTTTTATAAGAAATTTGAAAGCGCCTGTCTATTGTTCCACAGGTACTCAATATATATTGGCTTTCAAAGATCAGAGCTTTCGAAGCCATGCACGCTGCGTCTTCGACGGGATATCGCAGCTGCGCACAAAAGCTTATTGAATGGAGTTGGCTCCGGCCCACAGGATAGCCTTAGGTTTCCTTGTAAAAGTCCAATATCTAGACTCCCCCGTCCTATTATGGTTGCTAGACTAGAAGAATGATTGGCTCAACGGATGCCCTCGACCTTCAGACAGGGTAGTCCTTGGAGCCAAAGCTAATCATGCAGTGCCTGCCTAACCGATCATGAAACATTGTGTGCACATGGTATTGGCATATAATAGTTTGCCCTAACACAGTGGTATATCCCGAGGCTTAGTAGATGCCATATCTATAAAGAGGTGAATATGAGCCATGGAGGAAATCCTATCAACTTGAACACGATCATGATGGAAGGAGTGATAACGCTTGTTGAGTGCATATCGGAAGCTTAAGTAAATGCATATTGAGGATCGACATGCGGAGTATATTAATTAAGGGAATATATCTACGAGGGGTTGTGCAACCAGGCTAGGGAATATATTAGTATTCTTCGAAAAGCAATTTCGGGACTATTAATTATATATATGCATATCGCGAGATCGGTAGATCTAGCTGGAGTATACACATGTGTACTCTAGATCCGTTTCCAATAAAACTCAATATATTACTAGATATAGTAGTCCATGGGTCTTGGTATCCTTTATTAGAGGATAAACACATGCACATCGAGGTTATTATTAATTAATACTTAATATACCGTTTGCTTTCACAAATGCAGATAACACTTCATTAGTCACGACTATAAGCACTTGCCTACCTACTATTTTAGCTTATAATCTGGCTTGATATGCATGGCCACAATATCAACATCACTTGAAAATAGAGGTATTGAATGTTGATTCAGACCTTTGCGTTAATTCATGATGAGATAAAGTTTGAACCGAGGTCGTTAATTTGCAAAAATTTAGAACAACTCGCTGCTCCAAGGGTGCATCAAAACCTTGATCAAAAGCTCAATAAACCGCCATATACCATAGCTACCAGCCATTGTATAGCTAGTCCGACCCCGACACTATGAAATAAAAAACCAAACCTCTTTCAAGAACCAAGGTCATGATCACCCATTCATCCAGCCTTCAGTGTATGCATACAGTAGCAACTGGCCCTAATTTCTTTGCAGTCACAGGCTTTTCTCCTCCTTTGCCGCGGTAGTGGTGGAGGGCTTTGGAGTTGGTTGGGGTGGCAGTGTCTTTACTTGGGACTGATTAACAGGGCAGAGGATTATATCCCACTGCCTGGGTGATACTGTCCTAGGTGGGGGGTGAAGATCGAAGAATAGAACCATGTTTGTTAGTGGCAGTAGTATCCTAGCTTGCAAGCGTGATAGACATAGGGAAAGTTTCAGGGATGATATGGGCTTGGGGTAAGCGGACTGTTTTGGACTGATCCTGATATGGCCGGGCTGATACGAGCCTAAGCTATGGGTCCGAAGAGTCTGGTTTTATAAGAGAATTGAAAGCACATGCAATGCAAAGATCCATAAACCAGTATTGAGTCTCAAGCTGTAGTTTTCGAGTCCATACATAATGCGCCTCTGACGGGATCTTGTAGCTGTAGACAACTAATGTCATTGTTTCTGAAGCATTGAACGAGGCTGATCTCATTCCGGCTCATTAGATAACTTGAACTCTCCACGCGTACCCTTTTAAACTTTTCCGTGAAATTCCCAGATCTAGGCATGCCGGAATCCTTATGAGACAAGTAGGTATTCCTATCCTACCAAGGTTATCAGAGTAGGAGTAAGAACTATGCTAGGAACTATATTAGCTGGAAATCATTCTTATCAGTCTCGGAATGGTATTAGTAGCATCGTACCTCAGGACCGTGCACCAGTCACGGTATAAGTATCAAGCCTGTCCTCTGTCTTTAACCCAAACCAAGTGCTAGGGTTTGTGAATACACCGACTGCCATTGAAGGGCGGAGGTGCGAATCCTAGAGTGATCTAAAGGACTATTCTACCGTAAGCTGGTGGCAGTACCCCTTAAAATATACTCACAATTAGTCATTACCTCTATAGGTAGCAAGAATGGCTGATTTTTAGTAGTTTTTTTACCTGGAATTATTTAAATTATTTCCTACGCTTCTCAAGAGATAGTCATCGACGTCCCTTGAAGACCCCCCAAACTCAACCATAAAGTGCATAGGCAAACTGTAACATTATGTATATTTGGTGCTAACGCTGGCATATCAGTCTCTCATACTAGTAGGCATATATATTAAGCCCCAAGATCTCAAGATAGATAGACAGCAGTGCACCCCGCGACTTACTCTATATGGATTTATAAAGAGGTACTATTATAAGCCCTCGTGTACTCCACAGATGGGAAAGATGACTTTGCCATCGCTTTTTAGACGCACATGCGGCTGCCCGGAGTTGCAGAACTTTTAGTCCAGAAATTACAGCACAAGTTACAAGTTATGTAGCAGAAACATGGGGCTACTTATATATAGTTCTAGCCTGAGTACATATATTTAATAGAGGGCTGTATTAATCTCAAGTCCGAGGCTTCACTGCTGAAAATGTATCGTTCTATGATCTGCACCATTGGTCTCCGCCATTTTTACATCAAAACTGTCTCATTTGATAAAATTGTCGAAATTTACCACAGCCCCAGATCATCGAGCGCCCCAAGAGGCAAGTATATCCTATTGAAACCTTTCACTAGCTACAACTTCAGCTCTGGCATCTCCGTAGGAGCCTTGGGCAAGGTGCAAAAGTCAAAGGCATGAGTACAAACCGTTGCCATACTAAGTACCAAAACTATATTAACTCCCCTAGATTTATATTAGCCCGCTTGGTTTTTCCTCATGATGTAGGACTCACTTGTAAATGATAATCCTCGCTGAGAATACCTACAGTACATCATTGCTCAGTTCATTATTTTCGAGTTTCCGTCG
>Ga0307511_10006959_pt1 | contig 11398 bp, 12 predicted proteins | sample 13_EM_MG_FD_200266 | JGI IMG/M metagenome (GOLD analysis project Ga0307511, IMG submission 200266) | Populus trichocarpa ectomycorrhiza microbial communities from riparian zone in the Pacific Northwest, United States - 13_EM | ecosystem: Host-associated > Plants > Roots > Unclassified | place...
GTACGGGAGTGGTCTGTCTCGACCCACTCTGAAGAAATCTGCGGTTACCCCATAACTTCGTGTACCGAGCTCTAAGAGAGACTAGCATCGGTTCAGTAGGCCTGTTGGCGAGGTCGGTTCTGACAGTATGTGCCTTGATGTGATCCGATTATTCACGATGAGAGCTGAACTTCTATCGATATAGCACATTATACGAGACCTTGAGGATGTTCCCGGTCGTACGTTCTGTCTGGAGTTCCATCGACAGTAGCTGATGACGGCCTAGGCACAGGTTGTTCCGAAGTACAGTGCCGAGGACACCTCTCTTGTCATTGGAAATGGATCTGGGGAGATGATAATGGTCCCGGTTCCTGCGGGGAGCGAGCTCAATATTGACGTCTCTGGCCTTCATTACAACCGTAAGAGTCATCCTGTCCAACGAGTCCACACAGGCAGCTTACAGAATGTTACGCAGCACGGTACTGGGATGACCCATATACTTTCAAACTGGAAAGGTTCCTGGGCAAATGGGATAAGGACGCGTTTGTCCCATTCTCTGGGGGCGCAAGGGCGTGCATTGGACGTGGGTAATTCACCCCCGTCTAGTTCAAAGTTGAAGAGTCTTACCGATCGGAATTTAGATTTTTTGAGATGACGTTGTTGGGTATGCTCACGACTCTCATTCAGCACTACAGGGTGGAACCCTGCCCCAAGTTTGCTGGGGAATCACTCGAGCAGCTCAAGGAGAGGTATTCACAAGCTACGACATTGTTGACATTAAAGTGAGTGGCCGTGGAACTCCCCTATCCTATCAACAGATTTCTGATATGGTTTCCGTTGGCAGGCCGTTATGCACCTCCCTCATTTTTAAGAAGCGAATGTAGTGGTGGGAATGGTGGGGTTCACACGTCGCTTGGCTGTTATCACAAACATCCTCCAGAGGGCAACCCGTACATTATATTGGGTTGTAAGGTAGCCTAGCCAGATGTTAAATGCCCAGGCCGATGGAAAACGCGGTGATTGGACTCACACCGCATGAGAAAAGAAAGGATGGAACTGAAGGAGAGGGGACTGTTGGGTTTAGTTTTCGGTTGCACTTTTTCTGAGACGCGCTGTCGAGCCTGAGGTCTGTACATGTAGAAATACCTCAGTTTCTGCACCTTCCACCACAGAACATAAAAGACCATAATACAATAGAGATGACATCATCAGCCCGACATCATCTATCAGAAGACACACAAGAAAAGTACAAGTGGCGAGAAGACATAGCTGTCATGCACCCGGCATTTTTCACCTTTCTTTATACCTTCTTTCTACTTCTTCAAGACTCACTCAAGACATCCGACAAGAGAGACAAGACAACCTTTGTTATTGAAGGCACACGAAGAGATACAAAGGTTACAAAAAGGACTATCGGACTACTCGGCATTATTCCCATCCCAATCCAACACGTTGTTGTCATCAGAACCCATGGGCCCATCCTCCATCGTCACCCACTCTACCAGACGATTTGCTTGAAGGATCAAATCCTTCATCTCCAGAGCGGCGCGGTGACAACAAACCTTGTCTTGCCAGTAATGGAGGAAGGCAGAGACTACCGGGTCGGTGGGTAGGAACTCGGTCTCCTATAGCACAACAACGCGCGTGAGGATGGAAAGATGACTTGGGAGCGCCTTGTGACCGAACAGCGCGCTGACCACGCACCGCCATCAGACGTTTGATCCCTGCAACGTCTAGCCTGGGAGTGGGAAGCTGAAGTGGCTCTTCCATCTCTTCCTCCTTGATCTCCTGCAACAGAGAGTCGACAACTACGTTCTCCTTGTTGGATCCAGACGACGAAGAAGATGCTTCGGATGACGCAATAGGAGGGGTGCGGTAAGACTTGTCGCTACCGGCAAGAGGACGGTCCAAGACCAGAGGACTCCCGAGGATGCCAGGAGAAGAAACCTCCACTGCTTTCCCTTTCCCTTTGTCCTCCTTGCAGTGGCACAGACGATCCTCCATAGCCTCGACACGAGCAAACAACTTCTCGATCAAGTCGCTGTCCGCACGCAACCTCTCCTCCAACAAAGTGATCCTCCCCTCAGTGACCTTGAGCTTCTCCTTGATGACCTCCGAATCCTTACGGCGACGATGGACGCGACCATCAAGAGCAACTAGGTCCTTATCAATACGACTGAATCCGGACCTGACACCTTCGTCCATGGCGTCAAACTTGAGCGTCATGTTAGACAACTCGCTGTCCATCTTCGTGAGGGTGTCGGTCTGGTTGTTGATAACCCGATTCTGCGAAGTCTCCAAAGACACGATCTAAAGGATATCCTGTCAGCATCATCAAAAAGAGGCATCCAGGATTCCGACCTTGGAATCCAAACGGGTGAACTTCTGACATATCCTTGTAGCGATGGATGACATAAGGTGGACACCTTCCTTGACGGACAACTTCTCGGTCCATGCCGGTGAACCCTCCGTGGTATCACAGAGACCTTGGCGTAACATCTTGATAAGGCACTCGTCGTCTATCTTGGTACGTTCATAATGAAGAACCTCGGAAGCACGGATGCTCCAACCCCAGACACGATCCTCAGGGGAACAATCATCGAGACTATCCTGGTACCACCTAGCATGGGTAGCAGAAGGAGTCCCCATCTGAACCTTCCCCTTCACCATACGATTCATGATCTAAGGCCCTTTCAACAAAGCTATCCTCTCAAAACCCTACAGACACTGCTTACCTGTTGGGCAGAAGGGTATCGTCCCATTCCGTTGAAAGCCTTGTCAAAGGTCCGAGTATCGATCTGGGTGATGGTACCGATGGCAGTGTCGAGGGAGTACGAAGCTCGAGAATGTTGCCCGACAATCTTCGGGAACAGACTAGAAGGAGTACGGTTGCTGACGTCGGTGGCGAACATTTCAGGTTTAGCGGTATGAGGTGATGGGAGTGTGATAGAGAACCATTCGTCTCCTCAGGTTCCTCTTAACCACTCCCTCTCTAGCCAATCAACTACAACACCGCCCATCATCACCGCTCGCCCCTATCGCCCCACTGCCAAATCCGCAGAAGTCCCACGTCAAGTCCGATGCTTACCAAGTCTCATGGTCTTATCTCTATTGTCGCTGAGTGATGCCTTTCCCATTGACATGTTCATAATCACGCTTGTTTATCTTCGGCCTCCGGCCTTTCTATTGTTTCCATTGACCCTTATCTTTTGACACTTTCTTTCTTAGTCAACGGACTCTCTTTCTGCGGCCCGACAGGTCTTGCCGCTTAGTATTTCATGATTTGTCAACGCCATCTGACCTCTCTTCAACGCTCCTTATCTCGACTTGTTTCGGTCCGCATGACTCACTTTTGATAGTTTATTCTTAGAAACATCCTAATCTTCCCACACCATTCATTTCTTATCATTTCCTCTCACGCTTGGCTTTTGTGCATTAGTGGACGCCTTTAGTCACGCATCATGCGAAAACCGTCGCCCGTAGTACTTAAGGACCAGCTTTCCTACTGTACAAGACAAGCTTGATATTGCATACTTTCTCCTCAGCCTGAGTCCCTTCTAAAGGCTTCTTGGCCAAGCTCTGAGGAGTCCAGCAAACTAAGGTTTAGCGTTCCTATTCTCGACTCGCTCAACTCTCGTCTCCCCTCTACAACCAAACAAATCCCTTATAGCCCTTCTTGACCTCTATACGAGGATTCCAGTAAGTGTTATCATACAGATCTCCTCCATTAGCCGTTAGAGACTAGGATAGCTTTGCTATCCCTGGTTCTCAGTCAGTTGCCTGGTCTTTGGGACAGACGAACCGTATAGAGACGCTCGCTTGGAGCGTTGATTAGGCTCGGGCCAGAGTGGCCCTGACAATAACCTTACGGATGGTCACCCAATTCTGCGGCGCATCCAGAACATTAGGTCCAGTTCTGGATAGATAACCACACAGGGATGTAATGCTGGGACGGATTTATTTGGCAAGCGAACATGGTAAGCAGTAATTAGGTAGGTACAACAAACGATGAGGCGAGGACCGAGTGACCCCCACCCGCCTGGTTCTGAGCTATTAGTGTCATGTCAGCCGGGCACGTGCAGCTCAAATGAAGTAACTCATTCATCAGCAAAACATCCCACCCCCTACGTAGCACTAACCGGTCACTTAGCCCTAACCGACCGTTTCAGGAGTCAAGAAGGTATTTCAGGGACTTCTGGTAATATTGCCGACTAAAACCGACTTCGGGAGCTTGGAAGACTATTGATCACGTAGTGATCATGTTCCGACAAGGGAGGCACGAACTCGAATCGCACCTCAAGGCCTCAAGGCCTCACGCACCACTTACCCTGCGTCACTGAACATGTTCAACAGTATATTAGTGCATGTACACACAAAATCTATGTATACTCAAGACTCCCGGGGCCGAAAGATCCCTAAATTGACCCATTTCGACACATAATCTAACTGACACCCATCCGAAGTGCTCGGGTCTCGGTGTCTTTGACTTTGAAGGTCAGTAGCTCCCCCCCTTTTACTCCAGCAATAACCCATATTTTACTGCGGGTAGCCTTTGGTATTGTTTCTGATTCTCCCAAATCTCAAGGGATAAATTCAAGCATACGACAATTCGTCTACAATTGTGTCCTGTTTGTGGGAACGATCACGACATACGTGATCGATAGTCGAATTCTCAGCCAAAGCAACGCGATGACACAGCCCACATGACAGCAACCTTCCTGCTCTTAACCGGTGTCGGAAACCTCGGGTAGCGCTAACCGCGGTTAGTGCTATGTAGAGGGTGGGATGTTTTGCTGATGAGGGCCTGACGAAATGGTTTGCTGAGTTGGAGCTTCTGAGCCCGTTGGTCGCGAAATACAGGGGTAGCATGGTATATGACCTGTATACAGTCAAGAGGAATGAATTCGACCAGCTGGGAGTTGGTGATGTCAGCCAGTGGCTTGGGCTTCTGAGGTTTGGGTCCTTTGCCCTTCGGGGTCTGTTCCTGTTGGCTTCATCAGGAATGTGGGCCATCACTTATTTACGTCTTTTCTTGCCCTTTTCCTGAGAAAAGGTGGAAAAAAGGGAAAAGTGTCAACTTATAGAAGTTATGTCCCCGATTTATATAAGTAACTCAATTGAGAAGCCTTCGATTTTGGCAGGCGGAAAAATAAGTGATGGCCTATGTTCCTGATGACTTCATGGGAGGGGATCGAGCCCTACTGGGCGTTCGACTTTCAACAGTGAGAAATAGGTGCCGGTTATGAGCATGATGAATATTTCTGGTTGATCGTAGACTCTTAGCGCAAAATATGCTTGTGAAAGCAGTTGGCCAAGGTTTCGTTTCAAGGAACGGTCAAGACGGGAGCTGATATTTTTTTGCTTCGGCCAGTGCGATCCGGAATCTAGGGAAAGTCAGCAACGAAATGAGGGTTTTCACGAACTGCTGACCATTGGCCTCACGATAGAGTTGCTTTACTTCAATCAAGAGTCTAACCTCCTCCTCCTCCTCCACCGCCACTCCTCCACCACCCGGCGACCGCCTGGCCGCCGAACGCATCAGCCCGAAGTCTGGGTAGACGGATGCCGTGGAGAACTCCGAAAGCCCAACGTTCCTGTTATCGACTATGCGGAATTGTGGATAGGAGAGCAACATACAACCGTGTGGTGGTCGTTGGCGAGATCTCGGTACCGGTGGTGTAGGTGGCCTTGGATAACGTAGACAAGATCGAGGAGTACAAAGCGTACAGTGGGTGCTCTTGGGCACACTTGTCCTTGCAGACGAGGAGGAGTTCTGCCCAATGCTCTCGTATCTCAGGGACACCAAGGCATAAAACCTGGGGATAACAAGTGAGTACTGTGAATTATAATTCAGAAGTAGATCTACCTCGGGGTCGTTAAATAGAACAGTGGTATCGGGCATGGAGTGTGGGGGAATCGTAGAAATGTGGTGTGGTCAAAGTTGGTTCAGGGGGAGTCGCCATTGGTGGGAGGGGCGATCCATAGACTATGGCGGTTGTCATAGATAGGGGGCACTTTGGTAATGGTGCATGACGAGCTGAAGTCGGAGGGAATCAATAGGTTCGCGGGTATCTCAACTCGCGATCGAGTTCACTGTGAAATGTCACGTGCACGTGTCACGCCGTGTGAAACGTCGCGCCCCATCGACCACCGGCCCCCTCTGAGTCTCCCGCCTGCTACACACCATGACCGAAGAACTATCCACCAGAGATGGTATCAAGATAAGGAAACTCGGTCCTGGCTATTACGTTCGAGAGGATGAATGGGATCAGTTCATTGAAATCAACGAGGTGCGTTTTCCTGTGATTCCAAAACATGGCGTCCATCTGACCTCACGCCAGCCCTTGAACTTGTCGTACATGATCGACAACGCTCCGTTTGAAGACCTCCTTCCACAGTATATGCCCCTCCAGAAACTCGGTCACTTTCCTCCGAGGCTAAGCTTCGGTTTCGCGATCCCGGACGAACATGACACACTTCTTCGGGCAGCGCTTGAGCAGAAGCTCGAACGTCGTAAGGTGCTCATGAAAATGGAGGGGTTCCATCCGCTACAGGTTTTGGTCCTTGCCCACCTCAACAAAGAGTGTGATCTTCCACCCAAGGGTGGTATCCGTGTCAATGGGATCTACTCCGAGGAAGCGTGTTTTGTGCTTGAGCTGGAAACAAACTACGAGAAGCTGATGCCGACGGAAAAGATGGTCAAGGCGATCAAGGTCATCAAGAGAGTATTCAAGCTCCCCCGTGGCGCCAGGCCGAAATGGTATCTTGAAGACGACATTGACCTGCGTGATCCAGTCGAATTTCTGTTTAAACGTAAGTCACCGGTTTCCGTGCTCCATAACAGTGGGACAAAGTGTCTGACGTCCCTCTGCCGTAGCGTACATGTTCGAATGGAGCGAGTGTCCGCAGACCCCGGAATGATCGTGACCGTACCGTTTTCTAACCTATCTATCCTATACTTACGCTTCCCGTTTCCCACATCCCTGTATCTCGCCTTTCTTCTTGTATCCTGAAACCAATCCGACCAGCCTGAATAGTTTGTCGTAATCCTCCTAGATCGAGCTTTCGCCTCGCGATCCCCGAACGCTTCCACCTGCTTCTAGCAGTGGTTCGGTTTGCAAATTGTAAACAAAAAGCGGACAAAAAGCCCGCGGCGAGGGTCGAACTCGCAGCCTTCAGATTTCAAGACTTAAAAGTCTGACGCTCTAGCCGATTGAGCTACGCGGGCTGATATCGCAACTTTTCGATGGGCAGACTCATCCCAAACTCCCTCTTCTGAGCCTCGAGAGTGAGAGCATCCCGTGACGTTATAAGGTTCGAAGATTAAGATATCGATACATTTTACTGCAAAGGAGTCACACGAGAGGGTAGGTAGGCGGTGTTGCATATGAGGTACGAGTTGAGTAGTAGAATGGGAGTGATTTACAGCTCATCCTCAGCTCGGGAAACCTTCTCTGGAGCCGCCTCCTTGGTAAAAGCGGAGAGAATGTTGAGCTTGATCTTGATCTCGTCGAGTTTCTGGGATCCCAAGGTACCCTTCTCGAGAATAGATCCCAATCTGCCGCAGAAGAGCGTTAGGCACGACTGGAAGCTGGGTTTTAGGCGGAGAGCATACCGCTTCAGCTCCTTGGTGACGTAGTCGTTCGACTTCTCCACGACCTTCTCCATGACACGGATGTAATGTTTGGATTCCTTGCCGAGGTTGGCGGCCTTACCAATAATAGCACTGCGAGCGTCGCCGGTGGCGTCGATAAACTTTTGGGCGAGTTCGTCTAAGGATGGGACACGGCCAGCCAAGTCGTTGAGGCCACCTCCAACCGTGCGGTGGGTACCGCACTTCTCGTTCAAGAAATTAACGAATGACTGCTCGTCACGACCACCATTGTAAGCGATAGGGTTCGCCTTGTTGTCCTTGCCCTCTCCGAAGAACTTGATAGTGGGGAAGGAAGAGACGCCATACATCTGGGCAACGGGCTTGTTGTGACCCGCATCGGCATCCATGTTGGCGACAATGCAGTTCGACTCGGTCTTGAAGTACCCCGCGACTTTCTCATAGGTTGGTTTCAGAGATTTGCAATGTCCGCACCAAGGAGCAGTGAAAGTGACGAGAACGTTCTTGGTTTCGTCTAACGCGATGGAGTTGAAGTTGTCGACGTTGAGGGATACGACCTCAGATGGGGGAGGTGGTTTGATGGTGGACTTGACGCCAGTCTTTTCGGTAATACTGTGGGCTTGTTAATCCAGACAGAGTGGATGACTGAGGCCGACGCACAATTTGACCAAGTCCTCTAATTCGCGACCACCTTCGTATTCTTCGGCGACGTTGCCTTTCCCGTCAAACCACTTGAGGGCTGAAGAGATTGTGTATGCGTCAGGCACCGGTATAGATCCTCATACGGTCCACTCACTGGGGAAGCCCTTCACATCATACTTCTGACCCAATGGTTTGCCCTCACCGTCAGCGTCGACCTTGGCGATGATAACCTTGTCTTTGGCGTGTTCAAACGCATTCGCGAGCAACTCGTACTTTGGTGCAAGGTTTTTGCAGTGACCACTATGTGCACACGTCATTACACCGAAAACTCATAGGCCATTACACCGACGTACCACCAAGGGGCAAAGCTGTGAAAAGTCCCATAAGTTCGGATTCCAAGGGATACAATCTCGTGGCACGTACAATTCTACGAGTGCTGGCACACCCTTTCCAATAGTGCTGTCCCAACTGGATGGCGCGGAGAGGTCTCTGACGTTAGAGCGGGTTTCGTGACCCCCGTGGGCGAGAGCCAGCACGCCGAGACCAAGGGTGAAGAAGAAAGAGGTAACCTTCATGGTTGGCGAGAAGGTACAGTCGATGTTGTGACAAACCTGTGATCTGTGGCTTTTGGGTATCCTTACCTCCACGTGGCGCACGATCACGGGCTGGCGCCCAAGATGAGGGAATGTGCTGACCGATCAGTTTCCTTTGTGAATTTTAATCAGCAATCTTACTGAGTAATCCCCTCAGACTCACCCGGCGGGACCGTCGGTTCCCACTCGAGAAAAAATTGTATATAACCTGGCGGGCGCATCCGCTTCCCCCAAGAATCACCAGCAATGGCTTCCAACAAACCGGAACGAGAGCAGGATGCGATCGCAAACGAGGAGAATGCTCAGGACGAATTCATCGACCCTAACGATGTGCTCGTCGAGATGGAGGACGATGACGGCGACGACTACCCTATGGACGAGGACGATGAGGACGGCGAGGGCACAGCGGGCCCTTCTGGAGTAGACATCATCTACCAGGACACTTCGATCCAACGCTTCACAAATCACACAAATTCCGTCTTCACGGTTGCCACACACCCTTCAGCGCAGATTGCGGCATCCGGTGGGGAAGATGACCTTGGCTACATCTGGGACTACACTACTGGAGAGGAGCTGGAGAAGCTGACCGGCCATACCGACAGCGTAACGAACGTTGGATTCAGTCACGACGGCGAAATGGTAGCAACTGGCGGTATGGATGGAAGAGTCCGGGTGTGGAAGAGAATTGGGAAGGAGGACTTCAGGAAGTGGACTTTTCTGACTGAGTTGCAGGGACCTGATGAGGTTACGGTTAGTCACATTGGTTTCACGCACGTCTCCGCTCATGCACTTACCTCTGGCTATTGCAGTGGCTGAGATGGCATCCCAAAGGAAACGTACTGCTTGCTGGGTCCAACGACAGCACCGTGTGGTTGTGGAATTGTATGCGTTCACCCTCCCAGAACCCGCGAAATAATACTGACCCATCTCTTCAGTGCCTTCCGGAAATACCATGCAAGTGTTTGCCGGTCATGTGTCACCTGTTGTAGTTGGCGAATTCACCCCAGATGGTACGTGGCCCTCATCGTCCCTCCTACCGTGTTCTCATTTCCGCCTTTGTAGGAAAGCGAATTCTAACCGCAGACGTCGAGGGAACGCTCATCTTTTGGGACCCGCGTTCACCAACGCCGCTCTGGAAACTTACGCCGGAGGACGGGCGGTTTGACCTCGACGGTATCACTTCGTTGGCTGCCAACTCTGCATCTACAGTCGCTGTGATTGGCGGTGCGGCGGGAGGTATCCGGGTCGTTAACCTGGGTAAGGGTGATATCGTCGGTGCCTTGGCTGCTCATAAGGAAGGCGAGAGCGTGGAGGCTATCGCTTTCGTCGGATTTGCTGGGACGGCCGAAGTGGTCGTGACCGGTTCGACGGACGGGAAGGTTTGCGTGTGGGATCTGAACACGTTGAAAGTGAGGAACGAGTTAGAACATGGAGTGAGTCCAGTTTTTCCCCTACCACTTCGTTGGAGTTTGGCTGATGAGCCGTCAGGAACCTGTTACATGCTTGGCCCCACTTCCATCACCAAAGTCGCACTTGGTTGTCTCGGGGTCGGCCGACAACGCTCTCAGAACATGGGACACCCGCACTGGTGCATTGGTCAAAGAACATCAGGGTCACCATGGACCTGTGCTTGGTTCCGCTATCGGGTATGACGGCAATTGTGTTGTTAGCGCTGGGGACGATGGTGCATGTCTAGTCTTCGCTATTGAGTAGGGCAAGACACGCGGAGATTAGGACCTCTGTTCCTGGGATATAAATCGAGTGCCGAACGCCAATCTTCAGTATGGGGTAATCCCAACCGATGTGCATGTGACACCCGGCTACCCGCGGCCGCAAACACTATCTCGGTTTGACAGACGATGTTTGTTGTTCGCTGGCATTAGTTACAATAACCTCTGACTGTCCGAGCACACACCACCCATAAAATAAATTTCCGGAAGCATACCCGTGATCTCTGATCTCCGCCCATCGTGATCCGGCATTAGGCGTACTCAGTCCTAAGTGAAACGAGCTGGCTCGTCTCACCGATCATGCGAAGGAGGTGAAGTCCCGGCAGAGTCCCGGTGGGGACTCTTACAGCGGATTTCGAAAAAACAGGACAGGATTTTCTTGTTTACACGGTGACATGTAAACAAAGATTTTCGCTACCATGTGAGGGAGACATTATACCCCCACACCCCCATTCACCCCCATAACCACTGTGTTTAGTAGCTACACCGAACGAATACGAGGCACTTCCGTCTTTTTTTTCGGGGCCATAGCCCCAGAGATCTATAGAGAGCTTAACTAAATACGGTGTCCAAAAACCCAAATCCTCTGCCAGCATATGACTCAACTTTGACTTCGCGCCCTCGGGCTGTTCGGATATACTGTATATAGAAATCGTCGCCCACCAACATGGGCGGGGTTCCAAGTCACGCGACCTACCGGACCGCCGCCACCGCTCTTGGGTCGGAGAGGGCTGGCCGTCGACGCGGTTCTCACGCTCAGCGAAAGTCAAATGACTAGAGGCGTGACTTTAGTCATGAGGAAATTTTGCTTAATCACGAGTGTCAATGACAAGGCAATGACA
>Ga0307511_10006961_pt1 | contig 11396 bp, 9 predicted proteins | sample 13_EM_MG_FD_200266 | JGI IMG/M metagenome (GOLD analysis project Ga0307511, IMG submission 200266) | Populus trichocarpa ectomycorrhiza microbial communities from riparian zone in the Pacific Northwest, United States - 13_EM | ecosystem: Host-associated > Plants > Roots > Unclassified | place...
CCTTGGAGCCGCGAACCGATTTCACGCCGATCCGCGTCTCGTCGGCCACGCTGCCGATGAGAAGCGGTTCGCTGTGATCGACGACCCACGAGTTCAGTCCGTCGCCGATCGGCATCCGCTCGCGCGGCAGTCGTACGTCCTCGCGAACGTCGAGCTCGAATGACAGCTCGTTCGTCGATTCCTCGAGCAGGGCGATGGTGAAGAGCGTGCAATCGACCGAGCGCTTGCACTCGCTGTAGATCGCCTCCAGCAACTCCTCGGTGGTCCATCGCAGCGAGATCGTCTTGCCGATGTTGGTCAGCGAGGCGATGCGCTGCAATTGCAGGATGCTCTTCATCCGCGTCTTGGCCAGGATGCGCGCCACGCCGATGGCTACGCTGCCGCTGAAGGCCAGCGCCACGAGCGCGCCCCAACCCAGCGCAGCGAACGCGATCGCGGTCACGACGGCGTACGGCACCGTCACGACGTAGAAGCCGAGATCGATGAGATCGATGTGAATGATCTTGCGAAGCGAATAGCCGTATGACTGCGCCACGCGGAACATCAGCAGGATGTTCGTCACGCTGAGCACGACGCCGCAGAGCGCGATCTTCAACGCCAGGCTGAGACTCGCATGCGCCAGCGGCAGCTCGCCTTGAAGACGTTCATACAACGTCGCCGCGGCAACGACCGGAATCCCGTACGTCCCAAAGAGACCGAACGTCTTGATGTGATCGACGAAGCGGTCGGTCGAATCGATCTTGGCTGGGCCGATCTGCTTCAACCCGAGGATGCGCGCGAATCCGGCCACGAGCACGGCGAGCCACGACGCCATGACCACACCCAGGATCGGGATCATGACCGTGTATGCAGTGAGAACGAGCGAAACGAAAATCAGCTCCGTCAGCTCGAACTTCAGCAGCGCCAGCGTGGTGGCGAATGCGATGAGGATGAGGATGACGCCGGCGGCGTTCGGCTGCAGGCGATGCAGGATGGCGACGGTCTGATCGAAGCGCAGCCACGTCACCCAGAGCATCAGCATCAGGCCGGCCAGGCCTTGCGAGGCAAAGACGGTGATCGTGCGCCGGCGCGCGGAATCAGATCCTTGTGCCATTGGATTGGATGGACGAGAGTCATCGTAGCACCCGCCACCGTCGATGAATCCGCTCCAAAGCATTTGACCCCTGCCTCGTGCGCGCGTAGCCTTCGCGCGGGCAAGGCATGCAGAGAGAGGAGAAGTCAGAGCGCAGCCGGCGGCAGGTGCTCGACGCCGCCCTGCAGTTGTTCTCCCATCAGGGATATCGCGCCACGACCGTGCGCGAGATCGCGGACACGGCCAAGGTCTCGACCGGCAACGTCTATCACCACTTCCCCGACAAGGAATCGATCTTCCGCTCCCTGCTCGACGAGTTCTGGCGCATCACCGAAACGCGCCGCTATCCCTTCACCCGCGCTCTCTCCACCGGCCAGTTTCCAGACAACATCGAGCAGCTCGGCCTTGCCGCGCGCGATTCCATCCGCGAGTTCAAGCCCTACTTCGCCCTGATCTTCGTCGACGTCATCGAGTTCGAAGGGACGCACATCCGCAAGTTCTATGGCGAGCTTGGCCAGCGCTATGGCGCCTTCGTCGGCGAAGAAGCCCTCGGCGCGATCAAACGCCGCCTACGACCCTCCGTCTCCCCGATCTCCGCCCTTCTCATCACATCCCGCGTATTCTTCAACTACTTCTCGATCGAGATCCTCTTCAACGTCCCCGAGCCCTTCGGCAAGGACTCGTTACAAGTCATCAAGGACCTCTCCGACATCGTGCTGAATGGGATATTGATGTGAGGTTGGCCCAGTTGCCAGGTTGCCCAGTTGCCGAAGAAGGCAACCGGGCAACCTGGTAACCCGGCAACTCAATAAAGGAGCTTCCATTTGAAACGTTTCGCCTTCCTGATCCTCCTCGCCACGACTGCGCTCGCGCAGCAACAGAACGACGCCGACTACACCAAACAGATCAAGCAGTTCACGACCGGACCGCAGTACATCACCGAGATGGTCGATCACCTGCCGGCCTCGGCGAAGGTGCCGACGCCGCTGAAGTTCTTCGGCTACATCGCCGGCGCCGAGGGCCATCTGACGTACTCGCAGGATGTGAATCGATACATGCGGGCGCTGGAAGCGGCCTCGCCGAGGGTGAAAGTCTTCTCCATCGGCAAGAGCGAGGAAGGGCGGGAGATGATCGCCGTGGCCATCGCCAACAACGACACGATCGCCAACCTCGATCGCTACAAAGACATCACCAGGCGCCTCTCCGATCCCCGCAAGCTGAACGACGCCGATGCCGCCAAGCTCGTGGCCAGCGGCAAGCCGATCTACTACGTCACCGGATCGATGCACTCGCCGGAGACCGGCAGTCCGGAGATGTTGATGGAGCTGGCCTACCGGCTGGCCGTCGAGGACTCTGCGCTGATCAAAAGCATTCGCGACAACATCATCACCCTCATCACGCCGGTGATCGAGACCGACGGCCGTGACCGTCAGCTCGATCTTGCCCGCTGGCGCGCCGCCAATCCCGGTCGTCCCGTTCCGCCGCTGGTTTACTGGGGTCACTACGTTGCGCACGACAACAATCGCGACAACCTCGGCCTGGCACTCGCGTTGAGCCGCAACGTGCTCCACACCTATTTCGATTTTCATCCGCAGCTCGTCCATGACCTGCACGAATCGGTACCGTTCATGTACATCTCCACCGGCACCGGTCCGTACGGCGCGTCGATCGATCCATTGGTGATCGACGAATGGCATCGCATGGCCTGGCACGAAGTGCAGGAGCTGACCAAGCGCGGCCTGCCCGGCGTCTGGACGTATGGCTTTTATGACGGCTGGGCTCCGAACTACATGTTCTGGATCGCTCAGGGACACAACGGCATCGGCCGTTTCTACGAGACATTCGGCAATCGCTTCCCGATCACCGCCGATCGCGTCGTGCGCGGCCAGAGCGACCGGGCCTGGTACCGCCCCAATCCGCCCACGGCGACCGTGAATTGGTCGCTGCGCAACAACATCAACTATCAGCAGAGCGGAATCCTGCTGGCTCTCTCCGACGTCGCCGAGCGGAAGCAGCATTTCCTCGAACAGTTCTATCTGCTCGGCAAGCGTTCCATCGCCAAGGCCACGACGGAAGGTCCCTCGGCCTGGGTCTTCGACGGCGCACAGAAACGTCAGGGACAGCTCGTCGACCTGATGACTCTCCTCCGCGCGCAGGGCGTGGAAGTGCAGCAATCGGATGCGCCGTTCAGCGTCAATCCGAACTGGCCGCCTCCCCCGCCGGTCGACGACAAGGCGAAGACGGACGACAAGAAAGACGAAAAGCCGAAGAAGGATCCGATCGTCAACTTCGCCAAAGGCAGCTTCATCGTCCGGATGGACCAGCCCTACTCGCGCCTTGCCGACACCATGCTCGACATCCAGTACGTCCGCAGCGACGAGCGGGTGTACGACGACACCGGCTGGACGCTCGGCTATCTCAAGAACGTCGATTTCAAACGCGTCGTCAATGCCGACGTGCTGAAGGTTCCGATGCATGAATGGACCGGCGCGCCCGCGCCGGTTGCCTCGAACACGATCGAGAACACCGCCGACACGAGCGTGGCCCGCGCAGTCTGGGCAGACAAGAACGCGCATTGGGTCGTGGCCGACGAGCCGTTCACCGCGGGGACCAAAAAGTACGGCGCCGGCACGATCGTGGCCGCATCATCGGCTCCCACTTCCAAGACGCACGAGATTCACCTGCCGCGCATCGCCATCCTCCACACCTGGCTTCGCACGCAGGACGAGGGCTGGTTCCGCCTCGGGCTCGAGTCGCTCGGCATCCCCTACAGCTACCTTTCGACGCAGGACGTGGCGAAGGCCACGAACCTTCGCGACAAGTTCGACGTCATCCTTTTCGCCCCGACCGGAGGCAATAACGCCTCCGCCGAAATTGTGAACGGCCTTCCGCCCGGCCCGCCGCTGCCGTGGCATAAGACGGAGCTGACGCCCAATCTTGGAGGAGTTGATGAGACCGACGACATGCGTCCCGGCCTCGGTCTCACCGGCGTCGAGACGCTGCGGCGTTTCGTCGAAGACGGCGGCCTGCTGATCACCGCGCGCGATACATCCGTCTGGGCCGTGCAGTACGGCCTGGCGCGCTGGGTGCGCGTCATCGAGCCGCAGAAGTTGAAAGCTCCCGGCACGATCCTCCTGGCCAGCGTCACCGACAAGAAGAGCCCGATCGCCGCCGGCTACGACGACACGCTCCCAATCTATTTCGCCAGCACGCCCATCTTCCAGGTCGGCCTGAACCAGCCTCCCGCTGCCGAATCGCGTCCCAGCGGCCGCGGCGGAAAGAACGATCCCGACGTCATCCAGGGTCGCGCCTTCGTCCCGCTGCCGGAGCGGCCAAAGCCTGCGCCGGGCGGCGAAGGATTCCAGCCCGCCGAGGATGCGCCGTGGAATTCGGACTTCGCGCTGCCGCGTCCCGAGGATCGTCCGCGCGTCATCGTCTCCTTCGCCAAACAGGCCGACCAGCTTCTGATGTCCGGCATGCTCGAAGGCGGCGAGGAGATCGCCGGCAAGCCGGTCGTCATCGATTCCCCGCGCGGCAAAGGACACATTCTTCTATTCGCCAACAACCCGATGTGGCGCCAGAACACACAAGGCAGCTACGCCCTGCTGACGAACGCCATCATGAATTGGGATCATTTGCGTTGAGCTGGGATCCAAATCAATACGAGCGATTCAAAGACGAGCGTTCCCAGCCGTTCCGCGATCTAGCCGCACTAGTCGAGCGCCGGCCGCGCATGCGCGTGGCCGACCTCGGCTGCGGCACCGGCGAACTGACGCGTGAACTGCACGAACAACTGGCCGCTGAAGAAACGATCGGCATCGACAACTCCGAGGCCATGCTGCGCAAAGCGACATCCTCGGAGACGCTCCATTTCGAGCTCGGCGACATCGCCGGTTTTACTTCCGATCGCCCGTTCGATCTGATCTTCTCCAACGCTGCCCTGCACTGGGTTCCCGATCACGAACGTCTCTTCGCCCGGCTTGCTTCGATGCTCACACCCGACGGCCAACTCGCAGTCCAGATGCCGGCCAATCACGATCACCCCTCGCATCGCATCGCCGCGGAGCTGGCGCTGTCGTTCGGAATCTCCTCGGCGCTCAACGTCCTCCCTCCTGAACGCTACGCGTCTCTCCTCCACCGTCTCGGGTTCAAACGACAACACGTCCGGCTTCAGGTCTACGGGCACGTCCTTCCGTCAACGGCCGATGTCGTCGAATGGACAAAGGGCTCCACGCTGACGCCGTATCGCGATGCGTTGCCGCAGGTGCGCTACGAAGAGTTCCTGGCCGAGTACACGTCGCGCGTCATCGAAGCCCTCGGCGATGAACAACCCTATTTCTACACCTTCAAGCGCGTGTTGATGTGGGCCGGACGATCGTAGCGCCGGCGGCCGCGCCGGCTGGACCTTGCTAGTCCTCCGCGAGAATCGTATGCATCGCCACCCCAACCGTGGCCGAAGCGAGGAGGAGCGTAGTTCGGCGGACATGGCCCCCGAATTGCTCCTCGACATTCAACCAGCCCTGCCATATCCTGCCTTACGTCCAGAAACCAGCCGTTACCTTTTTTCACACGACCTTACTAAAGGAAAAACTGCCCATGCGTCGTTTTCGTTCGCGTTTTGTCCTCGCCCTCGTCGTCGTTTTTGCACTCAGCGTTCCAGCGTCGAACGCCGAACTGTACTGTTCGAACGGCGGCTACATCTACTGGCTGGACCATCTGCCGTACTGCGTGGCGTCAGGCATGAGCCACGAGTGCATGTACTGTTCGGTAACAGGCGTCTTCACCTTGGGCGAGTGGTAGCTGGACAACCCTCCCGCCTCGCAATTCTCTACCTTGCTCACTCCAATCCAGCGCTGTTCGGCGTTGGCTGCGACTCTCGCGCTTGCAGCGGGAGTCGTGGCTGGCGCTCCTGCGCTCGCGCCAAGCGCGACGCATCCGTTGCCGCCGGCGTGCGGACGTGGTCCCGTTGCGGTCACATGGGTCTCGCCTGACACTGTGATCGTCGGCGGGCTTGATGGCGTGTATCGCTACTCGCTCAAGAATCGCGAATGCAGAACGCTGGTTTCCGGCGGAACGGATGGTATCGAGCGCGTCATGAATGTCACGAGCAGCGGCCCGCTGTTCTATGCGTTCGCCTATCCGAGCCCTCAATACGCGGGCGATGTGAACGACGGACACGCGGTGTTTGCGAGCAAGACCTCAAACTTTTTCATCATCAGCGACATCGCGCTCTACGGTCATACCCGGTATCTGCTCGGGCAGTTCAGCACTGACATGAGCCAGACGCTCCCGTTTCCGATCGTCTGGCGAAACTCCCCGCCGGCCAGTCCAGGGCAACCCGTGAAGCACGAACCGGTGCACTTCGTCCACACCGCGGCGGCGCTCGACGCGATTCGGAAATCGAGTCCGCCAAATACGGGCGCGCTCGCCGTTGACAGCGACGGGACGCTCTACGTTTTCACGGCAGTCGAGCCCGGGATCTTCCGCTATCGCGCGGACGGCACGGCGCTGCCGCCATTGGGGACCGCGCTTCGCGAGCTCGTCATTCCGCGCCTCGCTGACCTTTTCAATCTCTACCGCGCGGACGAAACGGCGCGGTACCGGGATCTGATCAACAAACAACCGACCGTCGACGATCTGGTCCTGACGCCCGATGGCGCAGCACTTGTCGTGCGCACCGTCGCGAACAATCAAGTGACGTGGGCGCTCTGGTACCCGACAGAACACGGCGTGCGAGCGCGTGTGCCGCTTGGGATGACCCGTCGCGGTCCATTCGGACATACGCGTTGCGAGGTCCGTGAGGGGGTGCTCGCGTGCGTACTTGGCACCCCGAAGAATCCGGCCGTGCCGGACTTGGGGCCGGCGTCGCTCTTTCTGTTTCAGCTTCCCAAACTTTCCGGCCCGGCCGCGACCCACAAGTAGGCGCACGTGCCCTTCATCACGCTGTTCCTATTTCAGCTTTTTCAATCGGCAGCACCGAGCGAGCTATCGGTTCGCGTCGTGAATCCTCAGAGTGGCCTGGCGCAGAGCGTTGACTCATATCCCGTGAGCATTCAGCCGGAGCAAAGCGTCTGGGTCTGGTCCGCGGCGTGCGCGCCAATCAGGCTGCATGGCGGGCTACCGGCGGAACCGCCATGTACCGCAGGGAAGGAGCAACGCCTGCACATCAAGAAAGGGCGGTCGCTCGATCACCTCACGGTTCGATGGGGTACCGAGGCGATGCTGCGCGAACTGCCGAACGATCTCTTGCCGACACTCACGGCAATGCCTGGCGAGACAGCGACGATCATCGTGCCACGCGCCGAGCGGGTGTACGCCCGCGTGGATGGGGCAACGGTTGCGAGCGCGTGGCAGGCGGTCGATACGACCACGAACGAGCTCGCACCGGAGACCGCGGCGCACGCCACGCTCCGCATCCGCGGAGACGACGGGGTTCCTGCCACGATGTGCTCCGTGACGGTGTCACCGGTCGAGATTCCGCAGCCGGCGTTCTTGGCGTTCCGCTCGACGTGTAGCGAGAAGGGCGACCTCATCGTGCCGTGGATTCCCGTCGCGCCAACCTATCGGCTGCGCGTATTCGCCGCTGGCCTCGTGCCGCGGACCCTCCTTGGCCGCGTTTCGGCTCTCCCATCGACGGTCGAACTGCATCGTGGCAGCACGATACGAGGACATATCACCGGCGATCAGCGAAAGTCGCTGGACGCCACGAAGGTCACGGCGCAATTCCTGAGCGACGGCGAATGGATAGCGCAACGCGTGACTACCGGCCCGAAGGGCATCTTCTCTCTAGCCGGTATTCCGGCTGGTGAAGTGGAGCTCGGAATCGAACATGCCGGATACGCAAGCAATGTTCGAAGCATCTCTGCCGATGGCCGGGAGCCGATCGACCTTGGCGATGTGCCACTTGCGCGCGGCGCGACGCTCGTGCTGCGGATTCTCGATACCCGACGGGACCCGCTCGCGGCGGCGGCCGTGCAACTGCGAGGCTCCCGTCAAAAAGCGACAACCGATACCCGTGGCATCGCCAAGCTGGTCGATGTTCCGGTAGCCGGCGCCGATGTCGACATTGCCGCTCGCGGCTACGTTCCTGCCCGCCGGCATCTCATGGCGCGTCGCGACGGTGCGCCCCTCACGGTACAACTCGATTCTGCGGCGGGCCTGAAGTTCCATGTGGTCCGCGCCATGGATCGCGAACCGGCCGGTCCCGGCACGATCCTCCTTTCGACGGACCGCGGCACCAGCACGGAATTGCTGTCCGATACGGGCCTTTTCGAGGTGGTGAACCTCGTTCCCGGCACGTATGCCGCCGAGATTCACGTCGCCGGCTTCGCTCCGACGCACGTGCCACCGCGTGAAGTGCACGCCGGCGAAGTCGTCGATCTTGGGATAGTCACGCTCGCATCCGGTCTTGGTGTGCTCGGTGCGGTGGTCGATGCGGAGACGGGCGCGCCGGTCCCGAATGCCCGCATCACGGCCGTGCCGATGAGCGATTTCGGGCCTGCCCTCGCGGTGCTTCGCAGCGATACGAACGCCGTACGTAGTGATACTGATGGACGCTTTCGGGTGTCCGGTCTGGTCGCAGGTCACTACGCATTGACGCTCGATGCGGCGCAATACGCTCGGACGTTCAAGAGCCCCATCGTGGTGAACGACGATAAAGAGACGGACATCGGTGATGTCGCACTTTCTCCCGCAAAAACACTCGCCCTGCACTGCGCGCCGATCGACGCGTGCGGCGTGGAGGCTCGTCTTTTGATCGGTGGCCGAGACGCGAACTGGGCAGCGATCGCCTCGCCGCTCTACAACGGCGAGGCCCAGCTAGCGCCTGTTCCGGCGGGCCGGTCTCTCCTTCGCCTGTTGCGTGACAACGCCGTCCTGTACGAACAGGATGTGCAGATCTCAGGCATCTCGGAGGTGACCGACGTCAACATCGACCTCCACAAAACAGCAGTGTCAGGCACGGTGCTCAGCAACGGAACGCCGGCGAGCGGCGGTGCGGTCGTGCTGTTGCTCGCCGTACCGGACAAGCTCATCACCGTGAGCCGTTCCAGCGATCTCGGCACCTCATTCCAGCAGAACATCACGCCGTTTTCGCGGGAGCTGGTCGCAGCCGTAGACGACAACGGACGTTTCGCACTCTCCGATGTGGCACCCGGGTCGTATCAAGTCACGTATCGCCGAGATGCTGCCGTGTCAGCGCCGCAGTCGGTGGTCGTCCCGTCGCAACCGACCTTCTCGTTCACGATGACGATCGACGGGGCCACGATTCGGGGAACTGTCGTAGACACCACTGGGCGTCCACTCGGGGATGCGATGGTCTTCCTGTTTCGCGATGGACAGAAGGTCGCATCCGCGCCCACTACATACGACGGGACGTTCATATTCACGGGCATCTCACCCGGAGACGCCGTGATTCGTGCACTACGGCAGAAGGCCGGCGCCGAGATCCCCGTTTCGATTGTGCGCGGGATGGCGCCGCTTCGAATTACGATCACAGACCATCCTTGAGACGTACGCGACCCAACCGGGCTGATGGACCCCCACGGCCCTACTCCTCCGCGAGAATCGTGTGCATCGCCACCCCCACCGTCGCTGAGGCGAGGAGGATGAGGGCGAGGAGCACAGTGAGCGAGAGGGATGTCCTTTCCGCGCCGGATACGCCGAGGATCACGTGACCCGGTGAAAGGCGATTGATCCAGGCTTGCAGCGCGTTCGACTTCCACGTCAGTAATCCGGCCCAGCCGGCGGCGATGATCAGGTAGGCCGCAATCTGAAGCCGCGTGATCGGCATCGATGCGCGCTGCACCGCGGCGCTCGTCTGGAGCAGTCTCGCCTTCAGCCAGAGCACGGCCGGATCGGGGAGGATGTGCTCGCGCTCGTCGAGTCCCGAGAATCTGGCCATCCACGGCGCGACCTCGGCGGCGGCAGCGCAGTCGTCGCACGACGCGACGTGCTTGCGCAGCGACTCCGTCCACGCATCGTTCGTGACCGCATCGATGACATTCGGTTCAAAGGGACATTCGTTCGTCATCGCCGCACCTCCGGGGCCAGACCTTTCTTCGTCAGCATCTCGCCGAGGCGTTTGCGGGCGCGAAACAGCATCACCTTGATGCTCTTCGACTTCACGCCGATCGCCTCGGCGATCTCCTCGTGCGAATTTCCTTCCACGTGCGCCAGCCACAACAGCGCGCGCTCCTGCGGCTTCAGCTCGGCGAACACGCGCGACATGTCCTGGCGCAGATCGCCGCGATCCGGCCGCGCTTCTGCCGGCATCCAGTCGAACGGACGAGCCCGGTCACGCCTAACTTCGCGGAAATGATCGAAGACCAGATTCGTGGCGGTCTTGTAGACGTAGCGCCGCAGATGATCCTCATCCGCGATCGACGGATTGCTGCGCAGGAAACGGAAGAATGTCTTCTGCATCAGGTCGTCGGCCATGGCGGCGTCGCCGGTCATCCGGTAGATGTACGACCAAATTCCTCCAGCCGTCTTCCGGTAGAACGTCTCGAACGCCGCTTCGTCCATCGGTCTCTCGGGCCGCCGCGGAGATGCCGTTTGCACGGCAGATCCGAACGGCGGCGCGATCAGGGTACCTTCCAATTGCACGATCGCCTCACGCCTGCGTTTCCGTCGACTCGCGTCTCGCACCCACAACCTCACGCGCCGTCGGCGTATCGTCGCCGATCAGCCCGAACTTCTGCGACATCTTCAGAGAGACGAGCGTGGAGAGGAAGAAGGCCACGCCAAGGCCGAGGAGAATGAAACCGGGATACATGAAACCGACGTTGCTGTCGGCGATCCAGATCGCGATAAAGGCCACGCCGAGGAGCGTGAGGATGAGCCCGCGCGAGACGCCGCCGACGATGCGGTCGCGGGCCATGAGCTTCGGCATTTTGTCGATGCCGGTCAGGAACTGCTTGCCAATGTCGGAGTTGAGAAAGTCGACGAACTCCGGCGCGTTGCTGAACTTGTCGATGAGCCGCGTCTGCACGTCGGCCTGAAGCGCGGCCCTGCGGTTCTTCGCGTGGACGCTGGCCCAGACGACGAAAACGACCGTGCTGAAAAACATGATCGTGCCGATGATTGGAATGAGGATGACTGCTCCGTCCATGTAAAACCTCCTGAAGTACGAGCTAATACGGTGGGGGAGGTTGTTGGTTAACGGGGACGTGGGTTACTTGGTTGCTGGGGTTGCTGGGTTGCTGGGTTGCTGGGTTGCCGAGTTTGGAGTTGCCCCGATTTCGTGGACACCTGAAGATTTGGGGGGATCCACGATGCCGAGATACCGAAAGCCGTATCCGAAGGAGTTGAGAGAGAAGGTGGT
>Ga0307511_10006962_pt1 | contig 11391 bp, 7 predicted proteins | sample 13_EM_MG_FD_200266 | JGI IMG/M metagenome (GOLD analysis project Ga0307511, IMG submission 200266) | Populus trichocarpa ectomycorrhiza microbial communities from riparian zone in the Pacific Northwest, United States - 13_EM | ecosystem: Host-associated > Plants > Roots > Unclassified | place...
CAACGATGCCAACACGAAGGACCGTAGACCTATTCCATTCAATTTTCAACATCATCCGCAGGGTGTTTCACCAACTACTACGAGTACGCTCTCCCGGCGGCGGCGGCAACGCGGGAATCGCTCCGGAATCGCTCCGGGAGTCACTCTGGGGATGGCATCCTCCCCATGTGAATGTGAGGTGGCTCTCAGCTGTCGCCTTTGTGTGACTCCTACAACGGGCACGCCCCCTGAGCAGTCGGAAGGGCTGCATGCCGGTGAGGTTCTGTTCAGGGGTACCAGGAAAACGGGCCGGAGACTGTGCAGAGTCGACGGCGCACAATCCTTGGTGTGCTTCGTAGGGTCGGTACATGACCGTTTTGGATGAGGCGCCGGGTGAGCCGACGGACGCGCGCGGGCGAGTAGCCGAACTGCACGAGATCCGTGCCCTGGCACTGGCCGGCCCGAGCGAGAAGGCGACCGAGGCGCAGCACGCCAAGGGGAAGCTGACCGGCCGGGAGCGCATCGACCTGCTCCTCGACCCCGGGTCCTTCCGCGAGGTCGAGCAGCTGCGCAGGCACCGCGCCGTCGGCTTCGGCCTGGAGGCCAAGAAGCCGTACACCGACGGTGTCATCACCGGCTGGGGCACGGTCGAGGGCCGCACGGTCTTCGTCTACGCGCACGACTTCCGGATCTTCGGCGGCGCGCTGGGCGAGGCCCACGCCACGAAGATCCACAAGATCATGGACATGGCCATCGCGGCCGGGGCGCCTCTCGTGTCCTTGAACGACGGCGCGGGCGCCCGTATCCAGGAGGGCGTCAGCGCCCTCGCCGGCTACGGCGGCATCTTCCAGCGCAACACCAAGGCGAGCGGGGTGATCCCGCAGATCTCGGTGATGCTCGGCCCGTGCGCGGGTGGCGCGGCCTACAGCCCCGCCCTCACGGACTTCGTCTTCATGGTCCGCGAGACCTCGCAGATGTTCATCACCGGCCCGGACGTCGTCAAGGCGGTCACCGGCGAGGAGATCACGCAGAACGGCCTGGGCGGCGCCGACGTGCACGCCGAGACGAGCGGCGTCTGCCACTTCGCCTACGACGACGAGGAGACCTGCCTCGCCGAGGTGCGCTACCTCCTGTCGATGCTCCCGCAGAACAACCGCGAGAACCCGCCCCGCGCCGAGTCCTCCGACACCGCCGACCGCCGCTCGGACATCCTGCTCGACCTGGTCCCGGCCGACGGCAACCGACCGTACGACATGGCCAAGGTCATCGAGGAGATCGTCGACGACGGCGACTATCTGGAGATCCACGAGCGCTGGGCCCGCAACATCATCTGCGCGCTGGCCCGCCTCGACGGCCAGGTCGTCGGCATCGTCGCCAACCAGCCGCAGACCCTCGCGGGCGTCCTGGACATCGAAGCGAGCGAAAAAGCTGCGCGCTTTGTCCAGATGTGTGACGCTTTTAACATTCCGATCGTTACGTTTCTGGACGTCCCGGGATTCCTTCCCGGCGTCGACCAGGAACACGGCGGAATCATCAGGCACGGAGCGAAGCTGCTCTACGCGTACTGCAACGCCACCGTGCCGAGGATTTCGCTCATCCTGCGCAAGGCGTACGGAGGCGCGTACATCGTCATGGACAGCCAGTCCATCGGTGCGGACCTCACATACGCCTGGCCCACCAACGAGATCGCCGTGATGGGCGCCGAAGGTGCCGCCAACGTCATCTTCCGCCGCCAGATCGCCGACGCCGAGGACCCCGAGGCGATGCGGACGCGCATGGTCAAGGAGTACAAGTCCGAGCTGATGCACCCGTACTACGCGGCCGAGCGCGGACTCGTCGACGACGTCATCGACCCGGCCGAGACCCGCGAGGTACTCATCCAGTCGCTCGCGATGCTGCACACCAAGCACGCGGACCTGCCCTCGCGCAAGCACGGCAACCCCCCGCAGTAACCCAGCGGACCCTCCGCGCTACCCGTGCGGAAACCTCTCTCACGGAGACTGAGACCTATGACCACGCCTGACATTCGTGTCGAGAAGGGCCACGCCGAGCCCGAGGAAGTCGCCGCCATCACGGCGATCCTGCTGGCCCGCGCGGCGGCTGCCCCTGCCGATGCCCCGGCCCACACCGCAGCCCACCGCAAGGCCGGCTGGCGTCGGTTGGAGCGCGAGGGCGGGTTCCGGGCGCCGCACAGCTGGCACTGAGCCTCTTTTAGCGCGTTCACGGCGGCCCCACTCTTCTTCGGGAGGGTGGGGCCGTTGGTGTTTGCGGGTCAGGTGATGGTGACGTTCTTGATCGGGAGGTCGAGGGCGGTGATGCGGGAGCCGTCTGGAGTTCGGCAGGACATGATGCGCAGCGTGTCGAGGGAACTGAGGCCGCGATAGGCACGGGAGTCGCCAGGCACGACGCAGTCATACAGCATGAGCGACCGCAGTTCGGCCGGAAGGGGGCCATGTGCTGTCAGCCACTCTGCCAATTGCATGCTGCTGAAGCTGAGTTCACGGAGCCCGGGCATGGCCGAGATGCTGCTCAGGCCACGCGGCGTACATGTGCTCGCGGTTGACAGAAGCAGGGTTGTGACATGGGGGAAGTTGCTCAAAGCGGTCAGTTCGCTGGTCCCGCTCAGCCTGTAGAGGCTCAACGAGGCCGTCGTCGGCCCAAGACGCAGACTGTCGAGGTCGGTCGTGTCCCCTTCGAGCGCCACGTAGACGAGGCTCCCCAAGTTCTCCACGGATTCGAGTCCTTGCAGCTTTCCTCGCCCAAAGATCGCGAACCACTCCAGCTGTGGGTGAGCCGTCAGCACTGAGAGGTCTCCGGGGCCAGGCAGGTTGTTGATCCACAGGGCCTCCACGGGTGGGAGTTGGCCCACGGCGGCGAGCGCCGGGAGCGGGTATTCGATCGACAGCATCCTGATGGAGTTCAACCGAGTCGCTGCGCGCCACTGCTGGGAGTGCGTGAGTTTCACGAGGTGTCCCTCCAACGGCAGCCGGGCCAGTACCTGCTCGCCGTAGGCGTCCGCGTCGAAGTACGCCCAGGCATCGATGATTTCGCCGATGACACGTTCGCGCCGGTCCTCCGCATACCCCACCATCAACGCCAGCGCCTCCTCACCGCCGATCATCGCCACGGTCCGCACCGTCTGTACCGCGGACTTCTCCGTCAACTCGCCCAGCGAACGCGGCAACCGTCGCAGCAAGCTCGTCCCCACAGCCGCCAGAGCTGGCGGGTCGGTCTGCCGACGAGCCGGAAGCAGCACCGACACTGCCCCGTCCAACCGCCCCGCCAGCCCGTCCGGGACCGACGGCAACGTCTCCTGACAAGAAGCCGCGAGCAACCGCAGCACCCGCGCATACCGGGGTTCCGCCTCCGCCCGATCCAGGATCCCGTCCAACAGCTCCTGCCGCTGACGGGAGTTGGCATGTCCCGCAGCCATGATGATCGTCTCGCGCCACAGGTCCAGGTGGGCCCGCCCGACCAGGTTGCCGATCCGGTCCTCCTCCGTGGCCTCCTTCGCGGCCAGGTACTCCTGAAAGGTCCGGTGGACGAAGTCGATGCGCCCTTCGACGGGGGAGCGGAGGATGCCGGAGCGGTCCCGGAGCTGTTCGAGGACCTGGTGGCCGTCCTGGACCTCCAGGTGCCGCATCGCCGTGAGCTTGGCCGTGACATGGACTGCGGCCTGGTCCAGGGCGATCTCGCTGCGGTTGTTGTCCGACAGACGCCACGCCAGATCCCGCAGCACGACCAACTTGTCGCCGAGGCTGAGCTTGCTGTGCAGCGCGCTCGGTACGTTCCGGTCGGCGTCGCGGTCGTGGACCAGGGTGTGGAGGGCGTTGCGGTACAACTCCATGCGGTCCCGGGGGAGTTGGCTGCCCCGGTTCAGGTGCATCGCGCACAGCATGGCGGCCAGCAGCGGCGTGCCCGCCAGGGACTGGAGGTGCGCGCGGTCCTTGAGGCTGTTGAGGAGGGACTGTTCGTAGCGCGGCAACTCGTCCACGGCGCAGGGGAGTTCGTCACCCAGTTCCCGGACAGCCTGATGCCATTGGCGTACGAACGCCGCCAGGTCCGGTGGTGTCATCCGGTCCAGGTGGAGCGCGGTGAAGTCCTCCCGGCGCAGCCAGTCCGCACCGGCGGCGGTCGGGCGCGAGGTCACCACCGCCCGTATGCCGCTGTACGTCGTGAGGAGCTTGCGTAGCCAGTCACGCACCGACCGTCGCTCCGAGCCGAGGAGTTCGTCGACTCCGTCGACCAGCAACAGGACCTTGTTGTCCCGTAGTTGGCGTTCCATCCAGCCCTTGGGCATGATCCCGGTGATGTTCCCGGCGACACCGTCCAGGAGTTCCTCGGGCTTTTTGGGGAGCTGCTCGCCGCTGTACTCGCGGAGCTTGACGAAGACGGGCGTGAGGCCGTTCCAGTCGGCCAGTTCGGCGGTGAAGGCGCCCCGGGCCGCCGTGATCGCCAGCCAGCGCAGCAGCGTGGTCTTGCCGGAGCCCGCTTCGCCTCGCAGGAGCACCCTGGAGGCCCCGCCGAGCGCCGACTCCACCCGCATCCCGGAACTCTCCGTCCCGGACTCCTCCCAGCCGCTCAGGTCCGGCCTGAGCGGTAGTGCGCGGACAGAGCGGCGGCGGGTTCCGTCGTCACCCGTGGCCCGCAGGCTGACGTACGCCACCGACAGCCGGACCTGAGCCGCGGCACGGTCGGACGTACGGCGGAACAGCTCCACCTCGTCGAGGCTGTTGCTGACCAACTCCATGTACCAGCGCCGGAATTCCTGGTCCTGGTCGGTGCCGTCCGGGGCGAACAGGGAGCGGTCGGGGAGCCGTTCGAGGACGCGGGTGACTCCGTCGCTCAGGGAGCTGGTGCGGGCCAGTAGTTCGGTCAGGGTGCGCTCCTCGAACACCGGCAGGGTCCGCACGATGCTGACGTAGTACTCGCAGCACTCGCTGAAGAGGAGGTCGTAGAGGCGTGTCTCGGGTTCGTTCAGACCTACCGGTGCGCTCACCGATGCCCTGATGCTGCGGATCAGTTCGGCGGGTTGGGCGTCGGCCGCCAGGATCGCCTCGTCGGAGAGGTCGGCGTGCTCGAACGTGTCGCACACCCCGTTGAGGGCCGCTTCCCGGCCGCTCTCGTCCAGGCCGCGGAACTCCTGGGTCAGGAACGGCTCCAGCCGCGCGGCCACCGTGTCGGCCATCTCCTCGAACTGGCGCTGGACGCTGCGCTGTTGGCGCAGGCCCGGCAGCCGTCGTCGTACGAGATCGTCCATCGGCAGTCGGCGCTCCTGCTCCTGCCGCTTGCCTCCCAGCCACGTCTGCGCCGCCGCCTTCACCACGGTCGTCCCCAGCCGCAGTGCCGCCGCCTCCGCGCTCATCCCGTCCCCCTCGCCGAACCGAAGAGCGTTCATTGTGGCAGGGGACGGTACGGCGAAGGGGCCCTCTCCGGAAGGAAAGAGCCCCTCGGCACAAGCGGGTTCGGCTACCGCAGGCGGGCCATCAGCGCGTGCTCCACCAGCGTGATCAGGGCCGACTTGGCGTCCGCCCGATGCCGGGCGTCCGTCGTGATGATCGGGGTGTCCGGGCCGATCTGCAGGGCCTCGCGGACCTCGTCCGGGTTGTACGGCTGCTGGCCGTCGAAGCCGTTGAGGGCGATGACGAAGGGGAGACCCGAGTTCTCGAAGTAGTCGACCGCGGGGAAGCAGTCGGCGAGACGGCGGGTGTCGACCAGGACGATCGCGCCGATCGCGCCGCGTACCAGGTCGTCCCACATGAACCAGAAGCGGTCCTGGCCGGGGGTGCCGAACAGGTACAGGATCAGGTCCTGGTCCAGGGTGATGCGTCCGAAGTCCATGGCGACCGTGGTGGTCGTCTTGTCTCCGGTGTGGGTGAGGTCGTCGATGCCCGCGGACGCGGACGTCATCACAGCCTCGGTACGCAGCGGGTTGATCTCCGAGACGGCCCCGACGAACGTGGTCTTGCCCACGCCGAAGCCACCCGCCACCACGATCTTCGCCGAGGTGGTGGAGCGGGAAGGACCGCCGCTAGAGCTTGCGAAGTCCACTGAGCACCCTTTCGAGCAGTGTCACGTCTGGCTGGCCGCCGGCGTTCTCGTCGCCGCCGGGCTGATGAATGGCGACCAGGCCCGCCTCCGCCAAGTCGGCGACGAGGATCCTGGCCACACCGAGAGGGATCGTCAGGAGGGCCGAGATCTCGGCCACCGACTTGATCTCCCGGCAGAGGTTGCAGATCCGCTGATGCTCGGGCAACTGGCCCTGCATCTGGTGCGGCTGCGCGGTGGTGTGCACCAGCGCCTCGATGGCGAGCTGGTAGCGGGGGCGGGTCCGGCCACCGGTCATGGCGTACGGACGCACCAGGGGATTGCTCGACGAACCCGCGGGCGCCGCCTCGGGGGAGCGTCGGTGCGGCTGCACGGGCTGGATGCGCGGCGCCGGCGGCTGGTCGTACGGTGACGGGCCGGGGCCCTGCGGGTACTGAGGGTGACGCGGTGAGGGCGAGGAGGGGAAGTTGTACCGGTTCTGGGAACCGTCGCCCTGCCCCTGGCCGGGGCCGTACGACCAGTTGCCCGAAGACGAACCGCCTGGGGGTGTTGCCACTTTCTCCTCCTCCGACTGTGCCGGGCACCCATCAATGTGGAGCCGCGTCCCGAAACCTTATGGCCTCGGGACGCCAAAACGCACCGTCCGCTTGTTAGTTGAGAAGGCTCCCCTGGAGCTCTGCTCGAAGGTCAGGGGTCAGGACCGTACCGGCACGGTCCACCAGAAGGGCCATCTCGTACCCAATGAGGCCGATGTCCGCCTCGGGGTGTGCGAGAACCGCGAGGGAGGAACCGTCGGACACGGACATGATGAAGAGGAATCCCCGCTCCATCTCCACAACCGTCTGGTTCACGCTGCCGCCCTCGAAGATGCGCGAGGCACCGGCGGTCAGCGAGGTCAGACCCGACGCGACGGCCGCCAACTGATCGGCACGGTCACGCGGGAAACCTTCGGACATCGCCAGAAGGAGTCCGTCGGCGGAGACCACCACCGTGTGGGACACACCGGGGGTGTTGTCCACGAAGTTGGTGATCAACCAGTTCAGGTTCTGCGCCGCCTGGCTCATCGGGCTCACACTAACGCTCCTGGTTGTAGGTGCTGTCAGAACCGAAGCCCTGACCGTTCGTTTCACTTCCTGCGCTGCGACCCCGCTGGACCCCGCGGCGCAGGTTGCTGAGCCTGCCCCGGATGTCCTCGGGAGCGCGGGAGACCTGGGGGCCGCCCTGAGGGGTGCTCTCGGCGGTGCCCTCGACCAGGTTGGCCTTGGGCACCCGCCTCGGCAGGCCGGAGGAGGTGACCCCGCCGGCCTTCGGCTTCTTCAGCGCCGAGGCCTGCTGCCACCGCTCGTCGTTCGCCGAGCGCCAGTCCACGGTCCCGGTGCTGCCGTTGGCGCTGCCGTTTCCGTTTCCGTTCGCGGTGCCGTTCGCCGTACCGAAGATGTTGGTCTTGCTCTCCGGGGCGGAAGCCGTCGACTCCTGGCGCGCGGGCTGCGAACCGTTGGTGCCTTTCGCGGCCGAACCGCGGCGCGGCAGCCCGGCGTCGGTCAGCGCGTGAACAGCCGAGGGGGCCGGTCCCGGACGGTCGAAGCCTACGTGATCCCGCTCACTCACGTCAGCGGCCTGCGAAGGTTCCGGTTCCGGAGCGTACTGGTCCGGGTAGCCGTTGCGGTAACCGTCCTGCTGCGGCCAGTCATCCTGATAGGACGGCTCTTCGAAGCCCGGATACGTCTCCGGGGCCGCGGCGTGCGCCGACGCGTGCTCCTCCCGCACCGGCTCCGCATACCCGGGCTCCGGGTAACCGCCGTTGGACGGGAAGGAGTCGGCGAAGGTGTCGTTCTGCGTCCCGTTGCCGTTCGGCGCGAAGTACTGCTCGTCGTACGCGGGCTGGAGCGGCTCGTCGTACGACGTCTGCTGCTGCTCCTCGTACGTCGGCTGACCGTTGTACGCCGTCGGCTGCTCCTGGTACGCCTGCTGCCCGTTCTCGGCGTACGGCTGCTGCTGCGGGTCCGCGAACTCCTGGTAGGTGCCCGCGTCCAGGGCCTCCTGGCCGGGCTTCTGGGACTCCAGGGCCGCCCGGCGCTCCTCGCGCATCAGCGAGCGGCCCACCGGGTCGAGCTCGCGGATGTCGTCCGGCACCTCGGGGTAGCGGGTGTCGTCGAAGCCGAGCTCGGCGGCCGTGCGGATCGGGGCGTGGTTGAAGTCCTCACCCTGGTACTGCGGCTGCTCCGGCATGATCTGCGAGACGGTGAACTCGTCGCGCTGGAGCTGCTGTTCGCCACCGCCACCGTGGGTGATCGCGTCGGGCAGCATGACCAGCGAGGTCGTACCGGCCTGCTCGCCCGAGGGGCGGAGCTGGACGCGGATGCCGTGCCGGTCGGACAGCCGGCCGACCACGAACAGGCCCATGCGCTGGGAGATCGCGACGTCAACGGTCGGCGGGTTGGCCAGCTTGTGGTTGATGTCCGCGAAGTCCTCGGCGGTGAGGCCGATGCCCTTGTCGTGGATCTCGATCATCACGCGGCCGTCGGGGAGACGGGTCGCGGTGACGCGGACCTTGGTCTGCGGGGAGGAGAACGTGGTGGCGTTCTCCAGGAGCTCGGCCAGCAGGTGCACGAGGTCGGTCACGGCGCGGCCGTGGATCTCGGCCTCCGGGACACCGGAGAGCTCGATGCGCTCGTACTGCTCCACCTCGGAGGAGGCGGCACGGAGCACGTCGACCAGCGGGACCGGCTGGTCCCAGCGGCGGCCGGGCTCCTCGCCGGCGAGCACCAGGAGGTTCTCGCCGTTGCGGCGCATACGGGTCGCGAGGTGGTCCAGACGGAAGAGGTTCTCCAGCTGGTCCGGGTCGGCCTCGTTGTTCTCCAGGTCGGTGATCAGGGTCAGCTGGCCCTCGATCAGGGACTGGTTGCGGCGCGAGAGGTTGGTGAAGATCGCGTTGATGTTGCCTCGCAGGAGGGCCTGCTCGGCGGCGAGCCGGACGGCCTCGCGGTGGACCTGGTCGAAGGCTCTGGCGACTTCGCCGATCTCGTCCGTGGTGGTGATGGGGATCGGCTGGACGCGGGTGTCGACGCGCCCGGGGTCGGTGCGCGAGAGCTGGTCGACCAGCATCGGCAGGCGCTGCTCGGCGATACCGAAGGCGGCGTTGCGCAGCTGGCGCATCGCGCGGCTCATCTGGCGGGCCACCGCACCGGCGAGGATGAAGGCGAGGAGCAGAGCGACGACGACGGCGGCACCGGTGATGATGGCGTCACGCTTGGCGTTGTTCGCGATGTCCGAGGCCTCGCTCACCGCGATGTCGGCCTTGTCCTCCTCGATCTTGCGGTACGCCTCGTACTTGAGGGTCGTGCCCGCCCACCAGTTCGCCGCGGTGATGCCCTGCTGGGCAAGGGCCTCGCGCGCCGAGGCGTCGGTGGTGTTCAGCTGCGACATGGCCGTGACGATCTTGACCGGGTCGCTCGGCGGCGGCACGTACGTCTTGTTGGCGGCCTTCGCCTGCGCGGCGGCCTGCTTGACCATGGCCGCGCCGTCGGTCTGCACCTTCGCCAGGGCGGTGTTCAGCTTCGCGATGTCCGCGTCGGTACCACCGGCCTGGTACTCCTGGATGGCGATGCCCTCCAGGTAGGCGTACGAGGTGAGGGCGGTGCGCTGGGTGGCCAGGCTGTTCGCGTCGGGGCCCGGGTGCAGCAGCAGGTGCGTGCCGATGGAACGCTCCAGGGAGAGCGCGCCCTTGGCCAGTGCGATGGCGTAGACGGACCGGCCGTAGCTGGTGATGTTGCCGGTGCCGAGGCCCAGTTCGTTCGAGAACTCCAGGAGCGGGTGCTCCAGGTTGACGTAGCTCTCCTCGGTCTGGACGCCCTTCATCTTGGAGGTGTAGGCGGCGGCGCGGACCGTCTGCAGCGTCGGCTCCACCTTGCGGAAGCGGCTGAGGCGCCGCTCCAGGCCCGGCGAGTCCGGCATGTTCTGCACGGCCTTGTCGAAGGCGTCGGCGGCGTCGTCCGTGGCCTTGCGGGCGGCCACGACGGTCGCGTTCTTCTGGCCCAGGCCCTCCAGCAGCGGTGTGGCGGTCACGTCACGCTCGTTGGTGACCGCGTTGCTGTAGGTCAGCGCGGCCTGCACCACGCGGGCCGTCTTCTCCGCGTCCTCGGCGTTCTGCCAGGTGTCGATCGAGCTCTTGACCTGGAAGCCGCCCATGATGAGGCCGACGCCCACGGGTATGAGCAGGATCGCGTTCAGCCGGGTCGGCACCCGCCAGTTGCGGGGCGAGAAACGGCCCCCGCTGGGAGGGGGTGGTGCCGAAGGCTCCGAGCCTGGCACAGGGGCGGGCGCCGCTCCGCGCGGCGGCGGGGTGAAGTTGCCCCGGGCCGACGGCTCGGGACCGTTCTTGCTTCGCCTCACTCGACCAACAACCTTCCGGCGGTCGGCACCTATCCTCGTGCCGCAGTGTCTCAGGCCCGTCAACGAGCTCTGACTATCAGTACGTCGTTGACTATTGGGCAGTTCAGGCATTCCAGCACGTCAGCCTGCGCGATTCCAAACAGTCGGAACGGCGGATTCCGAGTGATGTAAGCCCCAGATAAAACGGTCATAAAGAGCGAGCCCCGCCAAAAGACGGGGCTTTGTTAGCGCAGTGGCACCGGATGACCGCGACGCGTTGCGGTACCACCAGATTCCTCTGCCGAAACGTTATGAACACCGGGGCCGACCGTGTCAAAGGCCACAGCCGGCTCCGGGGTGTCTACGACAACTGCCGTATGGCGCTGCCGACTTGAGAACTGCATGTCGAGGCCCGCCAACAGCTACCGGAGCCGGGCCATCAGTGCGTGCTCGACCAGCGTGATCAGCGCACTCTTGGCGTCCGAGCGGTGCCGGGCGTCCGTCGTGATGATCGGCGCGTCCGGCCCGATCTGCAGGGCCTCGCGCACCTCCTCCGGGTTGTACGGCTGGTGGCCGTCGAACCCGTTGAGGGCTATGACGAAGGGCAGCCCGCTGTTCTCGAAGTAGTCGACCGCGGGGAAGCAGTCGGCGAGACGGCGGGTGTCGACCAGGACGACGGCGCCGATCGCGCCGCGCACCAGGTCGTCCCACATGAACCAGAAGCGGTCCTGACCCGGCGTACCGAAGAGGTACAGGATCAGGTCCTGGTCCAGGGTGATACGGCCGAAGTCCATGGCCACCGTGGTGGTGGTCTTGTCCCCGGTGTGGGTGAGGTCGTCGATGCCCGCCGAGGCGGACGTCATGACGGCCTCCGTGCGCAGCGGGTTGATCTCGGAGACGGCACCCACGAACGTGGTCTTGCCGACGCCGAAGCCACCCGCCACCACGATCTTCGCGGAGGTGGTCGCCCGCCCTCCGTCAGAGCTTGCGAAG
>Ga0307511_10006963_pt1 | contig 11385 bp, 6 predicted proteins | sample 13_EM_MG_FD_200266 | JGI IMG/M metagenome (GOLD analysis project Ga0307511, IMG submission 200266) | Populus trichocarpa ectomycorrhiza microbial communities from riparian zone in the Pacific Northwest, United States - 13_EM | ecosystem: Host-associated > Plants > Roots > Unclassified | place...
GAATAATTGCGGTTAAAAAGATAAAAAAAATTTGGTTGGATTGGATTTTTTGGTCTAAATTAAACATTTTGAAAGCCTATCCTTCTTAGTAACCGATTTTTTTATGTTTACATGCATGATTTCTTCATGTGATAAAAAAAAAATGTAAAACATTATATTCTTTATATTCATATAGATATGGAGAAATGCAATGCACTTATGTCGTGAAGTTTAAAGTATTTTTACAAATGGGATACGTTCAATACCATAAATATGTTGCTTTTTGAGAAATCTACTATGAGACTCGAATCTAAAATTTCCAACCAAGAGTGCTTTTGTAATATATTATACAAAAATGTTTTTATTTATTTTTTATATATATAATTTATTTTAAAATTTAATTATTTATTAAAAAATATTTTACAAACAATAATCTATTTATAAAAACATCTAACAATTTCAACCATTACCACCATTACCGTCGCCGCCGCCGCCAAAGTTACATCTTTTATCATCGTATCACTATATTTTTCGCATCACATGTAAATGCCTGCAAAATAAATCTTCGTTTATATCGTTTTGAACCACTTAAATAAGGTTGTTCTGCGACAAAATATATCATATGCCAATCGAAGGGTCAACTTCTATGATGACGAAAGGGCTCGGTGCTAGCTAAGACTGAGCGTGCAATTTGCGTCTTAGGTATAATCACAGATTGATTTTTTTATTTGATAAATCTTACTGTGTTATCACAGGAAACGTGACCACGTCTCCCCTCTCAACCAGTCAGAACTTTATTCCGAGGAACAATACTGTTTGAAAAGTCAACAAAACTGCCATGCATGGTAAGACACTGCACCTTCCCAGATGAGAGGTCACTGTGCTTGGCCATTGTTGTCGCCTCTTCTCTGGCTGGCTGTTCCATGCTGTAATTGGTGGATTGGTGGTTGGCAAAGGGAGGAAAAAAGGGTTCCAAATATGTCAAACAAGTCCACCGGGAGAGACGAACCCAGGTGCTAGCCACCGCCGCACCCTGGAACCTCCTCCCTGTTTCGGTGCTGCATGTCTTTGGGATTTGGGAGCAAGTGTGATTCTGGTTATTTTTTAAAGTGTTTTTCACTCGAAAAAATATTAAAATAATATTTTTTTTAAAAAAAATTATTTTTGATATCGATACATCAAAATGATCTGAAAACATCAAATTAATATTAATTTGAAGAAAAAAAATAAAAAATATATAATTTATTTTAAAAATATTTTTAAAACACAAAAATAAATATTGCCTTAACATTTTCTATCAAAATTATATTGAGGAACATTAGCTACTTTAAAAACATCAGCTCAGGAAGAGTTAATTAAAGCTTAGTTTCTCAAAAATTAATTAGCCTTATAGTGTCAGAAATAATTAGATAGTCTCTCGACTGATATATATATTTTTTTTAGTTTAACGTGGGTGTCCGGGCCAGCTTGCGTGCACCTCGACTAATCCCACGGGCCCTGAAGTTAACGACCATGTAAGCCTCCAGTGGCCATTATATAAGCAACCACATGACTCGAACCTGAGACCACAGAGGAAGCAAACCTCTTGGTTCCAAACTCTTACCACTGGGCCACTACCTAGATGGTTTCTTGACTGATATTGATAGTCTTTAACTTAGTTTTTTTTCTCTCCCAAAATCCCTCCTTTTGTAGACAAGTCTCCTCATTTTACTTTATTCTTTTTTATTTACTCTGTTTTTCAAGATGCAAAAAGAAAAAAGGAGCACTAAATTGATAGGGGACTCAATTATAAACAAATATAAAAATATGGAGATTAAATATATAGTTTCTAAGTACAAGGACTAAATTATAATATATTATATTATCCTATTTCATGCACGCAGTGAGTCAAAGGAGAAATGGTCAGACTTGATGCCTCAACAGTGAATAGCGGCTAGCTCACAGCTTCACTGGCTTTGGAGAGTAAATTATTATTTGAAGGTTCTTTTCTTCGTGGGGAAAAAGTTTTGAAGTTCTTTAGTCCATGCTATTAATTTATTCGTGACATGAAGAAAATTAAGCTTCAAATAAATTATTATTGTTAGGGAAAAAATTAAATATAATAAATTAATTTAATCACAATATATAACTAGATCAATATAATTTATTAATTACTAAAAAAACTATCATTAAATATTATAATTTAAAATCAAGATTGAGTTTTTGGACTTGAGAATTGAGTGTGTTGAGTGAAAATTAGTTCTAGTTTTTGAGATAATGAGAAATTAAGTCGTGATTCCAAGTCTTAACATAATTTTTAAACAAATTTAAAGTAAATTTTAGCATGATTTTATGTTTTTTATATATATGATTATAACTAACAATTACGATAATTAAAGTATTAATGTTTGTAATAATTGAAATTTAGGTGATTTATTAACTGAAATTATACTGAATAATGACAGTTTACTTGTTTTTCTCTAATTGTCTATTAACTTATAGTAATTTAAAAAGAAAATATGGTAATGCCATGTTTACTTATGAGGGTTAGTTTTGTTCTAAATAAACTTGGTGGATTTTTCACAAAATATATATATATATATATTATGATACTAAGGATAAGTAAACATGGAAGCATGATCCATATGTTCCTTTTTGTGACAGTCAAATATTAATATTGTTGATCCTTCACAAACATGCCTAACGTAGAATTTGACCTTATAGCCTGGTTTCTTGCTTTTCATGTTTTGTTCGGCTACGTTTGTTTTGCACCTGTTTTTATATTTGTGGTATAAAAAACATAGTAAGATATTTGATAATTGTTAAAACTATGTTTTATACTGCGGCATCTACTAAAAAATTGAGTTTGAAATGCAGTTTTTGTAAAGCAGTTTTTACATATTTTTTTAACTGAGTTTCGTAAAATACTGTTTGTTTTTTAGTTTCAAAAGCGCTGTTGAAAAAAATTTTATTTTTTTTTATTTTTTTCCTTACTTCAAATTAATATTTTTTTTGTGTTTTTAGATCATTTTAATACGCTGATATCAAAAATAATTTTTAAAAAATAAAAATACATTATTTTAATGCATTTTCAAGTAAAAAGCACTTTGAAAAGCAACCGCAATCACACAACTACCAAACATTTTATACATGTTTTTTGCTGCACATAAACTTCACTTATAATTTTTTTCAAACACGTATCTAAATTCAATTAACCTCAGCTAACCACACTTTTTTAAAACTTATTTTTTTAAAACCACAACCACAAAAGTTACCTCAAAAACAAACACCCCAAAATTAGTCCAAAGAAAAGTGTATATATCTCTTAGGCTTTAATAATATGTAGCAAAAACGGGAATAAGATTCTTGTTGCTTTCACATAGTTATTTTTTAAAATTAATTCTTGGATGGGATTTGACAATTATAATTGTGATTTTATGTTATGATATCAAACTTAGAAATATAACTTATTAATCTAATATATATAACCTAATAATTGATTCAAATTAATAAGATTTTCATACATTTAATAAAATATCAATGGAACTTCAAATCAAAACCAATCCTTATTTTGTTTTTATGAAAAATAGTTAACAACTCATCCTAATATTTAGATTTTAAATCTCTTAATTTCCCAAATCAATACTCAATACCATTTCATCTTATTTATTTACATAAACAGTAAAGCTCTATAAATTAATACTCTTGAAATCATGAAAATTTATTAATTAATTAAGAGGTTATTTAAATTTTAAACTTAAATCGATACCAAATAAAAATATTATTTAATTAAGGTTATTAATATTTCAATGTAAGAATAAAAAAAAATAGGCAATTACTTGCTAGATTTATTTATTTTTTGACAAATCATCCCTCCTCCTTAGATTTGTAGCTTGCTGAAATATCATAAAATAAAATTCAGGAGATTTATGTTAATTCCAAATTGGAATAGCACCAATAAAAGAAATCTCCTGCAAAATGGTCCCTTCTAAACCATCCAAAGCATGGATCATAGAGCTATAGATTGAGCAAATCAGAGGCAAGACAGATGGCTAACCATGCAGCCTCCCGGCTAGTGATTGATCACTGATGAAGCTGAGTTGTTAAGCCGCCATTTTCCAAATGGGACAAGTCCAGTCAAAGCTCGTGGCTTTGACCAAAAATATTTTCCACAGTCAAACTTTGCTTCTAGCTTCTCAGAAGAAGCATAGAGAGAGACCTCCGTGCATCAAACCTCACGAAAAACATTAGCATCCAACCCCTTATATATTCCCTTACAAAACTCATTAACCTCTCTAAGACTTTCAAACTTCATGGCATCTTCAGCTTCTGCGAGCATATCAAATTCTATGAATTCTCCATCAAACTTTTCTTTCTCGACCCAGTTTATGACTTCTTCTTCCTCTCCTTCTTCTTTTACTAATCTTCTTTCTAGTAATAACAAAGACATGGACAACCTTAGCTGGGGACTTTATGACCATGGAACGAATGATAGAATTGGTATTGAAATCCCAAACTATAAGTCATTTCAACCCTTTTCTCCTCCCCCAGTTTCTCCTTCTTCTTACTTTGCCATTCCTCCTGGTTTAAGCCCAACTGAGCTCTTGGACTCACCTGTGCTTTTCCCTACTTCTAATGTAAGTTCATGGACTGAGTTGTGCTTGTATGGACATGTTTTTTTATGGTGATAAATGGGTTTGCTTTTTTTTTTGTTTTTAGTTTCTTATTTATGTCATGTTTTTTCAGGGTCTTGCATCTCCTACAACTGGGGCTTTTGCTGGTCAAACCTTCAACTGGAGGGGTAATTCTAATGACAATCAGCAAGGTGTTAGTGGAGAAGAGAAAAACTACAGTGATTTCTCTTTCCCAACCCAGACAAGGCCTCCTGCAATTTCATCATCCTTCTTTCAATCCTCTTCAAACAGTGTTACAGTGGTACTTTTCTTTACATAACATATTTTACTACAGTTCTATATTGTAAGAGTTTGGAGCTTTTGAAAAGTCAAGACTGTTCACCATTTGACCCTTCTAATTTTCGTTGATAATTTATGATGCAATTGTAAAATTCAAGATAACTATACTGATTTTGTAACAAATAAATGGAAAAACTGGACTGGTTTTTGTAAAATTCACCATCACTTTTTAGGATCCTGAGAAATTGTAGTCTAGTTCAAGTCTAGAATTGTTTCCATAACCTGCTGTGGTTCCACTTGACAGGAGAAATCCCTGAAAAGGAAACAAGAAGAATGGAACTTTGACCAATTAAAGCAAACTGACTTTTCATCAGATCAGAAAACAGGAGTAAAATCAGAATTTGCACCAGAGCAGAGTTTCTCCTCGGAGTTGGTGCCACTCCAAGCTAACATGCAAAGTGTTAACACTGCTGCTCAACCAAGTTTCAACCAATACAATCAATCAGCTCATTATATGAGAGAGAATAAAAGGTCTGATGATGGATACAACTGGAGAAAATATGGACAAAAGCAAGTGAAAGGGAGTGAGAATCCAAGGAGTTATTACAAGTGCACATATCCGAATTGCCCAACAAAGAAAAAGGTGGAGAGATCTTTGGATGGACAGATTACTGAAATAGTTTATAAAGGAAGTCACAACCATCCCAAGCTTCAATCCAGCAGAAGATCATCCTCTCAATTAGTTCAGCCTTCTGGAGGTGCCAGCTCAGAAATCTCTGATCAATCAATCGCACCAATAGAGTCTAGCATGATGCAGGAGGACTCTTCGATTTCGCTTGGGGAGGATGAATTTGACCAAAGTTCATCAATGAATTCAGGAGAAGAGGACAATGCAAATGAACCCGATGCCAAAAGATGGTAAGCCAAGACAAGATCGTCTCTCATGGCCTTACCCATGTTGTTGTACTGAAATTGCATGAGCTTAATTAAATATGTTCTTTTGTGATTTTGCAGGCAGGGACAGAACGAAAACGAGAGTATTTTAGGTGCTGGGAGCAGGACTGTTAGAGAACCTAGAATTGTGGTTCAAACAACAAGTGACATTGACATACTTGATGATGGCTATAGGTGGCGAAAATATGGGCAGAAAGTCGTCAAGGGAAATCCGAATCCAAGGTAATTAGTGATATCCCTTCATCATAATTTTGGCCTAAAAGGATCATTTTTGTCATTGAAGGTGGTTACCCGCTTGGTTTCTTAATAGTCACAATCTTGTGATTTGCAGGAGCTACTACAAATGCACATCTGTTGGTTGTCCTGTGAGGAAACATGTAGAGCGAGCATCACAGGATTTGAGAGCTGTGATTACAACTTATGAAGGAAAACACAACCATGATGTTCCAGCCGCCCGCGGCAGCGGCTACATGAACAAAGCTCCATCCATTGCTAACAGTACTGCCAATGCGCCGATCCCTATAAGGCCTTCCGTCATGGCCAATCATTCTAACCAGACAAGTTATCCAAACTCCCTTCACAGCACAAGATCATTACCAGCATCAGGAAGTCAAGCACCATTTACCCTCGAAATGTTACAGGGTCAAGGGAGTTTTGAATACTCAAGTTTTGGAAAGCAGAATGGCACCTACATGAATCAAACACAATACTCCGAGGGTGTCTTCCCTAGAGCCAAGGAAGAACCAAAGAATGACTCATTTTTTGATCCCTTCCTTAACTAAAAATCACTTAACACTTGGAAAAGATAGGATCAGAAAAAACATTTTCAATTAGATATGTCTGTGTTATTGTATATTGTTATACATCTGGTGCAATTTTTTAATTTGTTTTTCGGGCCATTTGAAACTCAAGAGACAAGGCCTCCACGAATCAATGTTTAAGGTTACTTAGAAGAAAGGTAAATGTTAATTTTTTGTATGCAGTCATATTTGACCATGGACTGAATAAGACTTTGGAAGTTTCTTTGCTACTGCATTACCCTGCCCCTTTTTCTTCTCCGAAGCCCTGTAAATCTTTGGTCCAATTTTTTCTTTACTTGCTATAATTGTGGAATTGTTCCTGTGATAATTAATCAGTAATTTGTCATTTGCTAATGATGGGAGAAGGACTTGAAAACAAGAAATGCCTTTTTCTTTATACATCCTTGCCAAAACAGAACCATGAATGCTGATCGAAAAATAATACATAAAAAGGAAAATTTGACAGATTCCTCTCTTGTTTTGAATATATTCAATGCCAAATTACAGTCAAAGCAAGGGCTTTTGTGCACAGTGCTATCTATTCAACACGGAAATTTGTGTACAGTATATTAAGTGGATGACAGATGAAACAATCAACATATACAAAGAATCACACACCAGAAGTAGAGTCACTGTTGTGCTGCTCATAACCCAAGAGCAAGGGCGTCGTGCTAGGAGAGTGGCTCCACGCAGTTGTTGATGAACCAAAGTCACCCCAATTGTCGTGTAGGTCCTAACCAACCATTTTAATGTCCCGGTTGGGTACAAGACAGCAACTACTTAGACTCACCGAAAGACAGAAATTTAAATGTAAGATTGAGTTGATAGTTTATATCCTGAAATAAGAGCTGATAATGCCAATGATATGAACGCGAAGAACCCCATACTAATGGCTGCTGCTGAGGAATCAGTAAATATGTTATCCGCTCCTTCTCTCATCCTGTTTGTCAAGGGAACTGCTGAAGAAGCTGAAGATACCAACAGGTAGGCCACAATCTGCAAATTCAGGAACAAGGAAAGGAAAGTTGTAACAATCTAAAACCTTCACATACAATGCACCAACAAATCAAAGCCAGTTGCCAAAAGAAAAGGTCTACACCAAACCTACTAGCTAGGTTATGCTCTCAGATTCACCAACTTGTTGGGTCAAAGGAATCAAGTTCCCCTTATTGGTGGCAGTAGAGTGATGTTTTGTCACCTAGCTTAATTGGCAGGATACAAAGTCGGTTAAACTTCATGGAGTTGCAGTTTCCAGTTCAGGATACAACAGATTGAAAAGTTTCTCCCCTTGTTAGTTGAATTTGAGCCTCCTCTACACAACCAATAATTAGATCTTACTGGGTCGAATGTTGGTCCCACCATCCATGCGCACACCAATGAATATCTTTAAAGGAGGTGCAAAAGGCTTAAAAAAAGGCAGGGATCGATCGATAACAGAAAAATAACTGGAGGGTTTGATACAATTCAGATTGGAAACTTCTCCAAAGTTATAATCAAATAATTTGATAGTGTAATGAAAATCAATGAAAAGTGACACTATTTTTCCTCTCAATAAAATCATCCCCGTCCATCAAGTGTAACCACTTGCTGCAGAAAGAGTTGAGGACTTGCAAATGCATCTATAATTTCAAAGTTGGATATAAGAAACAAATTAAACCATACATTACAAATAATGTTCTAGATGTAGAAAAATCTAGGTAATGAGACAACTGCGATAAACTAAACGTCGACAACATATAGAAAATCCTTCCTTAGTTTGACTGCAGAGCTTGTTAGAAGATAGTAGTTAATGACAAATTTCCTCTAATTTCCTCGAGTTTGGTTAAACATTGTTGTCAGCTTCAAAGAAAAAAAAATGTATTCTTAATAATTGAATATTTATGAATACATGCAAAACACCCCCGGTCACAAGGCCTAGATACAGAATCATTGGCTGTCAAGAAGACTGGCAGAATGGAACTTGGGGTATATCAGCCCCTACTTCACAAAATTCAACAAATCTTAACCATCAATCAAATTAAACCCATTAAAGTCCAAATCAAAGATCAAATTCCAATACTTAACCATTTCTTAGAAACTAAACAAATCACAGAAATGTATTACAACAAAAAGGAATTAGAGAGTCAAACCTGATCCCCAAAGAAATCAAACATGGCAGAAGTCCTCTTTTCTAACATTTGTTTCCCAGTCGAAAGCTCTTGAACATGTCTTAACACTTGCCCGGCCGTATAAAAAGTCGAAAGTATTGCTATTGCCAACAAATACCTATAATTATCACAATAAAATCAATAAAAAATATTAAATGACTCCCAAATTAAAACCCCAATTCCAGTTCCATTGTTAATTACCTGTACTCTTCATATTTATCAAAATCTTTCCAATCTCCATGTTTGTTACTGGCCATGATGATAAAAGCAAGCAAAGAAAATAACAAAGCCAATCCTCTCAATGCTAATGACCCTCTCTTTAACATGTCCTCTCTTCTCCATCTCCTTGTAATCGGCGCCACACCAAACCCCGTTCCTGTCTCCGCCGCTGGTGTTGTATTGTCAGTCGCCGGCGATTCTACGTCCTTCTTCGGTGGTGTATGCTCTGAATTTGACATCTTCAGCTTAATGTCTTAAATTTCAAGAAAACAGAACAACGTGAAAATAAGAAACAAGATTTTATTAAGACAAGCAGGGAAGGAGTTCTGCTTGGGGGGTTTTTGCACAGTACGCGTTTAGTGTAGTGCCGATGCTTGTTTACTAGTTCGTTAGCAAATAGAAGCTGGACACGTGTGAAATGAATATGATTTTGATGGCGTGGCGAAAATTTATTGGATGAAAGAGAACAGGAGATTCACGTGGAATGTAGTGGGAACTTCGAGATGGTAACTAACAACGGGAGATACGGTCCAGCGAAGCAAAAGGCTGTCCAAGCCAAAAGTGGGAGAAAACTATGGATTCGGCAGAAAGGATGTTCTTTTCTTAGCTTGACTTTTTCTTCTTTTTTTTTGGTAAATATCAAAATAAATGATGCCTTTTTGTTGATAGGATGCTTCATTTGAAATGCAAATTAGAGAAAAAAGATTAAGAAATTGAATACTATAGGAATGAAATAAATGTGAAAAACTTGTGTCAAATATCTAATTCATACTGGGTTTAAAATTCAATTGAAAAATATATTTATCTAATAAAATTTGATTAATTTAATCAGATTTTTAATGATCTGGTAGATATAGCTAAATCTGATTTAAATTTAACCAAATTATTATTAAGAATTTTTTTAAAAAAAATAAATAATATTATTTTAATAAAAATAATTGACCAAATGATTAATTTGATAACCTAATAACTTAGATTTTTTTTTAGGTTAGTCCCAAACCAGATATCATAACTAAAACTTGGGATTTCACTTCGCTGAAATGAACTTACGAAGTTATTTGTATGGCTTTGGTTAGGCCATGGTTTGGACAAAACAATGGTGGTTATATATTAGTTCTTGGAGAAACTACAAATTAGTCCCCCATCTGTATAGGGGATTTTAATTAATGTTGTTCTTCATCAAAAGCAATTAATAAAAAGTTGTCAAATGAACTTAAGAAGTTTTGTTAATTGCTTACAAGAAAGAACAATGATTAGTGACGAGGTTGATGGAGAATCCTAGGAAATCAAGATCTTTTCAAGGTTCATAGATGGAATGGGATCTTAAGGAAGAGTACAATGAAATTGAGATTGTTGAACTTGGACTCCATGGTTTTCTTTGGTAGGACATCCGATATTTAAGTTAGTGACAGTTTAGGAACACGGTTGAAACTGTGTTTTTTGAAATTTTATTTTATTGTTTTTGTTAAAAATTATTTTTTTATGTTTTTATATCATTTTAATGTGCTAATTTTAAAAATAATTATTAAAAAATAAAAAAAACATGATTTTGATGTATTTTTAAGTTAAAAGCATTTTGAACCACCACCACTATCACAATCTCAAACAGGTCCTTAGTATAGGTGTAGGAGGAGAGAAATCTTTGAGATTGTACTGTGTATGATTGGATAGAAGATCTATTATATGGTAATTACATGAGATAATAATTCTTAATAATGGATGGTGATACTATTAAGTATGAAAAGAGATGTCCTATTGGATTAGGTTCTAATATGATCATGCATTGATGTCGTTTCATGAGTCTATGGATTACAATTAAATCACGTTAGCATTAAATAACAAGAGCCTATTAATTATTATAGAGATAATTGTTTTTTAATGTATTTTTTGTTTGGAAATATATTAAAATAATTTTTTTATTTTTAAAATTTATTTTTAACATTAATATATTAAAACGATACGAAAACAAGAAAAAAATATAAAAAAATCATTTTGTTTTCAAAAACATTTTGAATCCATGTTGGATTCGGGTACATTGCTAGTTGGAATCCAACTAGAAGGGAAAGGTCAACTTTGAATATTGCTGGACATTGAACCATGCCTCGGGATCCCAAAAACCAATCCTTGATCCAATTCTTTTTTCCGGATACCTGTAAAATGATAAATTCTTGTAAACTTCGGAAAGTGGATTGTTTTTACATTTTAAAAATATTTTTAAAAAAATTTAATTTTTTTTTTATTTTTTTTACTTCAAATTAATATTTTTTTATGTTTTTAAATTATTTTGATGCGCTAAATTTAAAAATAATTTTAAAAAAATAAAAAATATATATTATTTTAATATATTTTTAAGTGAAAAACACTTTGAAAAACAACCGTAACCGCAACCACACT
>Ga0307511_10006965_pt1 | contig 11384 bp, 14 predicted proteins | sample 13_EM_MG_FD_200266 | JGI IMG/M metagenome (GOLD analysis project Ga0307511, IMG submission 200266) | Populus trichocarpa ectomycorrhiza microbial communities from riparian zone in the Pacific Northwest, United States - 13_EM | ecosystem: Host-associated > Plants > Roots > Unclassified | place...
GTATTCGCAGGGGGGCTGGCTCCAGCACCGTGCGTCATGCCGAGGTGCCGAGCCCCAATACGATCAAAAGGTAAACAACGAATTCTGTGCAGAGGCGGTCTATCGAAACGCAAATAGCTGTAATATACTCTGGATGTAAAAACGGGTGGCGTATGCTCGAAACAGCAGGATCTTCGGAGCGGTGTCCTGGCAATACTTAGCCCGCTATCATCTCACCGGGATGGTTTCGAACAATCTGTGAATCGCGAGCCGAGTGGATGTCTTCTTGTGTAGACGTGGCAGAAGCTGGTCCCGATGATCGCACTGGCGAGGAATCCCTCCATTCGGATATAGCGGTTCAAGCGGTCTATCTCGTTCCCCTGCTGTGCCATATCCCTCATGCCTCAGATGTTAGAGGTTTGAGACGTTTCTAGCCCGACACTCCCGCCTTTCTGGTTCGAGTAGTCCGAGCGTTTCGCGATGATCGCGCAGTACTAAGATCCCGAGCCAGAGTCAAAGTGCCCATCCTTATGATGATACCGGGAACACTTTATAAATTTGAGTCCATATGGACGGGTCACATTGGGAGGAAATTGTGTTGGAAGAGTCTCGTCGTTTCCCGATAGGTTTGGCACGGGCCTGCAGATCTTGGGTTCGTTCACTAGAACTCACATCTAGCCTATTGTCCAGACGCATATGAAATACGGTCGGTCGGGAATCGGCGGTTGATGCTGAACGGCGCAACGTTGAATAAGGCATGGGCACCTTTGAACATGCAGCGGACTCAGAAAAAACCAAATGACTTTATTCCCGACTAATCGCGTGTTCCCTCGTTCTAACACATTGGCGCTCTACGCACGTTTTGTGAAGATGGAGGCGGAGGAGGGACAAGCGAGTGAAGTTGAGGAAGCGGAGGAGGAGGAGGAAGTTGACCGATGTGGCTGGAGCGGACCCGATCAGCAACCTCCCCGGATCCGATGACTTCCGGCCAACTTCCTTTTCGGTCACCATCTATGTACCCTCTCCCTTCCTCTGCCAAATCCTCCCAGATAGTCCATGCCCGTCCAGCCTCGGCCAGAGTCCGACCTCCCCCCCGACTGGATAGAACAATTTACCGCTGAAGGCCGCCGTTACTACTTCAACACCAACACCAACATCACAACATGGGCTCACCCACGCCACTATGACGCCCTCCCCGCTCGCCCCCAGCAGTTCCCGAAGTTGATCGAGACAATCCTTCCGGGTGAGGATGGGAGTGCTGCGACCCTCCTCGGAGACAATGCGCAGACTTCCGTCGATGTAATGAATGAGGTACATTATCCCTTGGTCCGTCATCGCGCGTCTGTTGACTGAACTTGGTACCCAGCCAAAGTCTGGCCTCTCCGCCAACTGCGAAGAACGATTCACCTCCGAAGGTCAACTTTACTACTTCAACCACCAGGACATGAACCATAACGCAGCCAAAACCTCCGCGATCCCCGCATCCGAGAGTGGTACGCCCTCGTTCCTGCTCTCACCGATTTTGCACAGGATACCGATTGCGCTTACTTTCATAACCTCGACACTCCAGCCTGCGAACGTTTGATCAGACGCGCCTTTGCTCTGCACGAACTACCGTCCTTGATCGAGGCCGCCTTCTCAAGTAAGGCTGAAAGTGACGAGATCCATTCCCTCCAAGGAGACGACGCGCAGGCATTTGTCGATGTGATGAACGAGGCACGTTATTTTCGCCTATCGTTGCGAATCTGTTACAGGGATTAACATCGACACCTTCTGTCAACCAGGTGCTGGATGGGCCCGACCTTTCGCCACGGACCCGGGGGAAATGTCTCAAATTGTTATATAGGATGTGTAGCCGCCGCTCAGTGCTTCCGAACGCAATGAAGGTTCTTATTCAGTACGACCGAACAAGTGCCGCACTGTGTAGGGGTGGGTTTGGAGACGTATGGAAGGGGGAATATAACGGCAGGGACGTCGCAGTCAAGGTCGTAAGGACATATTCGAACAGTGACTTACAAAAGATACTTGGCGTGAGTTGTTTGCGGTGCTTCGCATGCATGTTCACTGACGAGCACTGTGTAGAGGTTCTGCAAGGAAGTTGTGATCTGGAGGACCCTCCAGCATCCGAACATCCTGCCCCTGGTCGGAGTGATAATGTCCGAGAGCCAGTTCGCAATGGTGTCGGACTGGATGGGGTATGGGAACATCAACGACTTCGTGAAGACACACCCGCATGCAAACCGATTGGGGCCAGTACGTTTTTCGTGGTCTTCATCCTCGGTTTATTGACGATCGCATGACTTATATAGCTGGCGGACGTCGCTAGGGGTTTGATCTACATCCACGACCAGGGAATGATTCACGGTGACCTCAAGGGGGTGCGTTTTTTTCCCGGCTGGCGCCACTCCTCCACCTTATGCATTTCGTTTGTCAAGGCCAACGTACTGATTGACCAAACTGGCCGCGCCCTCCTCGCAGACTTCGGTCTAATGACGATCATGTCGGATCCCGCGAATCGTTTGCCTTCAAGCTCGTACACACAGGGTGGCACGGCACGATGGATGAGTCCAGAGCTCATCGCCCCGGAGCGGTTCAAGCTCAAGAACAGTCGGCCAACGAAACCTTCGGACTGTTACGCTCTTGGAATGGTCATATACGAAACGATCAGCGGAAACATGCCGTTCCACGAAGATACCGACCTAACCGTTTTCATGAAGGTTATGGAAGGTAAACGGCCCCCTCGAGTGGGGAGGTTCGCGGAGAGTCTGTGGCAGATGTTGGGACAGTGTTGGACACCTCAACCGAGCGGCCGCCCGAGTATCAATGACGTCCTTCAGTGTTTAGAGATGGTCTCTGGTTTGCCGGAGCCGCTTTCTCCTGGGCTGGAAGAAGAGATGGAGGGAGATGATGACGATTGGGACTCAGAGGGCGATTCTTCTAGTGTTCTAAACGGTACGAATGACAAGATGGCGGCCGAATGGAACACCACCACGTCTCCCCGTTTGAGTTATGCTACCAATCCTCCACTCACTCCCGTCCCGACCGCACCCGGGGTCGTCGATGTGGCTAATGAGGCGGATACCAGTAGCCTGGCGGCGACAGATCTGAACTTCACCTCTGGGACCGGTTCGAACGACGAGGGTGCCCATCAGGTAAGCACGAACTTGTCTCATCGATCCCTGACTCCCCGCTGAACACGTCGTTTAGGACCCGCTGATGGTTTCCGAAGCGACCAGGGAGGTCGAACATTCATCCTACATCAATGTGCCGGTCCAGAGGTGGGTGGATGGGACCAGATAGCACCGCAGTAATGCCATTGCATTTAATTTTCTCGTTGTTCACCATTATTCGAGCCTCATTCCCCCACGCACACGGACCAGAAGTATAATTTAATGGGCTCTGACACCACAGACCTAGATAGCATCATGTAACGGTATTCCTCATCTACATAACCCCCCCCTTCGTTTTCCCAATCGTCTTCCCTGTCGTTAACCTTGGGTATATCCAGCGAATGAGGAATGTATCCAATGCTTCATGAAATGAAATCGGGGTTTCGTTCTGCTCAGGATCCACCCTACGATCGCAACTCGTCAAGGTTTTTATTTTGGTTCAATGATGGAGGAGAATAGCTAATTCTCGTCCTCCTTCACTACATCAGCAAACTTGTCGGGCAAAATGACCGAGCTGTCTTCTATCTGCATCGAGAGTGATGAGTCAAGTAGAGAGGGCGAGGGAGGTGCATCTGTTGTGGCCGCTGTCCCCTCCTAGATTTAGCTTCGGAGAGTGCAGAGTCCAGGAGCCAAGATGAACGCAGAATGCCAATATCTATTTGCTCTGTCAACCTGCGGGGTTATTACACGATACCGTACCAACTCCTCCATCCAAATCGGGTTGGGTCGGGTCTAATGGTGAGCCTCTTCCTTCAGAGTATCTGCCTCTAGGAACGACAAGAACGCGTCAGCATCCGTAGTTCCGGGAGCGACGTGGCCGGCATCGGCGGTGGTGGCGGAAGGAGTTGAAACGGGTTCTGTCGCGTCATACTGGGCGAGTTCTGATGCGAGGTCGGTGGGGAGGGCGGGAGTCTGGGGTGGAGCGGGAGCGGAGAACTCTTTTACGGAACCGACGTGGTCATTGGCGGCCTAAGAAGAGGGACAAAGCCGAGAATGAGTTCTGAGGCTGAGGGACTGGTGAAGACACGGGACGTACCTTTGGCGCTGGCTTGTAAACCTTAAGTTCCTTGAGGTATAAGTCCTGAACAAAATCTACACGGGAAGAAACGGTGGGGTTGAGTATATATCGCGTCTGAGTGGATCCCAAGGGGGCGGACCTTTTTGGAGGACAGAGGAGGATGCCATGAACCTCGCGGACCTCGAAGCAGTCCGTGTCTGAACGAACAAACACGAGTGAGGAAAAAACGGTAAGTTTCCGGTATTTGGATTGTGACTTTGGATACGTACGACCGAGAGGGCCTGCCTAGCAATGAAGGACATGGAGTGGAGGGTAGACAAGGTTTGAAGGAGAGATGGATCGGGGCTGAGTTTGAAGAGAAGACGGGAACGGAAGGAACAGGAAGCGGGCCGGTCGCCGATCAGATCGACGAAAGGCCCGGCGTTGAACGACATATCTCAACTCAGAAACCCCTTCTCTATGGGCTAACTTCGAGCCCCGTACTACGCTGCTTGTTGGCAATATGCTCCATTACATTTATTCCGTGTCGTACCCGTACGCACCGCTCGTATATAACCTACACAGGGAGAAAGCTGTGAAACCGTCGGTGAATCGTACGCCCCGTACAACTGAACAGCCCTTCGGACGTCAGAGAACACACCGTGAGCCTCCATAGATCATCCTCGAGTATACCACCCACGATTCCTGGGGTAGACCTTTGAAACCGTCCGCACTACTTTGCAACAGAAAATTCAAGGTGGAAACCCCTTTGAGACGATGGTCGGTCGAGTGACCTAAGCGTTCTTGGGCATTGCCCGGGCTCGCTGCGCATCCTACCCCAAGCCCAAATTATAATAGTCCTTGTCCGGTTTCATTCAACCGATTCGATGCGAAGTGAACGTAGGTTTATTGTGAGTCCTGGAGGTTGTCAGGCACTAGTGTCGCACTCGTGCTGTAGGCATCGTTGGTCCCTCAGGGCCAAAGTACTGGAAGTTCGCGACTGGTGCTGTGCGGAGGGCAGTGTTTTTCCCATGTATTCAATCTTTTGCGGATGAGGCTCGCGCGAATCTCAAATGTACGTCACACAAGTTAACACGGACACAACGAGCACCGCACGGGGGAATCAGGGTCAGTGGGTTGACCAGGCTGAAACTCACAGTCCTGGATGCATGTTCAGTCAGACACAGAACCCCGAAACTGCCCGACAGTGAACGGACGAGAAATCACACAATGCCCAAACAAGGGATAACGCTGATCGCACGGTTGGTAGGTCGTTATGTGCTGTGAGCGATGGCGAAGATGTTGGGGTACCCGGCGAGCGGAGGAGAGGAAAGGGCCACTCTGCAAGCTTGTGTAGGTTTCCCCAGGTCCCATATTCACCCAGGAAGCCAGGGCCGTCAGGAGAGTGGAAGTCGGTGGAAAGCGTTCCGGTTCTCGGGTCATTAGATCCGTAAACAGTTGAAATTCCACTGGATCAACAGACCCCCATACGTACGCGCAATCAGATACGGAGGGGAGGGCAGCCTACTTGGAAACCGTGTACCCGGCGGCCGTTGCTGGCGCATCGAACGCGTGCGCGTCCCTCACTGTGCAAAGCCCTGAACAGGCGCAACACGATAGAGACGACCAGCACGAGCTCGGGCTATGCAGTCGCGGTGCCAAGCGACCGCCTGAGATGAGGGACGACGGACCAAAGCGGCTACGGCCTGACTCTTCAATTCTCTGTTCGGCCATCGCCGAATACCGCCCACCGCCGAAAAACGCTAGACGCCCACCATAGCCTGACTAGAACCACGATCACCGACGTCACTAGAACCTCCCAACGACCAACTGCAGTTGTTATCACTGGTGACGTGGGCCAGGTACACGGTCGCCGAGGTCGCTTGGATGTTTACCGTCGATGTGGTATGTTTCTACCTCCTCGGGAATCATTACAGGCACAGCCGTTTGTTTGGCATTCTAAGCGTCAGCACTAAGATTCCTGTGGATCCCGTCCGACTGTTTGGACTCCTTGAGTTCAATCTCCATCACCCAACCAGTGCGCCCCGCATCAAGTCGGTGATGAACCCGCCCAGCCAAAACGCCGTTCCTCGACGAAAGGGTATTGGTATCCTCAACAGGAGCGCGTTCGAGGCCTTCCCCGGATCTGGTTTGGGTTAGGTTCCGTTCTGCGGCCATCTGTTAATTGACATTCAATCTCATCTCTTGGCCCACACCTGCACCCGATCTGTACTCTCCTACGCCCGCTTCTCTGGTGCCTGCTGTGGCTGATTATATCGATACCCTCCTATCTCGGCCATGCTCCCACAGCAAAACCTCCCTTCTAGCGCTGGGGATAGAATCATCCAGGGTCCGGTTTTGCCAATCGTCGAGTCAGCAAGGTAACAGGTACTATTTAACAAATTCTCGGGTTTATCTTAGTCTGGCTTGATACTGGTCAATGTTAACATGTCTTCGATATTCTAGGCCCTCCCTGCCCGAGCTGCGGACGTCCATTTGCGTTGCGGGGCATTGTTGAAGGCCGGTGGTGTTTTGTGCTTTTCTTTCTTGGTTTTCCATCTAGACCAAGATTATCTCTGGATACTCAAACTAGACTTTAACGGAAGGTTATCCTCGTTACCACGGATGCGGTGGAAAGCTTGCCACCTTGGTCTTGCCACCCAGCTTGCGGAACTGTCCGATAGGCCGGCAGCGATCTACCAACAACGCTAACCTCCCCTCCATCAGATTTCCGCTATTACGTCACGCGAGGAACATTTAAACGGATGACTCCCACTGCGTTCTCCATCAGTTCTCCCCGCCCTCCCTCTCATACGCGCTCACCCACCAAATGTGTTTTGCAACATGGGCATCTTACCTAGTAAATTCCAATTCTCATCCTCAGGTGGCGTTACGATACTGATGAACTCCGGTTACTAGTTGAGCACGGACTCGGAGATCCATTATGGTCTGTGATTCTGGGCTCCTCAAGGGAGTCTGATGGTTACCGAGAGGTTCTTTCTACTCTACTATCCTCCGATCGTGAACAGAAGCTGCTCTACACACTCAACGATAGTTCCGCGATAAAGGGAATGTTGAATGTCCTTGATTTGGTCAGTGTGACCCATGTGTGTGTTGCCTCCACGCATGCTGATTCTTAAAATCTTTTGACCCGAAGGAGTCCCGGGTAGCCAGCTCGAAACTCAAGACGAAGAGGGAGCAGAGGAAGGCTTTCGTTCTCCTCAAGAGGATGTGTCGGGCGCACGCCAAGTTACCATCATCGTACGTGATAGAAGGCGGTATCGAACGCGAGGGATCACATGCTTGTGCCCTCGGTGGTGCAGCGGACGTTTGGAAGGGACGATACTACGGTAAGCTCGTTGCTATCAAGTCGCTGAGGATTTGTCGGCCGCAGGGCGAGGCGGAGGACGACGCTGGAAAGGGTGATAAGAAGGTTGATAAGGACATGCGGAGGTTAATGCAGGTGCAGTTGCTTATATCCCTGTTGTCTAAATCCGGAAGGTGGACGAACCCGCGACAGAAATTTTGCCACGAAGCTGTCATTTGGAAACGACTTTCCCACCCCAACCTCCTTCCATTCCTCGGCGTTAACAAGACATTGTTCCGCCTCGCGATGGTATCTGAATGGATGGAACACGGGACGATCCTTCAATTCGTCAAACGGAACGTGGCGACGAATCGGCTGAAACTGGTATGCATTTCGAGCTTTCGACAACCTCCTCTGACTCGCTTGACACGTAGCTCCACGACGTCGCGTCCGGCCTGGAATATCTCCATCACCAGCCGTTTGTCCATTCGGACATCAAGAGCGTCAGTGTTGGTCCATTCGCGCTACATCATGGACTGACGGCCCCACAGGGAAATATCCTGATCGACAGCAATCTAACTGCACGCATCGGGGACTTCGGACTTACGAACGTCACTGCGAGCGCCTCGATCAGTATGGCCCTCAGCACGCCTTCGTCAGGAGGCACCTGCCGTTGGATGGCTCCCGAATTACTGAAGAGTGAGGATGCGGGTGGGGCCTCTCCGAAACCATCCAAGGAATCCGATGTCTACGCGTTCGGAATGGTAGCCTATGAGGTGAACACTATCACCACAACCGTCCAGCGACTCGGGACTGAAAAATTGTCAGATTTTCGCACACTGCGTGCCGTTTAGGCACCTCAATTCAGACTATTTGGTCATCCTGGACGTCATTGCTGGGAAGCGACCCGCGCGACCACCGCATCGAGAAGTGCTCGGACTCGAGGACTCGGTGTGGGACATCGTCCAGGGGTGCTGGGATGCAGACCCGCAAACGCGACCAACTATCAAAGGTGTACGAGGCTTTCTCGGGCAGGCATCTCGGAGGTGGACCCCTCCAACACCTGAAACTATCGACGGTTTCGATTTCGATTCATCGGCGGAGATCAACATTGACAGTACTACAGGAGACTTCACACGTATGCGATCCAATGTCGAGCATCACGACGTGCGTTAACAGGTTTTGTATTTTCAGCCTCAGAAGGTTTCCTCGGGACCCCTGCAGGGTTAAGAACGTATACATCCAACACCACAGTCTCCAGCGACGACGACCGCTACATTGACTTCACATCCTACAGCGATGGTACCGATCCCCACCACCCCCACTCTGGTACCGACAGGTCCCTTGGCAACCCTTCTGGGACGCCGTTAACTTCTGAAGAGGAGGAATCCCTGAGGAACGCACTTCTCCATGACAGGGAATTGGTGTTACTAAGGACGAGGGAGTGGGTTCAAGCCCAACAACTGGGTTTTCCCTCTGAGACCTCCCCTCGTCGTCCTGGTGTGACTTTCGAAGAGAGTTTGATTATCCACATTGTCCCCCAACCTTCTTCAGAAACACTCACGGATGAGTCCGATAAGATTCAAGTGGACGCCGTTCCACCACCCCCTCCGGAAACACGCGTGGATGAGCCTGGTAAGGTTCCAGTTGTACAAGTTGTCCCCCCATCTCCTCCAGAACCGCGTGCGACCCTGTCCGACGACCAGTTCGAAATCCTCACCCGGTGAGTCGCCCGTCAAACCAGCCTCAGCTAATGATCAAAGTTCTGACACGAACCCTTTAAGCCCGGCTCATCATCCCCCAGGTGATGCGAGCAGATACCAACAGCCCACTGACCCCGATAACCACCACCACAGCAATCCAGCAGGGGGTGGAGTTTACGCCCCGAGGATCGATCCGATTCCACTTCCCCCTATCCGCTCCCCCATACATCGTCTCATTCCCTCGACTACCGCAAGTCGAAGTGGGGTTCAAGGTTCTAACATGGCTTTACCCCCTCCTCCCATAATATTTGCGACCTGAGTTGATCGACCCGTGCGCCCATAGCCGCGGCACGCCTATCGCCCGACATACACGCTGTATTGTAAATCAGACAAGTTCGCCCAGAGCAAATGTATTCCTCTACCCTGTTTAGTAGCCTAACGCAACGCGTTTGTATCACGAATAACCGCATTGATATCATCCTTTGATCACGATGAGTGTACCACGCAAGGCGTACTCAATTCTAAGTGAGACGAACTGGCCCGTCTCACCGATCATTAAGAAGGTGAAGTCCCCCGGTGAGAACCCGTATTTGGTAACTATACCGAATGGATACGAGGCAGTGTAGCGGAGGGGTGACCGGTGCCTAGCATGCCGAGGCACTTCCGCCTCCTTTTTCCGAGACCATAGCCCCCAGATATCCATAGAAGCTTAGCTAAGCACAGTGTGTGCAGGGGAGGGTGTGGGGATCAAATTTTGGGTGGTTGAAATGAATAAAACGAGTGTGCTCACAGCGAATTGAACGCATGATGGGAAACAAGCAGGCCGGCTCGGTCGGCATCACCACCAAACACGGGTCCTCGGGACTCTACCGGGACTTCACCTTCTTCACACAATCGGTGAGAAGCGCCAGCTCGTCTCACTTAGTGACGTACACGCACACGGGCGTGGATGCTAGCTGCAATGGAAGAAGTCCTTCCGGTTTACGGTCGCCCAGTCGATTTTCTAACACGTAACGGGATTGTATTTGTTATGATTTTAGTCTGGAATAGTCTTAATTCTAGGCACGAGGGGGGAAGATCGACGTGAAGTGCTTTGTGTTGTGAATTCGAAACGGCGACGGGTCGGTTTCCCATCAAATTCCTCGAGAACAAAGGAGATGGATCCATAAGTATGGGACGGGGGTTCGAGCAAGAGCATTGCCCGATGCGATGTGATGAACCGAGAATGATCTGCAAACAATTGTTGCGCACACGATCGCGCCCGGTATGATTGCCGGTCGGTTCTTGGGACGACGGCATACTGGTTTCGGGTGGACGTTCTCCACGATCCAAGGACCATAAGAATGTCGTGAGGATGTTTCCAAGTTAATGGGCACCGCGAGTCGACGCCTGAATCCGAACGCCGAGGTGGAATGTGATGAGGGAGCAGTGTGCTTGGAACAAAACAGGCAACGACCTCGTGCAGATGTGCATTACATAACGCCCGGACAGATGAATTTGCGGGGTCGGTCGTGGGGCCGTGAAGATGGTTGTTGGCGTGCATGTTGGCTAGTCTTTCCGGTTTGCGATCGCTTCCTCACTCTCGGCCGCTTTAATTTTCAGCATATAACGGGGACCGTATTGGTTACATCAGCAAAACCGTCCGATTGCTGATGCGTCCTAGCATCGAGGACGTACTCCATTCTCTGAAGGACACCTCAAAGTCATGGACGCCGCTCCCCCACTCTACTGTGGAGAACCCCTCGCCAACGAATTCGCCAATGCGGTCCATTTCTGATTCGAGTACTGGGGAAAGCGCGGGAAAGCGTGAAGTACCTTTCTCTCAACCAACTCTTCCCTGTTATGTACGTTTCCACTGAAGGGGACACAGAGGGTGATAGTAACCCACCCTCTAACCAATTCCCGGCTCTCCTTCACGAGGCTCTGGATCACAAGGACGCTGGGGCGAATGTGAAAATTTCCAAGTGGCCGAACTCGGAGGAACCCATCGATAGAGTGAGTAGGACGGGTCTTCTCGACGGTTCCTGGTGTTGACTTAATGCGCAATTAGGCTCGACATCCCCACAACCCCTCTCAAGCGCCGGATCCGTCTGAGTCGCAGGCGTGATGAGGCTCGCGGGTCGCGCGATACACCCCTCGGAGGGATGACAGAAAACATTCGTATGTTTAATGCTCACTGAGGTCTGTCGCTGAGGTGCGTCCGGTTCTGGTGATCTCAGGAAGCTGGA
>Ga0307511_10006966_pt1 | contig 11384 bp, 9 predicted proteins | sample 13_EM_MG_FD_200266 | JGI IMG/M metagenome (GOLD analysis project Ga0307511, IMG submission 200266) | Populus trichocarpa ectomycorrhiza microbial communities from riparian zone in the Pacific Northwest, United States - 13_EM | ecosystem: Host-associated > Plants > Roots > Unclassified | place...
TACCTACAAAACCTAAACTGGAACCTTAAATAAAGCTATAGTTGAACTCCTTATAGCTAGATTTTCTGGCCAGTTAAAAGGATGATGGGATTAACATCTCACTAAAACCCAACACCTTGAGATACTTAACTCCATCCAAATGACTGAAGATCAGATACTCATCCTTGACTCTAACGGAAACACCATCCAAGATGCAGTCTCAACCCTTATTTTAATCATTTCTCTATATTTTGTAAAAGATACTTCTCATCTTAAAGACAAAAATGTTGAACTCCTTTCCAACCTTAGATGTAAAAAACTCAGTGACTTTAAATGGTACAAAAACACTTTCCTTAATCATGTCATGCTCCGAGAATATTCAAACCAACCTTTCTAGAAAGAAAAATTCATTGTTAGATTGTCAACCCTTTTAAGAGAAAAAGTGAGAAACAAAATTAAAGATACTTTTGTCCCTAAAACAGTCCCTTATGACCAATTAACATATGGTGAGCTTGTCAGTTTTACCAAAAAAAAAAGTCTTAAGATTTATCAAGACCTTAAACTCCAAAGACACCTCAAATAAGAGATGAGAAGAACTTGACAAAAACTAGATAATTTTTTTCAACAATTTGATTTATCTCTACCAAAGCCAACTTGTAATAGTTCATGCTCCAAACCTACCACCTCGAAGCCAAATAAGCCACCTCACAAAAGAATAGCCCACAAATATAGTAAATATTTCTATAGCAAAATTGATCCTTACTACAAAAATACCACTAAAAAGCTTACTAAACCGTTTCAGTCAAAATTAAAATCCAAGAAAAAATTTGACCCCAAAAATATTACATGTTACAAATATGGCTAGAAAGGCCATACCTCTAGTTTGTGTAGGATCAATACAAAATTACATGAACTGTACTTAGAAGAGGAAGCCATTCACCATATCCAAAGCCTTTTGATTGAGGCATTTGATATTGAATCCAACCTATCAGATCCTTCTAAGGAACTTTTCCAAATAGATGAGTTACCAACATCTAGTTCTAACTCAAATACATCAAACCACACCACTTTAAAACAAATAAATGTTCTAACCTATGATCAAAAGTTTATTCTTGAAGCTATCAAAAAAACTTGATGACCCTTAGCTACAAAAAACCTACCTAGATATACTCCTAAGTTCCTTTAACAATTTAGAAACACCACAGCTTGTCTAAAGATCATCATTATTTCCATCAAACAGCACAAACACCTATGAACTTGTTGTTACTATCCTAGATCTATAATTTGAAATCAAAACTCTTAAGATTGAACTAAAAATCCTTAAACAAACCCAACAAAAAGACTTTGCTATTTTACAACACTTTTTCACAAAATTAGAAAACCAATTTGATTCTAAACCAGAAATAGAAGACCAAACCCTAGAGATTTTCTAAAGATGCATTGTGAAACATTGAGCATGTTCCTAAAGATTTTCTACATGTTTTAACTCAAATTACTTCAAAAAAAATATATCATAAAAATTACATTAATTTTTTTAAATGATTTTAAAATAGACATTATTACCTTGTTTGATATAAGTGCATCTCTGAATTGTATTAAAGAATGAATAGTTTCAAAATGGTTTTCACAAAGCACTTTTGAAAAACATTTTGCAGCAAATAATACTATATTAGTTATTGAATATAAAACTCAAGAATAATTTTTTAATAACAGGCTTTATCTTCAGAATTTCTTTGTTGTTACTAATGATATTAATCATACTATTATTCTTGGCACTCCTTTTATTGACATGATTACTCCTTACAAAATTAATTATGAAAATATTATTTCAAAAATCAATGGTTTGAAACTTGTTTTTTCTTTCCTAAAAAAGCCAAAGACTAGGAATTTAAATTTAATAAAAGCATATTCTATCCATACTCATTACATCAATGCACTGATCCAAGGAAAACAAACTCATCTTATGCATCTTAGAAAAGATGTCTTTTTACAACAAAAAAAAAGAGCAAGATAGAAAAGGAAATTTATTTTGATTTACCAAATGCCTTTTGAAAGAGAAAACAACATGTTGTTGATCTTCTTTATGAAGATAGTTTTAATGAAAAGCAAATTTCTACAAAAGCAAGACATATTCAAATGAATGCTGAATTAGAACAACATTGTCGTAAACGAAATTTAGAATTTCAAAGCAAGATAGAAAAGGAAATTTATTTTGATTTACCAAATGTCTTTTGAAATAGAAAACAACATGTTGTTGATCTTCTTTATGAAGATAGTTTTAATGAAAAGCAAATTTCTACAAAAGCAAGACATATTCAAATGAATGTTGAATTAAAACAACATTGTCGTATTGAGATCAAAGATTTAGAGTCTAAAGGTTTTATACAAAAGTCTAGATCACCTTGGTCATGTACAACTTTCAATGTTGACAAAAATTCTGAGATTAAAAAAGGCACACCAAGGCTTTTCATAAATTATAAACTCCTGAACAAAGCTTTGAAATGGATTAGATATCCAATCCCAAACAAAAAAAGATTTGTTACAAAAATTACATTTTGCATTTATATTTTCAAAGTTTCATATGATGTCAGGATTTTAGCAAATTCAAATTCATCCAAAAGATCGTTATTAAACTATATTTATAGTTTTATTTGGTCAATACAAGTGGAATGTCATGCCATTTGGATTAAAAAATTCTATTGAACAACATTTTAAACATTTACAAATAGTCTTTTATATCGCAAAGAAAAATGGTTTAGTTGTTCCAAAAATAAAAAAATTTCTTTTTCAAACTCGTGTTCATTTTCTTGATCATTATATCTCCTAAGAAACTATTGCACCTATTGAGAGATCCCTTATTTTTGCTAGTAAATTTCATGACAAAATTCTAGATAAAACCCAGCTACAAATATTTTTAGGAATTCTTAATTATGCTCTAGACTTATATCCTAATGTGAGTAGAATAGCAAAACCCCTACATGATAGACTAAGAAAGAACATTGTTCCTTGCTCTGATGAACATACTAAAATCATTCGACAAAATAAAAAACAGGTCCAAGAGATTCCTTGCCTACACATTGCCAATCCTTTAGCTCCCAAAATAGTTGAGACATATGCTTCTAAGTTGGGGTACAAGGGTATCCTCAAACAAGTTCAGGAGAACAAAGAACAAATTCTTCAATTTACATCTACACATTGGAATAATTGTCAAAAGAATTAATCCACTATTAAAAAAAATCTTTTTATTGTGTCATGCATTATAAAATTTCAAAGTGATTTATTATATCAAAAATTTCTTTTACGCATTGATTGCAAATCTGCTAAAAAAGTTTTACAAAAAGATGTTCAAAATATTGTTGTAAAATAGATATTTGCTCGATGACAAGCTATATTGAGTATTTTTTACTTTGATATAAAATATATAAAAAGAGATATAAATTTTATTCCTGATTTCCTAACTATAGAATTCCTCCAAAACAAGTCATGATGCCTCTCGAATCCAAATCTAGAGATAAAGGCAAAGACCCACAAATAAAGTATGAGTCTCCAAAATCTCAAAACCCTACAAAACTACTTGCATTAGCAATTTCCTTTATAAAACCAATCAAATCATGGTATGAGGCAATAATCAAAGATGAAGAAACAAAACGCTCTTGACAAGTACAAAATTGAGTATAATTCTTATCCAATTCACTACAATTACTTCTGGCTTTACAAGCTATTAACTAGAAGTCCTCCTAGAAAGAGAAATCTTACTAGACAAGTGAGTCCTCCAACCAATTTTCAAAACCAAAGTAGGCTCTTCTTTTAAAAAATTCTTGCTTCCTTTTAATTCAAATATTTCATTTGAACTATCTCAAAAGGTTTCAAAAGAAAATTTTAATTATATTGAAAAAACCAAATTATCAAAATGTTTTAACTATAAAAAAATAGACTTTTCCATCTCGATCCTTTTATTGTAACTACAAAAAATCTTCCCTTTAAATTGGTATTTCAAACAATGGGACTTATTCGAATCCCAATCTTATTACATGACAATATTTGAAATAATAGGATCTGCCAAATTCAAACATTTCAAACTACAACAAAATCATTCTCAATATGCCTACTCCATATGCATTATCCAAAATATCATTCATTCTTCTGATTGGAAACAACCCCTTCACCAAATAATCCAATTTTTTATCTGCTATCATGTCAAACTTGGTGATTTCATTGCCCGTTTTTATTCATACTGGGATTATCAATAAGCATGGTTCAATGCCTTTTTCCTTCAGAATAATAAAGGTAGCCACTCTTGGTTATTCGTTTAATAATCTCATCAAGACTTCAAACTTACCAAACTGGTTTCTTCAATGGTGGGATTACTTCGGTTGTATTTATGAAGTAATAAAACCCCACCCTTTAATTGAAAATAGTTACATTTACTTCAAACAGAAATTTAAACCTTCAGAAAATGAGAAAAAATTCCCACCAATTCTCATGTTCTGTTTCAAATTATTTGTCCCTTGGATCTATTCATGGTATTTTAACTATAATACCCAGCATGGATAATCTCATCATCATTAGAAGATACAAAGTAAAATGGTGGGACTCATTTGCATCAGAAAGCAAAAGTTCAAAACTTGTTGTAATGGAATGGCTTCAGCATAACCAGAAGGCTTAAATTATAGACCTAAATCCTCAATTCAAATTTCTAGCCCGAAGGTCTCATGCTTCTACTCTTCTTGCCTTAACAAAATATAAATAAAAATATTTTAAAATTATGAAACAACTCTTACAAAGCATAAAAAATGATGATTCCTCTCTATCTTAATCATCCTCGGGTTCCATTGCCAGCCTAGCCGATGACAATGAAGGCTTAAATTATAGACCTAAATCCTCAATTCAAATTTCTAGCTCGAAGGTCTCATGCTTCTACTCTTCTTGTCTTAACAAAATATAAATATAAATATTTTAAAATTATGAAACAACTCTTACAAAGCATAAAAAATGATGATTCCTCTCTATCTTAATCATCCTCGGGTTCCATTGCCAGCCTAGCCGATGAAAATGAAAATGACTGTTATGGAATTCTTCCTCCTATACAAAAATCATAGGCGCTCACTATTCAAAAAAAAAATATTTTTCTAGACCTGGAAATATTCTAGCCTATTTTCAAAACTTGCAGGCTCAACTCTTCCTATCGGCACAAATGGTTAAACCAACAAGATTCCATTTCAACTTTTCCAAAAGTTGATCCTCCACTTGTAAGAATAACAAACAACATTCAGTGCAGCAGGTAACTTTTCCAACTTTTCAAAAAGCAAATCATTTGCTTCATGAAATTTTTAAAAATTCAGTCTCAATCTTTTTTATATAAAGAGCCTCCTCCTAAGCTTTGGAGGCAGAACTACATAGACGAGTTTCTGTGCAAAAGGCATAAAATACTCTTCTTTTGTAATTTATTGTAACCTTCTGTATAATCATCTATTATCCTGTAAATATATTTATATTTTTTTATTCAAATCACAAAACTTATACCACTCGTACTGGTTTCTATATAAATTTAAGAAAGATTCTTTTAAATTTTATATCTACACATATATATTAAAGATAAACACAAAGATAGAGATATACTTGATTTTAAAATAAAATATAAAATTATAAATAAATTTTTTATATGAATAAAAGGATAAGTCTAGAAATTACAAGATGCTCTAACAAAAATTACCCTCAACCATTACCACCTATAATTCTTCATCAAAAAATAATAATGTTCTCTTCCTATTCAAATTCTCAGGATATTTCCAAGGTAGGAACGAACATAATTAACCCAGCAAACGAAGTTAAGTACCCTATAATTTTTGGACTGGTGAGGGAGATGAGATGAATCCCTCTCGGTGATTTGACAACAAGATAGGTCCCGCACGCGACAAATCACCTTGAATTGCCAGTTCACTACCTTAACAATTGTCTATAAAGTTTCCATGGCCAAATAGAGAGACAAATCTGAAGCACGACACCACAGATACCTTTGGCTCAAACTTTTGGACAATGGGACTAACTTTAGCTTTGTAAAGGATCCAAGAGGGCCTATGGGGGCTCAAGCTCAACCACTCAGACTTTAAGGTCACGTGTACACCACATGTTATATTATTGACTGCACTTATCATGATGTGCTCCCCCCACCCATTACCACGATGGAATGTAAAAAACGTTGATCTCTTTTCCTTCCTTTAGCGTATCATGTATTGGTAGAGAAATCAGTCCACGGCAATAGACTTCCTGAATCTGAAGATGCGTCTTATGGGAGGAACCATGGCGAGCTGGCTAGTAAGTCAGCGCAATGATAATTTCTTGCTGCCAAGAGAATTAGTACCATGATGAGATGGTATGCCAAAAAAAGATAGAATAATCAGGTTGACTGGAAATAGGATACCACGAGTAACACACCAGGTATAGCTAGCTTCCTCAGAGTTAGGCTCTGTCTCCTCCCCAAGTCCTTGGGCGATGATAATACCAATCAAGCTAATTAACAGTAATGTTTAACCTCATTTTTTGGTTCCTCAAAGTGCTGATGTAAAATTATTGTTTCTGACGGTGACGAAGACGACGACAATAACAATAAAGTGTAGTGTTATATATATAATATATTCTCTCTTTTTTTTCAATGGTCACTCCCGGATCCTGGAAAAACGGGAGAGGAAGAGAATTTTCTTGACCACCTACCTTTGGAATAAAAATTACTAGATGAATGAATGCAATGTAAATGTAATTATTATCAATGATCAGGTTGGAACGTTATACACGAGCTCTCTACAGTGATTTAATTAGGAAACTAGGATAAACACGTTGAACATGACCAGTAATCCCTTGTATACTTTATTTGAAACATGAATATAAATAAATTTGAATGGTATTAGTATCTGATTTCAGCATGACTATATAATACACCAAGACATTCATGAGAGAGGATCGCATATAAATAACGGCATACAGGCCCTGGAACCAACATCTTTTCTATGCCCACGAAGGTAATCTACTGCTTGCTAAGCTGAACCATCAAACTAACGGCGCCTTACCTCAAAATTGCTCCTCTGTCTTTCTCTTAAAAACTGAATCCGTATTGTTTTTCTTTTGGCAAGCTTGGAGAACGAATTTCCAGGATCCACCAAAGACGTGGTCGACAAGGATAAACCGATAGTCAGAAGAAGGGAACAAGGCAGAGGAGATGCTGAGGAATGCGTGTAAATAACATTGTGAAGCCAGAGGCCATAGTGCTTGTACCGAGATGGTGGGTCTAATATAGGTTCTTCAGAGATATATAGCTAACAGAATTGGCCGACTAGCTGTAGCAGACAGTGATACCAACCAGAGTAAGGTGAGTTAAGGGAATTGAGTTTTGTTTTTATTTTGTTCAATTTGGAGAGGAAATTCCCATTTTTTATTATTTAAGATTTAGTGACTACCGATGCGTGTTCTGGGACTTAAATTTCAGGATAAACACAAAATCTTGACACAGATAGTATTAGGTAATTACCAGAATTAAATTTGAAGTTGGAGGGAAGATGGAAGGGCAAACATCAAAGATGTTTAATTCCTCAGACGTCAACTGTCAAGTGTCAACCTGAGTTTAGAAGTTACTGAGTTGCCTTGCAACAATAATATTTAAAAAAATGTATGCTAAAAGAGTGAATGGAAAAGACATAACAGGTTCTAGTAAGCAAATCAATGGTTTTATTTTGCTAATAATGAAATTCAGAGTTTGTAAACTTCTTCCTATCTATTACAGGGAAAGTTTGATTAGCATTTTAGTCAATGGGCAAATATAAAAAGTTAAACCTTATCTATCATACAAAGAGAAAAGCCACCCCGAAAGCAAGAGATCTGTCATGAGCTTTTGAGCTCGGTTCTTGTGCTGGCAATTCTTTTCATATTAACAATGACTTCTGCTTCACCATCTCCCACAGTCATCATCATCGGAGCTGGAATGTCAGGTTTGTTCAGTATAATTATATTAGTATATATGAAGCTGGTAAAGAGCAGATGTCAAGATCCATACTTTTTTATTTGATGGTAGATTTGTCATTGTGTGTGAAAGAAACAAGTATGTCCATATTTTTCTTTTCCATTATTTGAAGCTTAACTTGATAGTCCTTCATCATGATTTAACTGATTGTGTATACTCTTCAGGGATTTTAGCAGCAAAGACACTGCATGATTCTGGAATTCAAGATATATTGATTTTAGAAGCAAACAGCAAGATTGGTGGTCGGATTCATAGCGTTCAATTTAGAGGACACACTGTTGAGTTGGGTGCAAATTGGGTTATTGGTGGAGGTCCTAGGTCCAATCACTTGTATGAAATTGCTAGCAAACTCAACCTTAAGACCTACTTGTCAGATTATGGAAATATCTCGGCAAACATCTATAAACAAGAGTAAAGAGTCTTTTTCAATTTCCTTTCATGATACAGTGACAAAAACCATTGCGCAGTATGTATAATCCATCATTGTTTTGTTTCTCTCTATGATCTCCACAGGGGTGGATTATACCCCAAGCATATAGTCAGCGCAGCATTAGAAGTTGCTGAAACAAGGGATCAATTCTGCACGAGCTTTTCCACTAGACTATCTGCACCAGGACACGATCGTGATGATGTGTCAATACTGGTATCGCAGCGCCTCTTCAAAGAGTAAGGAAACACAAATCTCTTGTTATAGTATAATGAGCTTCCAAACCTTGATCAACTGGATAGAAATATTAACAGAGAACTTGGTACATAGGGTGCCGACAACTCCTCTTGACATGGTTATAGACTATTTCTACAACGATTATGAAGATGCAGAACCTCCAAGAGTGACAAGTTTAAAGAACACCATTCCTCGCTATGAGTTTTTAGACTTTGGGGATCAAACATATTTCTTGGCTGATTCAAGAGGCTTTGAGAGTATACTTATTTACATTGCCAAGCAGTTTCTCTCCCACAAACATGAAGTAATAAGGGATCAGAGGCTCAAGTTAAACAAGGTATCATCATGTGGTGCCACTGGTTTAGAATCTTGAATGAAATTCTTCTAAGAAAATAATGGAATGGTTTTTTTTTTTTTTTGTAAGATAAGGCCATACTGTCCGTCCATCTCAGTTACCTTGTACATGATGGATGTGTAATTAGCATGCACAGCGACCTGGCAAATGAAAATTAGAATGGGCCACCCTCTAAACATTACAATAAGCTGCCTAAAACAACAGAATCACAATCTTGTTTCTCAAAACCATGGTCCATTGACCACAAGCCATTAATCATAGTAATCCATGTTCATGCAATACAGGTGGTTAGAGAGATCAATTATTCTAAGAGTGGAGTCCAAGTAAAAACTGAAGATGGTTCTGTGTACCAAGCCAAATATGTGATTGTCTCTGTGAGCGTTGGGGTACTTCAAAGTGACCTCATTGTGTTCAAGCCACACTTACCTGTTAGTTCTTTCACACCTCCCTTTCCTCTCCCCATTCTTTTTCATTCATTAAACAGGTTCTCTTAAACTTGAAGCAGCAATGGAAGACACAGGCAATATATGAATTCGATATGGCTGTATACACCAAGATATTCCTGAGATTCCCTTACAAGTTTTGGCCCTCTGGACCCGAGACAGAATTCTTCCTCTATGCCCACGAAAAACGTGGATACTACCCGATATGGCAGGTGCATATTCAAACAATTAAGCTGGCAGCATGTGTTCTTGCAGATTATTAATTGCCTGTAAACCAGTATAGCCTGTCACTGAACTATGACTTCCTAAATCATTTTTTTGCAACTACAGCACTTGGAGACTGAAATGCCAGGATCAAACATTTTATTTGTAACAGTAACAGATGAGGAAGCAAAGAGGATAGAGCAGCAACAGGATATTAAAATCCAAGAGGAGATCATGGATGTGCTGAAAAAAATGTTTGGTAACGACATTCCAGAACCAGATGAAATTCTTATTCCTAGATGGTGGTCCAACAGGTTCTTCAAGGGTAGCTTCTCAAATTGGCCTATTGGATATAGTCAACGAAGACACATGCAACTAAAGGTGAGAAAAGCACAAAATATAAACAATGATTCAGGTTTAATTTCGCTGGTTTTTGTGTGAATTCTATCAATGCAGTTGATGAGGTAGATGCAGCAAGCAAAATCCGGTAGTGGGTATCATATTTTGCTTCCAGAATGAAAAAGCACACCGAGTTCAGGGCAGGGACAGAAGTCAGAACAATAACCTTAGTTACTTTGTAAAATGTAGGAACCTGTTGGTCGAATTTATTTTAGTGGGGAGCACACCTATTCTAGATACTTGGGATATGCTGATGCTGCATATTTTGCAGGTTCTTTCCCTCTCTCTTGTATACGAGACTGCTGCTTTCAAGCACACACAAACTAACACATAGAGGCTTGGAAATTGGAATGTACTGTTACGAAGTTAAAAGTTCCATCCTTGCTGATGAAATTCTGTTAAATCATTTAAAACAGGTATCGAGACTGCAAATCATTTAATCAAGTGCATTAAACATGAAAAATATTGCAATGGCTATGATCGGCATTCAACAATAGACAGATTACACAACGAAGATCCTTATGATCCTGATGCATGAAGGTTAGGCTCACTCTCTGGAAAATCGCATTGGTTATGTAAGAATAAGCATGATTTTTACCAATAAATGTTTCTGTTGTTGTGTAAGCAGGTTAAAATTCAGATGTCATGGACTGCCATATTACAGCATCAAGAGATCATCCTCTGTCTGAATTTGGAATCTTGATGTACTGTTTACTTAGTAGCAACAAGTTACCACATTAAACTGCATCCATTGAGACAATATTAAGCTACTGATGAGTTTCAATATATCATGTCTTGCTACATTTATATTTTCTCTCAATATTTTATATACTTGAGGAGACAGTGGATACATTCCAGCTGCATCAGCGCAGCTTAGGGCAAATTATGTATAACATTTTCATGGCTTGTTTTTGCTTTACATTATACTATCTTTTTGAAAGATCGATATGTTTTGCTCCAGGTGGTTAAGAACTAGTGGTAGTAAATCCTCCTCGACTTTGTTCTTCGCTTGTCTTGTTTCGTGTAAAGTAATCAGGTGGACGAGTACAAGTAAACTAGCCTCCATCTAGGAGTTCATTTGGGCCAAGTGACTGCGCTCAGGGCTCTGCCCACTCAAGTCATGGAACTCGTAATCTTGTTTTTGGATTTTCTAAAACAGATACACGCATGAGAACAATAAATTTAAAATTTTTTTTTGAGTTTCGAGATCCTGTTATATAATTTTAGAGTTGTTTATAATTTATATAAATATTATATGAATATCAGAAGTTTTTTCAATTTCAATAATTGTTTCAAGATTGGGTTATTGCAAACCACAAGTCATTTAAG
>Ga0307511_10006967_pt1 | contig 11383 bp, 11 predicted proteins | sample 13_EM_MG_FD_200266 | JGI IMG/M metagenome (GOLD analysis project Ga0307511, IMG submission 200266) | Populus trichocarpa ectomycorrhiza microbial communities from riparian zone in the Pacific Northwest, United States - 13_EM | ecosystem: Host-associated > Plants > Roots > Unclassified | place...
TTTTTTAAAAAAAACATTATTTTGATGTATTTCTAAGCGAAAAGCACTCTAAACCGCAACCGCAACCACAATCTCAAACAGGCCACCACAATCCCAAGTTGGGCCATGACGCGTTTGTGCCTAACTCCACATTGAACCAGGAAGCGCCCGCGCCCAACTTCAAGTTGGCCCATGACGAGTTTGCACCCAACTCCACCTTGGATCAGGACGCGTCCGCACCCAACTCCAAGATGGGCCATGTCGCGTCCCCGCCGGACCACTCTTGGGATCAGCACGCAAGCTGAAACCAACTCCTCTCGGGTTCAACATTTAGCTAGGAAGTAACCCCACACTGAGTCTCCCTTGCTCCAGGCGGGCTACGAATTATGATACCCATCACATCTAATTAATTACGAACAAACAGACCATTCTTATATTAATGAGATGTGATGGCATGAATAATAGAATAATATTATTTTTACGAAATTACATCTCTACCCCTCACATATCATGTGAAACAAGTCAATATAGGTAATATAAAAGGAAGCTTGAGTACACAGAAAAAATATTCGAAACCTTATACTCTTAGACATAAACACATTCCTTCTTCTTTTTCCCTAACTTCTACATTTTCTTCTCCTTCTTCTTTTCTATCTTCATAAAAGTTTATTAATACCTTCATTAATATCTTTTTACCACATAAAATTACCCTGTATTGACTTGATTTTCGGAGGGTCCCCCATCAACACTCTTAGAGGTCTCTAAGGGACATTGTGCATGCAGGTATTCACTCAAGAGAAAATTTACAACCTCTGAAAAAATTCATTAAAGAATAAATCAATGCAATTTGGAAGTGAAGGTCGTAGAACACACTGTGAATAATCTATAAGAGTCCTCAGGAAAAATTCCTTCAAGAATATTTCCTGTGATTTTTATAGGTCCATCAAGTTAATTACTTAATGATTTTTTTTATTTTCATAAAATAAAAGGAGTGCGTAAATTGTTTTATGTCAAAACTTAACATTCGAAGTAAAAGCACAAATATATAACTACCACGAGGCCTCATAAGGCTCGGTTAAAATCGCTACAAAGTTGATTGGTAAATAACTTGTATATTAACAACAAAAGGAAAATTAAAAAAAAACTTATACATTGAATTCGTATAATTTTGTCAATACAAAAAACAAGAAATCCTCTAATTTTTACGTGTTTTTGCCACAAGTCCATGCTGAGTTTTTATTTATCTTTTTTTTTTCAAAATACTACTTGGTTGTTTTAAATTTATTTTTCTAAAACTTGAACGAGTTGATTTGATATAATCATAAAAAGTTGGATGATCAAATGGGGAAAATATTTTATATAGGAAATCATTTCGAATCAAATTATTGTAGTTGTTATTATTTAAATAACACCTTGTTTTTCAATTTTTAAGGCATAGAAGATTTATTTGATAATTGGGATTTGAGTTGATTTATCTGGTGGTTAATTTAATAAAATATATATTTTTCATGGTTAAAGACCTGATTTTTTTTATGGATATAATTAGATTCCTTTATAAATGAGAGGTTTGAAATTGAAATCTCTTAGAGAAAAAAGAGACACTATTACTTGTTGAATTACAACTCATTGGCATTAATTAAATTTCTTTTTTTAGATCCACAATCAAAGACTTTTTAATTGTTAACCTGGAAGTTCGAAGAGTTTCAAGTAATTCTATGTTTCAAAATATTCTATTGTGTATAAGGATAAAAACCGATCAACAACTCTCGACAAATATAACGACATAAACCTTCGGTTAGGGTCTAAATTTATCCTTCAATCCTTTTTGAGATGGAAAAAGCTGATGATCTTGTTATCTTTATTGCTTTAGGGATGAGTATGTATCATCACTCATTTATTGCTCTTCTTTATTGCTGTGCAAGCAACTTTCTCCGTGCTTGTTTAAAGCTCGCAATCCAATGTATATCTTTCCTTTTCCCTATCGGATCACCTTTAGTGGTTGATCTGGTTAGCTTTCTCGAGTACAGTTTCCATTTAGACATATACAGCAAGAAAGAGGAATCCCAGCCCCATTTTTCTCTCCTCCGGCCTCCCGTAAAAGCCATATTCTTAGAGTTCTTGGACTGAATTCTGCAAGCCCTCTTCGAGAGTACCGAGGGACGGGTGGATACAAGTTTTCCAAAGGAAATGGACCCTTACTAAAAACACTTTCAGAGAGCATGCATAATGCTTGGCTTCCTTTTCAATGACTCCCACCACTACTACAATCATAATCCTGCTTTTTCTTTGATGATGAACCCGGATTCATATATGCGTGCAATGCATGCAGAGCGATATAAAGCGATCCTCCTCCCCCTTTTGATTATGTATGGTTTTATTTTCTATTATTTCTTAGAAGATATTGATGTACAGATCTCCAGATGATAGCTACCAGTTTTCAGAAGATACTGTTTTTAATTCTTGTGAGAACTTAAAATCAACTGTTTTTAAGGATTTCCAAACTGATGCATGGAGTTGGGATCGTCGTAAACACCAGGGATCAATTTATTCAATTCATCTTCTTCCAAAAAAATTTATTCAATTCATGCGCTCACAATTAAAAACTAAAAAATAATCATCAAAGCAAGTTTAGCGTATGCTTTGAGTATATGATAGCTTTTTTTTTAAGTAAAATAAGATTTAAACTAGATATAGAAGTGTTACGTCCCAATGCTTTAAATCTTGAGGGATCTAGTGCTTCACATTTTAGGGTATAGCATCTGTTTGGCCGATCGTCAGAATGTGCATGGATATCCATGCAATGTTTTGGCGTTTTAATGCAATAATTTAGTTATCAAAAAAAAAAAAAGACGAAAAGCTACTTTGTTAAATTGTTGTCGCCCCACTAAAAAAAGTTTTGGGCGCCACCCAAGAAAAGCAATTCAGGACAAGGCCGGATATATCAAAGAAAACATGAATGCACATTTAACGTGTAGATTATACTCTCCACTGTTAGAGCCTCTATATAAAGGGTTTGATCATAAGAACTTAAACCATAAAGCCTTTGAACAATAATCACAGTACTTAGCAGAAATGGCTATCAGAGAGATGTCTCTTCTTTTAGGGTTCTTAGTGTTGCTTAGCTCATTGGCTCCTACTATGCCAATGACATATGTTAATTGCACAATCCCACATGATCCTACATTTAGCAGAAATTCCTTCCCAGATGGCTTTGTTTTTGGGACTGGCTCAGCTGCCTACCAGGTGGCTAGAATATATGATCCTTATCCTTCATGGGATCCAGTCCTAACAATATGTTTTGTTTGTTACTATATACTTTATGTTTTAATCTTGATTTCTTCATGCATGTTTGTTACTATATAGTTTATATTTTAATCTTGATTTCGTTCTTTTTTATATGTAGTTTTATTCCTATATATATAGGTCAGTGTTGATTGTCGAATCTAATGACAGTAGAGGAAGAAACTATACATCGATCCCTTTTTTAAAGGGCGGGCATGGAATATATAGTTCCTCTCAATCATAATATTCAGAAAAATATCTGTGTATTTCTAGATAAATCAAAGATAATACTCATATATTAAGGAGATTAATTAAGATATCCTCTAAAGCATTACAAGCTAGCTTGCATATATCTATACGTCATTACTTTATTTATTTGTATAATAATAAAAATATAATTTATTTATTAACCATCAATTATTCTATGTTATTTGTCTAATTATTTCTCTATCCTCATTTGAACGATCATTAAATTTCTTTTTTGCCCTCTATCATTAGGTCTGAAAAAAAGAGAGAGAAAAATGGTATGGAAAAGAGAATGTTCATTGAGCTTAAGATGTGGACTAAACACATGCCTAATAATGAATAAATCATTGTAATTATTACTCTTATTAACTTTTGGTCCAACTGGAAGCTCCATCAAGGCCTTCTCGGCTATGGTGGGAGTTGCCTTCTTCAGATCTAATCCCATCCCTTCGAGGCTCCAAAACCTTAAATTCTTTAAGTGGTGAGGACTTTGCTAGTAGTTTATGATTAAATGACAAATTAATGTAGGATTTGATCTTCTTACTGATCAGGTCAGAGAATATTCTTTAATATCTAATAATCATACAAATCAAATAGTTATTGATCAATTAATCCTAAATTTCTTCATAAAAAAAATCCCAAAATTTAAGATTTTAGGTAAATTAGCAAACGTAAATTCCTATAGCTTTAGTTAACAGATATTGTTCATATTTTGATAATTTTTCTGTATTTATTGTTGTGTATATTGGCAATTAGGTTTTCATACCTAGCTAATGTTGAAACTATCTTTGTGCATGGTGTATATTCAGTACGAAGGTCATGCAAACAAAAGTAACAGAGGGCCGAGCATATGGGATACATTTACTCATGACTATCCAGGTATCTCAAGCATAAAAAGTCTATGGGAGGAAGGGAGACTATGATTATGCAATACCATGGGCTATTATAGTCGGCTCTTAATCTATTATTATATATTTATTATAATTTAGAAAAAAAAATTGGCTATTTTTATTCTCCAGTAAGTTATATTTTTGGAGTTATATCAATTATATACAGACTCTCAAACAAATTAATTTGAAATGTTATTTGCATGAAATTTTGCAGCCAGGATAAAAGATCATAGCACCGGTGATGTTGCAATTGATTTCTACGATCTCTACAAGGTAAGGAGTGCTTGACAATGTTTTTGTTACAAATGCTTTCATGGTTCAGCACTTGGTAACGATGATTATGGCAGGATGATATTCGTAAGATGAAGGACATGCATATGGATGCCTTTAGATTCTCCATCTCTTGGACGAGAATGATACCAAGTAAGTTTCTTATGGCCTAGATATTAGTACGTACTGGCATGAGGCGTCATTTAGGTATACAATGTTTGCTTCTTCTTTTTTCTATGATTAATCACATTTTATTTTGTGTTTGAAAATATTAATAGGTGGGCAGGTGCAATGGGGAATAAATGATGAGGGAATCGAGTTTTACAACAACCTCATTGATGAAATCATATTGAATGGTTATCACATATTAACTCTTATTTCAAAATAATGTTCGGATTATATATATAGTTTTATAATTAATTTCTTATCTATTTCATATATATAGGACTTGTGCCTTATGCTACTCTTTTTCATTGGGACACTCCTCAAGCATTGTTTGATAAGTATGGAGGTTTTCTAAGCGAAAACATTGTGTAAGTTTCATATTTAATTTTTCATTAAAAATATAAACACCATTAATTAGGAGTGTTTCTCAAGTATATTTGTATTAGAATGAAGTCAAAGATTTTAATTAACTTGTATGATGATGAGTTCTTATTATGTAATCGACAGCAATGATTTTCGAGATTTTGCCGACTTGTGCTTTCAAAGTTTTGGTGATCGGGTGAAACACTGGTTTACTTTAAATGAGCCAGACACTTACAGTGTTCATGGCTTTGATTCGGGCGTTGGTGCACCGGGACGATGCTCGGCGTGGGTGGATAAAGCATGCCAAGCTGGAGACTCTGCTACTGAACCTTACATAGTCACTCATAATTTGCTTCGTTCTCAAGCAGCAGCTGTAAAATTGTATCGGGAAAAGTACCAGGTATAGCAAGACTGATATGAACCAAAAAGATTAATCCATGAAACAATTACTGCTTATCTACAGTAGTCGAGTAAAATCTTCTTCCTCGTGTTGTCTTCTGTTAAGTCTTATAATAATGGATTGTACGTAGGAACAACAAAATGGCAAGATCGGCATCACACTCTGTTCCTTTTGGTACGAACCTTATTCAGAGACCCCAGCAGATTATGAGGCAGTTCAAAGAATACTTGATTTCAATCTTGGATGGTGAGTATTTCTTACACTACTACTATTAAATTCTTGATACAAATATAAAATAAAAATTGTCCAAAAAACTAATAGAGATTTTGATGTTCTTAGGCACTTGAGCCCAATCACTTATGGTGACTATCCAAGGAGCATGAGAAGTTTAGTCGGAGATCGATTGCCGAATTTCACTGCCCAGGAAACCTCAGATCTTCGAGGATCTTATGACATTCTTGGATTAAATTACTATGGTGCATACTACGCAAAAAATCTTACCCGTGTTGATCCTGATCCAACTCACCTTCGTTATGCAACAGATTCTCATGTCAATGTTACTGGTAAACTCACAATTAAATTCATAATAATTTATGAAATTGGAAGATAGAATATGGAAAGATAATGGATTAGCTAACTTAAAACTCTCTGAGTAAGAGACAAGATGAATTCTTCACGTGGTTTTTAATTTTTCTTTATATGTCTTTTCGCTTGGCCTGACTGTACTATAAGCGCAAGCCAATCAATGCCTTGATGGCTTGATTCATTAATTAAAATTTAATCAACTTCCATAAAAAAAAAAAAAAAAGCTCTCAAAGTACGAGAAGTGTTTGACAAATGTGTTTTTGATAGAAAAGAGAACCTGGACAGAAGTTTTATGTTCAATTTTTATAAAATAATGAATAAAAAATTAAGAGTTCCCAGGGGAAAACTCAAGAATAAATTAATCTTAATTTGAGCTTATTCAAGCTTAGTGTATTACTATTCATCATTTATTTTCCTTCTTGTTTCACAGGAGAGAAAAATGGAAAGCTAATTGGACCGCAGGTTTGTGCGCAGTAAAACCTTTCTATAAAAATTAACAATCAGATACATTACATTAATATGATTAAATGCTAATTAGTTAATTACTAGAAAAACACATATGATTAACATGGTGTTTCTGAATATGTATAGGCTGCTTCACCCTGGCTATATGTTTATCCAAAAGGGATACGATATCTTCTGAACTACACCAAGGATCAATACAGGAATCCAACAATTTATATAACTGAAAATGGTATGGAAAATGTTATCAAATCTAAGTTTAAGTGTAGTTAATTGTTATATTGTTAAACTAATCGTGATTTCTTCATTGTTTTGATCTATCATCAGGAGTTTCTGATTTCAACAACGGATCCCAGATATCATTGAAGACAGCACTTAATGATACTTGCAGGGCAAAATACTATCATGACCATCTCAAGAATGTTCTACGCTCCATTGAGTGAGTTTAATCTCTCTCTCTCTCTCTCTCTCACGCACACACAGCCAGCAACTGTCTATGATAGTTGGATATCAGGGATTTCATCTTCATTCTTTTTGTCTCAAAACCTTTGTAGATTGTTTAAGCCAACTAATTTGACAATCAAAAATCTTGGCAGAAACCATGGGACCATTGTTAAAGGATATTTTGCATGGACATTTGCTGACGATTTTGAATGGCCGAATGGTTATACCATAAGATTTGGTCTCTACTACACTGATTACCAGCATAACTTGCATAGATACCCTAAGAGGTCAGTGCAGTGGTTCACAAATTTTTTGAAGGGATACAAGTGGAACAAGGAACCACTGTCGAGCTCTCCGTTGCGTTTCTCCAGTTCTGCTCCAAGTGATCGTCAGTACCTGGATGAATGAAAAGTCATTTTTAAATAATCACCAGGATTGCATATCCAGTGAATTACAAGTTTGTGTTTAATTATTATGCTTGTGTTGTGTGATAGATATCTGATGCTTCCAGCATGGACTAGGAATTATCCCTTCCCTAGTTTACCATGATTGGATTAAAAATGTGATGGGACTTATAATTAAATAAAGCTCTATGTTTACTTATTGTCTAGATCCTGTTTTCCCCTTTTTACATCGATCCTTTGATATGTATAAGAAAAACGGTTGTTTCGTATTAATGCATGTTCAAATATTTATCAAATTATATATTTACAAGAAAATCATCAGGCTAATGTTAGAATTGTCTTAGACAGTGAGTATTCAACACGAACACAATCAATGGTATAAGATGAAACAGAAATCAACTTTGAATTCTATTTTATTTGATCTTAAGGTGTCCTTATTTAATTAACAGCATTCTTGCAAAACATATTTGAATCACACACTTGTAGAATTGGTCAAGAAAGCTTGGGATTTCCTCTCATAGTAATAGTTATTAGAAGAAGAAGCATCTGCTGAGAAGATCATCACTCCATTGACATCAAATCCATTTGCCTCCAGCAGATTTAAAGCATCAAAAAATGCGTCTCCTTGAATACCCCTTCCATTCACTTCATAGCTAGGTAACAATTTATCCTTATCGAATTGCGTGGCTCGAAGCCGAAATGCTGCTAAATACCCTTTTGGGCTCGTAACTTTATCAGTATAAAATTGATGATTAACATAGTCAATAACATCTCCATACTTATTAAAGAGCTCAATATAGGGCAAAACAGTGGTGTGAAAAGGTGCGATGGTGGCCACAGAAATGACACTTTGGTTTTTCAGTAAGGTAATGAGCTCGCCTATGCAATAAGCGAAACTAGCATTGTTTCTAGGGAAGTTTTCGTAATCGATGTCGATACCATCAAGATGATATTCCTTAGCTAAGGATGTAAGAGAGGTGAAAGCATTATTGATCCAAAGTTGAGGGTTTTCAGGGTTGTACCAACGAAGGACTTCGTCACCTAAACTCCAACCAGAAAGACTTGCCAAGGCTTTCACATTAGGGTGACGCTCCTTGATAGCTGCCACTGATTGTGGGGTTAATGTGTCTACCCAATATGGTGAGAATTTTCCATTTTGAGGCTTAGCAGATGGATCTGCATCAATGGCAAAACTAAGTATGAAATGGAAGTCAATGTTGTCTTCAACTGGAACAGGATTAAATGTCACGGGTTGGCCTGTGGCACCAATGTACTCCATCATCACCTTCGCATCTGATCAGAGTTAGAATAACAATTATGTATACATCAAGAGTTAGTAGATTTCAGCCGATATCGATTTTCTTTCCTGAGGTGGAAAAATACTCTTGATGATCATTTCCTGTTTTCTTGTAGAAAATCAATTATACAAATAAAAATATTGGATGAAAACTCCTTGTGGCTCATATTTTGTTTTATCTCTCACATACTTTGCAGATGAAAGTCTTGATGATTATCAGTATGAACTAGCTGATCATATGTGTAGGGAGTGTTAATTTGAAGCTACTTTTTTAACTTTTAGAATAAATAAATAAGAAAGGAAACAAATGAATGCCTGGCCCAATCAATATAAATAACCTTTCTTAAAGGAAATACTGGATTCTAAAGTCCTCTTATTTCTTCTTTTCTTTTTTAACAAAAAAAACACTCCGAAGGAGCAGACTGCGTAGGGCCAATTTTTCCTTTTACTGCGAAAATCAAAGGGAAATAGATGTACAGTTTGATGTCCTACAGAAATCGTAAAATTTCTATTGTTTTGACATCATTATATATCTTTGAATATCTTGAAATCCAAAAAAAAAACAATTATATAAAAGCTAGTATATAATCAACAAATGAATCCATTAACTTTTATTTTTATTACAATGGGATACAAAGATTAGTTTTATGTTCTTGAGATATTATTAAAATCTCAGATGTAAAAGGGTCGATTCACATACCACAGCATTGGTGACCAAGGAGAGCAACTCCAGCAACACAGAGGAGAAAGAGATGAACCTTGACCAACCTCATGGTTTTCTGCTGTTTGTGTGATTAATTGGGAAGGTCAAAGGATTAGTAATTTAGTACTGCATGTTAACCTATATATGGTCTCTTTTTTCGAGCTAAGCCATCCGGCCTAGGGAGTAAGGAATCAGATGTAAAAAGAAAAGCCTAATATATTAAACTGACAGTAAATTAATCTATTTTTGTGACACTTTCAAGGTATCATTGCAGATTTTTTCAAGAAAATACTGCACCATGTTTCTTATATATATTAGCCGGCCGGATTGAAAAGACTAATTGATTTCAAAGATTTTATGACCAACATGGATTTAAATGATATTGCCGGCAGGGACACAGAAGCAAAGAATTTGAAGCAGTCAATGACTACATAGGAGCATATCTAAGGCAATGCTGCAAGAAAGGCCAAATCCAGATTACGCTCGATGATAGCTAGAATATTAGTCATATAGCTGCCGGCCAACTCTCAACCCAGTTAGTTTTTGAATCTGTAATATATATGTAGGATTTTTCTTTTTTCTTTTATCATCGATCAGGAATTTTTCAATTGATCTTGTACTAGACAATGGAAGCATTCTTTTTCCATCTCTAAATCCCACAATGCCCCTCAAAGGATTTGAATTGAGAGATGCAAGTTGCTATGCTGTCCATATCTTTCTAGGTGCAAGTAAAACTTGATATGAAGTTATTTGAAATGATATGTATTTTTTTTTATTTGCAAGTTACATGATGCATCAATTTTTTATTCTCATATTGATGATATCTTAAATAATTCAAGTAGCTTAAAAAAAAAGATCTGGAGTTTGATAATCAATTAATTAATTAGTCTTTGTAATCTCATCATTTAATCTTAGTCAAGATAGTTGATATCCTGTATTTGATATTTGATAGGTCAAGATGGCTTATAACTAGTATCTGTAAAAAAAAAAACGTTTAAGTGACAAGGAAGTTTTAAATTGAAGAATTTTTCTTTTTGCCAAATTGTTTTCCTTCCCTTTTTCAAAACCTCTAAAGCTTGTTTGCTTTCTTCTTTTTTTCTTTCCTTTTCAGCTAGAATTTCTATGCTTTTAGCCATTTTCTTAATAATACTCTTGACTATTATAAAAAAAAAATTGATGAATCATTTTAGGATTTTTACCACAACTACTATATTAAAGTTTTGGTACAAATATCAAATAAAAATTGTCTTAAACTAAAAGAACTTTTGCTGTTTTTGGATGCTTGAGCCCAAGTAAACTTATGGTGACTATCTAAGTAGTATGAGCAAGTATGTTTGGTACTGTAGTAGCTTTCGTGGTCGTAGTTTGAAAAAAATTGTTTTATAAAAAGTACTTTTGGTTGAGATTAGTTTGGTATTTATATATGTTAGGTTCAAACTGTGGTTGAAATTGAGGTTGAATAAAAAGTAGTTTAATGTGTTTGGTTAAACATGTTTTTTAAATTGAGGTTATAAAATAATTAAAAAAGATATATATTAATATTGATGGTTTTTAATTTAAATAATATAGATTTAACTACCATCATTACTTCATTAAATAAATAATACTTTATATCAAATATTTTTTATTATTCCATTAACTTATCTATAATTTCATCATGTATGAAATTCATCTGATAAGGACTATAGTTTTCATGGTTTTTTGAGTGTGTAATAAAATCAAGTAAAATATCATCAGAAACAAAATTGGAATTGCGATCAAATTCCACAAATGCTACATCATCATGCGATGTTCTTCTAATTTATGTAGCGTTATTAAATAATATTAAATACTAGTTTTTCGAGTAAAAAATAATTTTTTTTTAATATAAGTAGTTATAACTTATAATCATGG
>Ga0307511_10006968_pt1 | contig 11382 bp, 8 predicted proteins | sample 13_EM_MG_FD_200266 | JGI IMG/M metagenome (GOLD analysis project Ga0307511, IMG submission 200266) | Populus trichocarpa ectomycorrhiza microbial communities from riparian zone in the Pacific Northwest, United States - 13_EM | ecosystem: Host-associated > Plants > Roots > Unclassified | place...
ATCAAAAAAGAGTTAAGCACGAAGCATTTCTTTTGATTTTTTTTAAATTAGCAAAGTTAATTAAAAATGTTGATGAAATATCACAATTGAAAGAAAAATAGGTGAAATAACATAAATTATATATATGTCACGATTTAAAAATGTGATTTTTATAGTTTACTATTATTCAGAATAATGATATTCTTTTAAAAAATATTAAATGAGTTGGAAAAGAGAGAGAAAGAAAAAAAGATCTCAGTAATACAATGAAACTTTGATTACGACATCACTACTATTATTGAAAAGATTTCGACGTGATAAATCCAACGATATTAAAAAAAATCACCAACAAATATTCTTTTTCTTTCTTTCTTTCTTTTTTTCTCCTTTATCCTATCCATTTAATATTTTTTTAAAAATATCACTATTATAGAATAACGATGAACGATTGAAGTTATGTTTTCTAATCTCGACATGTAAAAAACTATGCTATTCCATCCTTTTTTTTAAATTGTGTTATTTCATGAATTATTTTTTAAATTATGTTAAAAACCAAAAATAGCCCTTTCTTTCACACAATAATCTCTGTCGGCGGTTGACTTGGCCGGTCGTTTGTTTCAACAAGTCATGGAAATCGGCTGTCAGAATGTATAGAGAAAAGATGAATAATAAATGCCGGTCAGTCAACACTGTGGGCTCGTGTCGTTGTTGACCATATGGCGCACCATTAACATCTTTGGTGTTAGAACTTCATACACCAACCAAATTTCACGATTTATTAAATATAACCAGTCCTTGAAAAATACATTGATTCTAATGTTTTTATTTTACAATATTTTTTTTAAATGAGATTCGATTTCAAATTGCATGATATGATGCTGAATGATTTTAGCAGCTTAAACAACATTTCTTGACTTGTCTTCTTCGACTTTCAAAATCATTGTTGCTTGGGAATGCTTTCACTTGAGTATTACCTAAGCTTTGGAATTCAAGTGCTTCATTCTCTATGAAGATCATAAATATTCTCCATGGAAAGCCAGTCAAAAGGTTTGGACCAAGCTAGTAATACCAGAGCCAAAAAGGGAAATTGATCAAGAGAGAGGTAATCGAGTGAACTCACCTGAGACAAAATGAGATTGTCTTTCTTAATTTGTCAAGCAACAAAGTGATGCTAGCATAGAGTGTTAATTAATTATGAGTAATTGTATAAAAAATATAGTGATATTTAAATTCATAATGTAATAGGATCAAATATTGCTTCATGAAAAACTTTCTCTAATGTAGCAGGGATCTTGATTAATTTTTATTTTAGTTATTATAGTTTTTTTAAAATATTATTTTAGCTCCATTTTTTATTTTTATTCTAGAGTTTTATTTTTGTCATTGTATTTAATAAAAGATTCAGCTTAGTTTTCATGATGAAAAACTTTTTGCAATTAACTTCTTACATGATTACTCTTAATTATAAAATATTTCATTACATTGCTTTTTTATTTATTTTTTAATGTTTAGGAGTATCAAATCATGTTGCAAGTGGGCAAAAGGTATGATAACTTTTGCTTAAGGCATCAATTTTCCTCATTGCTGATTTAATATTTTTTAAGTGTGGAGGTAATGTTTGTATTTGTGTTTTAAAAGTGTTTTTAAAATTTTTGAAATTTTTTTATTTTTTTTATTTTAAATTAATATTTTTTGGTGTTTTCAGATCATTTTAATTCGCTGATATTAAAAATGATTTTTAAAAAATAAAAAAATATTATTTTGATACATTTCTAAGTAAAATACACTTTAAAAAATAACCGGAACCATACTTCCAAACATATTCTTAGATTAACGCTTTTGTAAAAACGCTTTTTAATTAAAAATAGATTAATATAATATTATTTTAATTGTCTACATCTGCTATAAAAAAAATATCATGAATTCAATATAAAGAGGAAAAAGTTTATGAATGCAGTGAATTTCCATGCAGCAAGATATTACATATCAAGTGAAAATAACAATCCTGCCGGTAACAGTGATGACAACGACTGTGCAAGAAAACCCAGAAAAGTAGAGTGGAAGTCGCCGTTTGAAATGATATAAATGCAAGCAAGTTGATGAGTTGTCTTCTTCAAAGGCACGAGCTATGGAAAAAGCTGTAGCATGTTTTTCCTCGTTCTGTCTCTGGCTCTGGGTAGAAAGTCAATACGGAGCTTTAAAAATGTACAAGAGGACAGTTGTGGAGAAATTATCAAGCAGCGCCTAGGAAAAGAAACGTCTGGCTGTTTAGGAAACCAAGATTTATGAGTTATTGCAGGAGTAGTTCTGGACTTAGCTGAGATCAATCATCACAACGGGCTTGCATTTGATACAATTCTGAGAGCCCCAAATTATATCATGAAACTGCAAATTAACACTTCAAGGTAATCAGAGCTGCCATCATTTTCACCAACAACCATGCATGATGAAGCTATCATCAAGGATATATACAAGGATATCACCAAAAACCATTGGCGTCCTATCATTATCATCGTTATCATCACAATAGTCACTGTAAATGAGACAAGTTTTTTGTTTAGGAAATTATTATTCTCCATGGTCATGGAGAATTTCATTCATTATTGCATATATCCAAGGTCATGGCCAACTTATCCTCCCTCGAATATTTAGTTTCCTCGCTAGCTAGCAAATCCCAGAGAATAGAGAGGAAAAGGAAGGGTTGTCATAATTTCCATGTGGGTCTCCTTTATAATACACAGTGCTAGCTAGCCTTTTAATAAAGTTAGGCTGCATGCATGGTGAAATGCCCCTCTTTTCCCTACAGGAGTGCCTTGCAAAAGCAAAACACTTTACAGAATTAGTAATGGAAACAATCCGCTTAACCAAACTGATTGATTCTACTTTGAAATTTAGGGTTTGATTAGTCTTGTTAGACTTAAAAGCCATATATTACTTCCAAGTGATGATAGAAGAAGAGGAGGGATGGATGTTTAATGTCTGTAATAGAATTAAACAATAACATCACAACTCATGGCAGAATTCGAACAACTCGCCATCACTGAGCATAGCGGAATCTCTTAGTTGTATGCTTTGGCATCCTTCTTTCTTTCTTGTGTTAGTACAACAGAACATTCAGCTGCAGCACTATAGTTTTGCATTTTTAAGACAACGCACACATCTGAGAGTCTAGAACATCTTAAACGAAAGCTGCTTTAATTTCTCAACTGTTCATCATTGCAGGTTGTAGTGATGATCAAATCATGGCCGTAAAATGCAGGAAAAGGCAAGTTTTGTTAGTTTTATTTTTCTTCTTTCTTTTTTTGAATGTCATTGATTCCTCAACCTTCTGTTTGACGATTGATGCCATTCATAGACCTTTACACTGTTTAGCATCATGGGAGTAATGATTCCACAAACATAATGATTACGTTATGGAAAACCCCTTTCCTTCCCATGTGTGGCGCACTGCTGCCCTTTAATTTTCGGCTATCCCATGTTGTGTTATCATTTTCCAACATTTCAACTTTCCGGAGATCTAGCTGGTAATGTATATTTAGAGAGGGACCAGAATTAATGTATTTTTCTTCCCATTTTCTTCTGGAGATAGACCTGATTATGCAGCTTCACGTGATGGGATTTCATGCAATAATTTGTCGATTCTTTTAAAAATGACCTCAAGATCTCATTTTAAAAAAAGTACAAATTTAATTGCTACTTGTGTTTTCTTTTTTAGTACACTGAGATGCGTTGCTTAAAACCCATTTTATCTGTTTTGGTTTACTTCTTCTGCACCAGAAGAGAAAAAAAGTAATCTGATTTTAGTTCAGATATGTTTTATTGTTGTAAATAATGAAAACTATTTAAAAAGTTTTTATTTAATATTGAAAAAATATAATTTACTTATAAACATAAAGTATATATAAAGCTTTCTATCCCACATTAAAAATATAAGATCTTCATCTAATGTTTATATAATAAATTTTGATATGGGATAATTGTTGATAAGAACTAATTTAACAATCAAATATTACAAAATAGAAAAACTAGAAATTAGGAATAAATTTAGGAAAGATTTTGGTATATTTCTATTCTTAGTTTTGCATCCTTAAACAGGATTGTTATTGTAAATGTATATATACAAGTTCTATGCAATAAAGAAATTGCACTGTGAATTAATACAAACAATTATCTCTAAACCACCCGGACATTGTTGACATGGAATCAGAGCAACCGATCCAAATCTAAACCTTTTTTAAATAACAGACAACCTATAACAATGGCATAACCAAACCCACCAAACCATGCTCAGATTAGAATCACAAATTCCAGAACCGACACTCAAACCAACTCTACCCAAAACCCCGACCTGCCAATTGTCATACCTGGAATCAAACTTAATGGCCAGAATTATGAACTATGGTCATAGATCATGGAGATGTTCATCTCCGGCAGAGACAAACTTGGATTAATTACCAATGAAATTAGACACCCAGTACTTACCGACCCAACATACAGTAAATGGAGAACAAAAAATGCAATTGTTAAAGGTTGGATTATCAATTCTCTAAACCCAGATTTAATTGGGAATTTTATTAGATTTTCTAAAGCTAAAGCTGTTTGGGACGCCATTGCCACAACCTACTTCGATGGAGGAGATAATGACCAAGTATATGACTTAAAACGAAAAGTCAGTCGAACCACACAAGTAAGCGGTTCTCTAGAAGACTACTACACTGGCTTACAATCTCTCTGGCGAGAGATTGACTACAGACGCCTAAATTCCATAACATTCGATGAGGACATACATAAATACAACAAATTAATTTAAGAAGATCAAATTTATACTTTCTTGGATGGTTTGGATGATCAATTTGATCAGACCCGCTGAGACATTCTTCAATAGATCCCCTTGTCATCGATCGAACAAGCCTTCGCTCAAGTGAGAAGAGAGAACACCAGACGAACCGTGATGGTGGAGAAAAAAGAGGGAGATAGTTTCAGTCTACTAACAAGAGGCAGAGACAGAAACTAGGATGAGATGAGAAAGGGAGGCATGCTGAACCTTGGGCTACAGAATGACAAAGCTATCAGAATGGTGTGAACGACAGGATGACTAATGAGGGCTGGAATGATTTCAACGGCCTCACTCTCACAAGCCTGAACAGACGGGCTGAACCTGGTGGCAACTCGTCCAAACCATTTTTTGGCCCATCATCATCTAATAAATAGACCCTTCGGCCCAGGCCTGGACCACATGGCCTGAATTCCAGCAGACCAATTTTTTCTAGACTGAAAGCCTAGGAGGGTGGGTGCACTCATTGTGCGGAAAAAAAACATACCAAAGACACGTGTTTTCAACTACACAGGTATCTAGAGTGGTGGTATGAACTGAGGGGAAAAAATAACGAACGAAATGGCTATGCAACATTTGTTACTAATATATATCCAAATACACTTGTGTCACTCGATAGTCAACCTCAGTTTACAACTCAAGACCCATGTATTATTGGTTTCACAAACTTAGTATCCAATGGTGAACATGTAAACAATTGGATTATTGACTCAGGGGCGACAGATCACATGACCTATGATCATAATGACTTTAAAACAAAGTCAGTTCCTCGACGAAAGGCCATATCAAATGCCAACGGTGATATATATTCGGTAACAGAGGGAGGAACAATGGAATTATCAACCATATTCACTCTTCCTAATACTCTTTTTATTCCTTCACTCTCCACTAAATTACTATCAATAGGGCAGAAGATTTAAATTGTTGCGTACTGATGTACTCCTCATTTTGTTTGTTTTAGGATGTTCTCACGAAGAAGATTTTTGATCATGGTACTAAGATGAGAGGGTTATATTATGTGGATGATTTGGACCTTGGAAAAATTCATTCCACTCAATCATCACAGCAGCAAAGACAAGATATTTGGTTGACATTACCGGTTAGGACACCCATCATTCAGCTATCTACAACATTTATTCCCTACTTTATTTAAAAATGTACTTCTCTCTAGTTTCAAATGTAAGGATTGTATCCTGGTAAAAGTCATCGAACAAATTACCCCATCAGTTATAATAAATGCAATGCACCATTTGAGATTATTCACTCTGACTTATGAGGTCCTGCACCTGTTATGATTACTGATGGCTTTAGATGGTTTGTCACCTTTATTGATGACTGTACAAGGGTCTCTTGGGTTTATGTGTTGAAACATAATAAAGATGTCCTACCAGTTTTTCAGAAATTTATCACCCTTATACAAACTCAGTTCTCTATGGGCATTAAAACTCTTCAATCTGATAATGAAGGCGAATATATTAGTCAAGAGTTTAGACAATTTTATTATAGGAAGGGCATCATACACGAGACTACTTGTCCACATACTCCTTAGTAGAATAGAATTGCCGAACAGAAAAATAGACACATACTATAGACAAGACGTACCACAATGAGAGCTGCCCATATACCCCAATAATACTGGCCTGATGTCGTGGATACATTTGTTTATCTTCTCAACCGCATGCCATCCCGAGTACTTAATTTTCACACACCACTCCAAACTTTGGAACGGTATCTTAAATTACCTTCAACACTCCATATACCTCCAAAGATATTTGGCTGTGTTATATTTGTACGTGTTCCAACGCACCAACAATCCAAGTTGGATAAATATGTTGTTCGCTATGTCTTTCTTGGCTATGGTTCTCATATGAAAGAATACCGGTGTTATAATCCCCTTACACAGAAACTCTATATTACTATGGATGTAACTTTTCTTGAGACCAAATATTTCTTCAATGAACCATCCCTATCTGTTCTTCAAGGGGAGAATAGACATGAACAACAAATATGTGATTGGGTTCATCGTGACCATACTCAAACAGAACTGATGATTACTGAGCAGATCAACCACGCCGACTTACATACTCAAGCCACATCGAATAACCCCCTCTCCAATATAAAACACGACCAAAATCAGAATCGTGAGGACAATCCCAACACTACAATTGAGGTAAGATCTCCTGACTCTCCTACATTACCTCATTCTATGACATACAATTTACCTCATAAGCATAATCGGGGAGTGCCCCCCAAACCGGTACTCAACAGAAACAAAAGGAAGAAAATTCAAATACTCTATTGTAAATTTTTTCTCAGCTCATAACATATTAGATGCAACAAAGGTCTTTATGGAAAATGTGTCTTTAGAACAGGTCCAACGAAGCATTGAATAAGTCATGCTAGATGAACACTAAAAGATAGATGTCTATGATGAAATGAAGGCTCTCCATAATAATAATACTTGGGAACTAACTACATTGCCAGATGGGAAAAAAAATAGTTGGATGCAAATGGTGTTTACTGTGAAATATAAAGCAGATGGGACAATAGAACGATACAAAGCGAGACTGGTAGCTAAAAGATACACACAAACATATAGCATAGACTATCAGGAAACATTCTCACCAGTAGCCAAATTGAACACAATTCAAATACTCTTATCACTTGTAGCAAACCTAGACTGACCTTTATATCAATTTGATATAAAGAACGCATTTCTTCATGGAGATTTAGATGAGGAAGTGTATATGGATGTTCCTCCTGGTTTTACTGGAAGAAAAGAAAATATAGTGTATAGGCTTACAAAATCACTTTATGGACTGGAACAATCTCCTAGAGCATCATTAGGAAGATTTAGTCTACAATGCGGAAACATGGATTTAGCCAAAACAACTCGGACCATACACTATTTCTAAAAAGAAATGGGGAAAAATAATAGCTTTGATTATTTATGTTAATGATATGATAGTCACAGGAAATGATGAAGAAGGAATTTCAGAATTACAAAGGTATCTAGCAAGTGAATTTGAAATGAAGGATCGTGGTGAGTTAAAGTATTTTTTGGGCATCAAAGTATATAGATCAAAATTGGACATATTCCTCTCACAAAGAAAGTATGTATTGGACCTATTAGTTGAGATAGGTATGTTAGATTGCAAACTTGTGGATACATTAATCATACAAAATCATTGTTTAGTAGAATATCTAGATCAAGTTTCCATAAATAGAGAACGATATCAAAAATTGGTGGGAAGACTCATCTACCTTTCACATACACGTCCTGATATTGCGCACGCAGTCAATTCAGTCAGCCAATTCATGCACAACCTAAGTGAAGTACATATGGAGGCAACATTGCGAGTACTTAGATACTTAAAATCCTCTCCGGGAAGAGGAATTCTTTTCTCAAAGAATGATCACCTTAACATCATTGGTTATACTGATGTAGACTGGGCTAAGAATCTGACTGATAGAAAGTCTACGTTAGGATATTTTATCTTTTTTCGGGGAAACTTGGTGATCTGGAAAAGTAAGAAGCAAAATGTTGTTGCTTTATCTAGTGCTGAAGGAGAATTCAGAGGGATGACCAAAGGATTATGTGAAATACTATGGATAAAAGGGCTACTTAAGAAGCTAGGATATCTTATAGAGACTGAGATCAAGATCAAGATGAACTGCGACAACAAATCTGCAATTACTATAGCCAATAATCTAGTTCAACATGACTGAACTAAACACGTGGAAGTAGATAGACATTTCATCAAGCAAAAACTCGATGAGAAGACTGTGATTTTTCCTTTTGTCAGATCTGAGGATCAATTAGCAGATATACTTACTAAAGCAGTATCAAGTAAAGTGTTTCATTGCTCTCTCAACAAGTTGGGCATACGAGATATCTTTGCACCAACTTGAGGGGAAGTGCTGACAAGAACTAATTTAGCAATCCAATATTACAAAATAGAAAAACTAGAAATCAGGAATAAGTTTAGGAAAGATTTTGGTATATTTATATTCTTAGTTTTTCATCCTTAAACAGGATTGTTATTGTACATGTATATATACAAGCTCTATGCAATAAAGAAACTACACTGTGAATTTATACAAACAATTATCTCTAAAATACCCGGACATTGTTGACAATAATAACCAACAAGAAAATGATAGTGGGCTCACTCACATAAGTTTGAGCTGGGCAAGAGAAAAACCTTTGATTGCCCTCCTTGCGTGCAAGGCAACAACTCTTTCCCTTTTTTATTTTTGAACTGTTATAACAACTTTTTAATTCTCTAATTTATTTCATGTCTAGCTTTTACATGTTAGCAGCCAATATATATCATGCACTATTACGTACAATCAAAGTGTGCCGAAAATCATTGTATTTTCTTGTGTTTGGAAAACTTGTTGGTATTTCTTTTCGCTTTTAATCTAGCTGTTGTTTCTGTGACTCTCGTTTTAGAGAAAGAACTTGTTGAATCTTGAAGGATAGCCTTGTATTGAGAAAATATCTTTAAAGACAATATCTGTACACACTCAAGTTCTATTTTCTTTTACTTCATCATATTTTATTTACAACATTTCTTAGGATTGAAACACATGAATTTCCCCTGCAAGATAGGAATCACCACATATTACAATGAGGTCCGGAATGGCAATGCCAGAATATATGTTAATGCAGATTAAAGTGCAGAAATAATATTTGTGTTCGGTCAAGTTTGTATGCATCAAACATGTGTTGCCAGAAAACATTAGAAAATGCCATGCTGAATTTATAGATAAGTATAAAAACTACATTCCTCTTTAAATATTTTACTTGGTAAACAACATCTCAGACCGACCAACCACAAGCAGCTTTACACGATTTATAATCCTGTAGATGCCTTTTTATCAATTATGCAGTATTTTCATACAATTTGTGTCCATTTCATGGATACAGACACAAAGTAATTAACACTATAATTATGTAATAGCAAATATACTTTGCTAACCATTAATTAAAACTCAAATCACAAAACAAGATCGAGGTGATCTGAATCATCCACGTGTCAAAGAACCAACACCTCTAGCGATCTCATGCGCAGCATTGAATCCTAAGCACCCCAAGAGACCTTGCTTGTATGGCAAGAAGGTTTTCCTTCTCATTTCCTCTGAAACTGCCCGGTTCACTGTGTAATGCACCTCATGAGCTGATATAGACCCTGATCTCCTCCTGGCACTCCCTACGCTATCCGTGGATCGAAAGCTAGAATTCTTGACATCCTCTGTCCCTTCTTTTTTGGACATGACTGAAAATCTTGTTAGCTCATCATTGCAACTTGTTGTTCTGCTACCTTCTGATGCACTTCTGAATAGCAATAAGTCCTTTAGCTTCCATTTCTTGTACCTTTTCGATGTGAATGATATCGCGGATAAGATAGAAGATGTGTAAGATGATTTGGGGGTGATTTCTGTTGAAGCAATAGAATTTGAATTCTGGGAATTCTCTTCTTGGTCAAACATGATGTCTGAAACTCTTAAAGGAGATAAAGATCTGCTTCCTTTACGTATAGAACCAGCCGAAAATGAAGAGCCACCGTTTCTTCTGCCTCTTCCACGTTGATTGGGTGCTTGGCCTTGTTGATTAGGTTGTAGTTTAACCTCTCTTTTACGCGTCTCTTCAATGGCAGCTTGAAAGGGGTCAAATCCCTTTGTGGTTCTTGATATTGGTGATCTTGGAGACCTTGGAGAAGAAACTGAGGAATCATAGCCAGGTGGTGGCTTCAAAGGCTTGATCTTGCCACCATCAAAGAGTTCTTCAGCCGATAAAGAAGCTCTTTCTAAATGACCACTAAAATCGAACTCAAAATCTTCATGAAAACCATCGTGATCACTATCATTCCTGCTGTTGTCTTCTCTTTGGTTCTTGGATTTGGGAGTTCCAGGCTTCTCTTCCCAGTCAAAAGGGATCATCGAAGAAGATGAATTTGTAGAAAGAGTAATATCATTTAGCTCCCTGTAGAAAGAAGAAGCACGAGTGGGGCTTGTTGGGGCACTCAAGAAGAAGTTTCCAAATCTTTGAGGACTTGAAGGAGCTGTCATGTAAGGAGAAGAACAAGTGCTATCGAAGTTGAAGTCCACAGGTGGCACTGGCATCACAACTTCCATTTCCATTGATGGGGTTGCCGGTTGTGTGCCAAGGTTGGTTTATGCGAGTTTTGGGGGCTGCCAAGGCTGAGATCGGTTGAATTGTGTGGATTTATAGAGGGAGTGTGAAAGACATTAGAGAAGGAGGGAAGGGAAGGGAAGGAAGGAGAAGGGAAGGAGAGGGAGATTTGACTGGAGAGGGAGATTTGTCATGAGTATTGTGTGGAGGCGGCTTTATAAAATCTATTAGCTTGCTTACATATTTATTCAAGCGTGTGTGCGCGCGCGCGCGCGTGTGTGTGACAAATTGTAACTGTCTTTTCATCATTGATGTTGTGTTGGTTTTACTCTCCAGTTATCTACCTTTTTACTTTATTTTTTCAACCAACGTAATTTTAGTATAATTTAAGGTATATTTGAAATATGGTGGTGTTTATAATTTAAAATAT
>Ga0307511_10006969_pt1 | contig 11380 bp, 15 predicted proteins | sample 13_EM_MG_FD_200266 | JGI IMG/M metagenome (GOLD analysis project Ga0307511, IMG submission 200266) | Populus trichocarpa ectomycorrhiza microbial communities from riparian zone in the Pacific Northwest, United States - 13_EM | ecosystem: Host-associated > Plants > Roots > Unclassified | place...
AAAGTGCTACGGGATGGCAACCATTCAGAGTTTTTCACCTCAGTCAAGTTCCCTGATATGGTGGCGGCGACGACAAGAGAAATCCACGTCCGAAGGCGCGTGAGATTGAATGAGAGTACAGATATTCTCCTGTGTTTTATCAATCGCTGACCGCCCTCCCCCGGGGTCTGCGTGGAACAAAACGTGGAGGAGGGAGGATAAGAAGTCCCGACTTCTCCCCTTGTTATCATTCGAAGTCCCTTCCCTCTCATCTGAGTTCGTCCTTCACGATGTCGATTCTCTTTCATCTGTGCCTCATACTGACGGCGTTCTCCACCTTGGTCTCATCCAAACCCGCACATTCACCGGCTACTCCTGCCATGTACAACAATTGCTCGGGAAACACCACTATTCCGCTTCCCAACGGCGCAGCCTCCACCCCGTTCTTCAAGCCCCAGATCCGTATTAATCCGCTCGAGATCGACAAGAACGGAAGCGGTTGGGAAGAGTGGTTCCTCCTCGGGCATACTCGCCTTACAGACGGATCGGAGATCGTGTATAGCTGCAAGTGGGCTTTGGGAGACCCGGCTTCCGCGAATGTTTCCGAGGACGAGTTTGTTGTTTGGGCGTATTTTCCGAACGGGACGTTCTACCGCCAGGCTGTGCGTGATGTTTTCGAGTACGAGGTGCATGCGGATGGAGGCTTCACGTACTCGATTGCGAACGATCACCTCACTTACGACCCAATGGATGGGCTTTAAAACACTTCCGTCAATATCGGCGCCTGGATCATCGAAACCCATACCATGGGGTGAGCGGTTCCGTTCCCCTCGGCTTCCGCACGACTTGCCCCAAGGAATTCGTTGTAGCATCGAACCAGACGTTACATTTGCTCCAAACTCCAAACCCGTACTCGGGGAGATTTCTGATGGGTTCTTCAGCAGGATCGAGATGCCCCGTGGCCACACGAACGGGTACATGGTACTTCCCTGGGGCCTCAACACCACCGGTATGAACGTCGCGAGTCTGAAGGTACCCCGGATCCTATCGCCACCGTTACTTGGTACCAGGCCTGGAATCCTTCCGGTGGGGGTATATCCTCGAGCGTTACACCCGTACAGTGTTTAAACCGCCTCGACAGAGAGAGGATTGAGGGACATCGCTCGGGATGTGCCGAATTGCCTTCTCCCACAGGCATTTCCACCTCACGGATTTCGAAATTTCTGTCTTTGTTCTCTCCCTCTGTGACATCCTGATAGACGGACGTTTCTCTCCCCGACCCCTGGTTGTGCTCTCGGTGTCCCCGCCACAAGAAACCAAAGAAGAAGAAAAGAGTGGAGAACACAAAACCCTGTCCTCCTTGTCGTTCATGTCCGCTAAGGACTCTATGCCCTCCTCCAACCTGCCCCATCCTACACGATGTTGACTATCCTTCGTCTACTTCTCCTACTGATTCTCTACCTTGGCTTCATCCGAACGCACCCACTCACCGACCGACCGCCGTGTACAACTGATCGGGCAGCGACCCCGTTCCTCTTGGCACTGTTTGAGAATAATGGATCGTCCTGGCTCACAGTCGTCTCGCGGATGTATCGGAGCTCGCTTATATCCACAAGTGGGTAATCGGACACACCGAAAAGTGACCGTTTCCGTCCCCTCTCTTCCTCCGTGACTTGAATGCAATTCTTAGTCTAGTATGATAACGATCCTGAGGGTCAAACTTTCAGAATACGGATCGCATCGAATATCACCGCATCACTTACTTCCCCCTATCGACAAGGGCGAACTCACCCATGCGGACCTGGTGCCAACTCCAGGGAGACTCGAGAAGATGACCCGGAAGGCGAGCGATATGTACACCGCGTTCAAGTTTGTCGAGTGTGCTGGAGGCGTCATGTTGCATGAAGGGGTGAGCTTGATGAGCATGCTGGGGTTCGGTGGCACGGTGGCGGGGATCGCTGGTGGGTGAAGTGTACCACCGCTGATGTGTAGATGAAGAGGGGAATTAGGACACGTTACTATTTTTCCCTCTCATCTCCCCATCTTTAACCCCACGCTTGGTTCAGTTCACCTTGCCGCCTGTTGCGTACATCATCCCTCTTGCGGTCTTGCTTGTCGCCCCATCCTGCACCAGTATTTCATGGGCCTCTCGATGTCCAATCTCACGGTCACTCCGGCCGACAGTCTATGTGCAGACACGTACGATGATGGTCGCCGTGTCGTACTTATTACAGAACCTCCGAAACCGAGCCAAGTAACAATTATTAAGGAACTACTGGGTGGGATGCATCCCCACACTTGCCAAGGTCCACGAAACTCCCTCAGGGATGATCGCTCCGGGCACCTTATAAGCAACCGCACTCCCTTCCTTCGAACTACCTGTCGCTGAGGAGCCGAGAGTCCGGGTAAGTCTGGGACGTCGAACAAAACAAAGAAAACATACCAGAATCGCTCGCTGTTGTATCCGAGTGATCGTCGGTATTTGTCTCTACCCTATCCTTACCAGAAGACGGTGGTAGAGTTCCTTCCAAATACAGAAGTACGGTTTTGGCACTCGGCCGGTCGTTTGGTTGATGCTTCCAACACAGCTCTAGTGCCTGCCATATAGGATCCGTGAACAGTTTTCCTTCTTCCCCTTGAGGTCTCCCAGGACGCTCGCCCTCCAGAACCTTCCAAATTACGATCGGGACCGAAGATGGGGCGAACGGCGTTTGCCCACCGAGAACCTCGTATATTACCATCCCCAGCGCGTAACAGTCGGATTCCTTTGTTGGGCGACACTTTTTAAAGCCGAAACGTACAGGGTCGAGGAGCTCCGGGCTCATCCAATGATATGTGCCACCCTCCACAAACGAGGACATGACGGTTGATTGATCCGAGGCCACCGCAAGTAAACTGAGGCCAAAGTCTGCTAAACAGGCATTACCGCTGGGGCCGATCAAGATATTCGCCTTAGATTCAGGTAAGCCGCGCACATGGTAGTTACTGTGTTCAGAAACGCACCCCTTTAAGATCCCCGTGGACTATTCCCTGATCGTGAATATAGATCAACCCCCTAGTAACGTCTCCAAGCTGGTGATCATATCGTCAGGGACAAGCGAAGATAGGATCCCGAACAAAAACACATACAAGCCCCAACCGATCTGCGGTGATGTCAGCCTTCACGAACGCATTGATGTCACCTTTCGCCATCCACTCCGATACCATCACGAACCGACTCTCGATCATTGTTACGCCCAAAAGTGGTAGTACGTTCGGATGATGGAGGGTCCACCATGCTATAACCTCCTTGCAGAACCTCTATGAGACATGGTTAGCAATTAGCACGCACACCAATTTGGGGGCGCCCTACTCTTTTGACCCGTGCAAGGTCATTCTTTGAAAATACTCTCAAAACCTTGGCTGCGACTTCCCGGCCTTGATATTGACCTTTCCATATATTCGCATATCCACCACCACACAGTGGGTCCTCCATTGGATCATAACAAAGTGGAATTATGAGTGATTGTGGGAGAAGGACTTGGTGGCCACAAATCCTGTATAAAGAACGCAAGCACCTCCTGCGGGCCTGTGGTGCAAGACTATCCAGCACCTAGTTGACAGGTGGTGGGAGTTTTAGTGAACCCAGTTTACCTGTTCTTTGGTGAGAGAGTGCAGATACTTACCTTTGATTCATCTATCACATTGATGAATCTTTGGGCATCATCCACAGAGAGGTGTTTGACCGTCTCAGCCCCACCACCATCTGAGAAGATTGTTGTGATGAAGGAAATGCACTCATGTGCAGCAAGGCTACCATTGATGAGCTGTTCCCAGCCTATATGATTTGAACAATCTGTGGGTAAGTCAAAAGGGTTGATGGGAGGTCATGTTGTCAACAAGTCTGGCCTTGTACCCACCTGATATAACTTCTGATATAGTCTGGATACCCTGCTCATTCTCATGCCCATTTTCACCTACAAAAAGAATACAGATTTATATCTGTTTAGGGCTTTCACATGTGAAGGGGGGACTCACCACCCACTGGTGGGTTTGATGCACCTACATTTTCCTCTGGGTATGGCAAAAGCTCTTGCTGGTCCTGGTGTGTCTGATGAGACAGGGACCTAGCAAGTGCTTTGCCCAAGTCCATCTGGGACTGATTGTGGGATTCACTTCCAGTTCCAAAGCCGTGACCTAGTAACTGGAGATTTAAGGATGAGCTCAAGGTTAGGAAATACACAACACTGACCAGGGGTGTTCCAGGTCATATCACCAGTGTTCATGCTGGAAGTATCCACACTATAGGCTTGCCTTGAAAGGTCCTCATTGCTCCTATTTGATAAGTTAAGGGTTGACCTGGTCCTGCCCTTGTTGCACAAACTTGTCCCTATGGGTTCTGAGTCATTTACTCAATGGTCCCAGCAGAGTGGGTGAAACCAACACACCAGATTTGTTACCCTGTGCCAGATGGTCCTGAGAAGGACCCTGTAGATGCATATCTGTTTATGGTGTTATTGACCTCTAAGTGACATCAAACAAAAAACACATGGAAGGTGTTCTGACTTTGATCACTTTGGCTGTAATGCACCCTGTGTTTTTCCTTGGGTTCCCTGGCCACCTCATCCTCCAGAGGTATGTCTTCCCTGAAAACCCAAGCTACAGAATCATTTCCAGGCAGGCCATTTAAAACTAATTGGTTGGTTTTGGATTGGTGGGGGGAGAAGATGGGGAACATACCACCAGCACCAGGTAATGTCTGTTGTGGGTGTCTATTGGTGATTCCCTTAGCCCTAGTCATGACCTGAATCACCCCACGCCTGATCCTGCACCATAACCCATGCTTCTTTGGTGTTGTCTCCAATTCCCCTATAGTTTCTTGTTGACCCTGATGTGCTTGAGGGGGCATGGGCCCAGGGGTTGTTGCAGTCAAGTTTGTCTGGGGCCCAGTGTGGGATTTACTCCCAGTTTGCAGGCTGTGACCTAATATCAGAGGAATTTGGAATGAATTCAATGTTATGAAATGCACAACACTGGCCAGAAGTCTTACTGGCTGCAGGAAAATTGAAGAATGTAATGGATTGGTCAGACTGCCCCAGATGGGTCTGAGGTTGGGTAGGTGCCAAAAGCTCCCTTAACACATCGGTTACTTCCTGTATCCCTGGACGGCTCTCCACTTCCATGTTCAAACACCTCTGGGTTAACTCCCACAATGTTTCAGTGAAATCAGGGTGATATGGCCGCCTTGGGTGCTCCCCAGCCATGATGCATCTTATAACTGCTGGTGCTCCCATACCACTGAATGGAGCTCTCCCAGTGAACACCTTTGGAAAGAATAAAGCAGTTGATATTTAAAGGGTTGACTGCCCCTACCTCAATCATAACCATCCCAAATGAGAATACATCTGTCTCCTTGGTGGTGAGGGAACCAGACCACAAGATCTCAGGTGCAGTCCATTGAGGAGTGTAACCCTGATAGTTGATAGTGCTTATGTGCAAGTTTGGATCCTGGGCAATCCTTGCAAGACCAAAGTCTGTGATCTGTGCATGGCCAGTGACATCAACAAGGATGTTTGGCTACAAAGTATCAATATAGCAGTAAATAAAGATCCAGAATAATCACATACCCCCTTGAGATCTCCATGGATCACATTACAGGAGTGGAGATAGGAGAGGCCATCAGCAATATCACATAACTTGTGAGTGGGTAAGTGCATCATCCAATATGAGACAGGGAACACCTACCAGTCTGAGGCGATCTGTTTCTGGGTGCTTTCCAATATATTCTGTCAAGTCACCACTGGGCACCCATTCTGAAATGATTTGGAGAGGAATGGGAGTGATACCAAGGAGGGGGACAATATTTTGGTGTTTCAAGTGCTTCCAAACTACAGCTCCCTGGTAGAGCATCTGTGGGTATTATCCTTAGCAGCAGGAAGGGGAAGCAATGGGATGGCATACTTTTGTGTCCCCCCCCAGACCATCTTTGGAGTACATCTGAATGCGTTTAATGCAAACTGCTACGCCATTGAGGGTCCCTTGATAAACATCACCAGGACCCCCTGAAGCAATAGGCTGTTTACTGATATCCAGAGTTGAAGGTGAAGGAGTGTATGAACTTGGCAGTATCAGCCTGGTGCCACAGATATTCCTAAGCTCACATAGACATTCATGGAAACCGGAACTTGGAGGATCAAACATATCAAGAGCCTACACTGGCTTAGGTAAAGAGCAGGGAAGGGATATACAGTGACGTACATTGTCTAGGTAGTCAACAAGCGACAGCAGATCATTGCCTTGAAGGCTCAGCAAAGATTGCTTATACACTTCACTGTGGAGGACATTGCAGAACTGAACATCAAACTGAGATGAAGACCGGTTGAGGCAGCGGAGTTGTTGCAATGCTGTAGAAGTGGGGGAGGATACTTGGCTCAATGAGAATAGTGGTGTGGGGTTGACTTAGGCTGGGGAGTACCTTGTTGTGAATTGTGCTGAGAGATGCTGTTTGGTGTGTCTGTGTTCATTAAGGGTGTCATCAGCCTCCAAAGTACAACCAGAAGAAGAAACACACAAGAGGGGGTTTCAGATTGGTGGGGAAGGAAAATAGGGGAACGCACCAGGTGATTGTTCCAGCGGGAGTGGTGGTTGTGGTGTCTCCACTCCATGGGGTTTGACCTCTCCACCTCTGCTCGGACTTGTTTCAGGAACCGTGTCGCGAAAAGGGTCCGCAGGAGGCCGACCAGGCGACGTTGGGGTTTTAGTAACTTGACGGGTGTTTCTGTGACAACACGTGAGCAAAGAGTTCGCCATATAAACGAAGGATCACTGCTAACAGCTCCTTTAATTCTTTGATCACCTCCCGCATCTTCGGTCGGTCCCGTGCCTCCTTGGCCCAACACCTTTGAGTCAACATCCATAACGATTCAGTGAGATCAGGGTGATCCGGCCTTATTGGGCGCCCTCCATTAATGATGCTTTTCATGGCTGCCGACGACACTATTCCATTGAACGGGACTTCCCCAGTGAAAACCTCCGTCAATGGATTAGGTGATCAGCGCATGGTGGATCGATCACCACCTACCTCGATTATAACCATCCCAAAAGAGAATATATCGGATTCCTTGGTGGCGGTCTTTCCAAACTGCAAGATCTCGGGTGCAGTCCATCGAGGGGTGTAGCCCTGTCCATCGGGGTCACCCGGAAATGAGCTTTGATCCCGGGCGATTGTTGCAAGAGTGAAGCCAGTGATCCGTGGGTTTCCCGAGGCGTCAACCATAATATTCGCCTGTACTTATCTCAGTCAGTAAGGACCCGCCGGAGTCGGTATTGACGCGCACTCCTTTGAGATCCCCATGGATCACGTTGCATGAGTGGAGATAAGCAAGGCCTTCAGCGACACGCAGAAGCTGAGGAGAGGGTGAGGTATCGTGTAGACGCAGGCGGAAGCACACCCACAAGGATAATACGGTTTGCCCGTGGATCCTCCTTGATGTACTCCCGCAGCCCCTCACAAGGCATCCATTCCGAGATAAGTTGAAGAGGGTCGAGGATGACACCCTTGAAAGGAACGATATTCGGATGGTTCAGGCGTTTCCAAACAATAGCCTCCTTACAAAACAACTTTGGGTTTGTCAGGGTGACGGTCCAGTTGAAGATTGAGCGAATGGGGTACCTGTTTAAACTTTTCTCGATCCGCAATGGAGATCCGAAGTCGTTTGATGCAAACTTCCTCGCTGACAATTCCGCGATATATGTCACTGAATCCGTCATACGCGACTGGGTTTCCCGGGGGCAACTGCACCCTGGCCAACCCAAAGGTTGTTGGGAGGATCATTTTTGAGTGGCATATCGTCTGCAACACGTGGAGGCATTTTCTGAACGAGTTGCTTGTGGAATCGAGACGGTCGAGGACCTATAAGAGCGGTAAGTGGTATTCGGCTTGCGTTAAATAAGGGTACTTACGCTATTCAGGTAATTTATGAGTTCCACCAGTTCTCCCTCTGGAAGCTTTTGAAATCCATCAACGTATTTCGTATCGTGAAGGAGTTTGTCAAGTTGGCCAGGAAATTGGGTCGACCACCTGTCCAAGTCGTAGAGACGTTGTAGGGGCATTATCTGGATGACTTCTCGGGATCGTTCTGAGGCTGGGGCGTGAGAGGGTGGGGCGAAAGAAATGCTGCACCCAGGATGCATGCAAATGTAAGGGGTGACATGAAGGAGACGTGAGGCAGGAGGGCGGTTTACGCGCCACGTCCACGATAAACCCTGCAATAAACCGACCGTCAGTAATCATCTCACTGGTATGTTCCTTTACCCTCTTCCCAGTCGCCCGTAGGTGTAGCCTCTCAACGAACTACCGATCATCCGTGAGGAGACTAGGGCCTAGGACTTTAGCCATTAGCTTTTTGACACAACCTAGAAGGATTGCCTCGTCGAGAACGCGTTTCAATCTTCTGGAAACGATGCAATCGTAATGAATACGGGACGATACCTGGCATGACTGCGCATGTGCACGATCGTCCCACTTTCGACCGTCCCCCCATCAAGGTATTTCGGGGCCCGAGATACCCCGATTCAGACACCGCGCGGGGACTTGTGCGGACAAGCAGTCAAACTTAGGCGCGGACAGACTTGCGTGGAGTTGTAGGAGCTTTGTGTGCGGGTGTGGCACGTTGGGCAGTGATCGATTTCACACCCCCACATCGCTCTCCTGGCTGCAGATTGGACAAGGAAGTAGAGACCTCTCTGGCCCCTTGTGGTTGGGTCCTCCTAAAACAGCAGTGTGGGTACCGAGCTCCAGTTATAAATCTCGTCAATTATTGCACGCTGTTACATCCTAAATGTCTGATTCGTGGCAGGTAGGCCTCGTCAAGCCCGTGTCATGTTCGCACAGGCGCTTCAGGGTGATCTTCGGTATGGTTCCGGAGGCAGACAGGTTTCACACTCGTGGATTGGATGGAGCCAATGCTTGAACGGCATCGGATGCCATCCAGAGGGGTGAAACAGGGAGGGCGTAGGTACTTAACGTATGGAACATTCCAATCATATAAGAACGAAAAGCGTAGGTAGGGACATCAGCGCTCCACTTTGGGTCCAGTAACGTTATACACACAGAAGGTCCTCGATAAAATAGAACCAACGTCAATAACCAGGAAGGGGGCGTGGCGATGAACACACCTTTTGTCCGACACCAGATCCCGCGTTTCTTCCTCGATCCGGCAGTCCGAAAATCTGTAGCCAGCTAGCGGATTAACGTCTGGTTTGGCCGTGGATAAGTTTGGCGTGTGTGTGCACTCACCAAGCGCATTACTCGAGGAGGTTTTGCTTCCCTGATCCCGCATGCCCCAACTTTCATCTACTAAACGGTGCGGACCTAACACCTCCCAAGGGTTCCCGCGTGTCCGGGGGGAGCGCACCTGCCGTTCAAAGCCTGGGGTCCCACCGTGTTCCGTCGGTTACAGCGGAGGTCCTTGCTGATTCCGAGGTACCTGAGGGAGCGGAAGTCCCAGATTCTCGGGGATTACCTTGCCCAAGTCAGTCCGAGACTGTGTGCGGGATCTAGGTCCTGTTCGCAATTCATCACCTGATACCCGAAGGACTCAGAATGGGTTCGACGTAAGAGGTACTGACGATGAGTGTTCCTATTTGTGTAACCAGGGTCTACGCCCGGGGTACGCTTTTTGGAAGCTCGTCTCGAAAGAACCTCACCATCTGTATTCGAGGGCCCGGGACAGAAATATGCCCCATCCTCATCGCGCAGGCTAATTTCCGTTGATTCAGATTCAACCTCAGGATAACCGTAATGGATCGCGAAGAATGCGCACTGAATTTACTGTATTGTAGGCTGTCCCAGGAACGCCGTTCAGCAGGTCCCCTTCTGCTCGGGGTTCCATCAGCCTCCAAAGCACAACAAGAAGGGAGCGCACGAGATGGATTGCAGTTTCGACTACCGTTATGACATCCCGCTCGTCCAGACCAGTATTTTCCCTTATCGTTGTCATCTAAAAGTCATGGTTGACGTTGAGGTTCGATTCTATGCCGTTGTCGGCAACTGCGAAGGCGAGTTCACGAACGAGAATCTTTGACGCTCACGTCTCTCCTCGAGGTTTTTCAACCGCCGCGAGTATTCTGGGAGCCGTCATGGGGCTCCGCACCCCCGCCTGCATAACTGTAGACTCGGTTATAAGCCTGTCCTTTCTGTACTGTAGCTCGCAGCAACCGAACGGTTGAGGGTCGATGGGCATGGAGAGCACTCGGATCCGGTCGTGCCTGGCGTGGTGGCATCCGAGCACCAAGCCCTCCATGTTGTTCCAATGGCGGATCCTGAGACCCATCGCGTGGCCTCTGATCCCTACCCTTGTTCAGCCCCGTACTCCTACTCCAGCTTTCTGGGGCGGGGGCCGATACCACCGTTTGGCTTCTCGGGAGTAATTTGCTGAGCGTGTCGGGAGGATGGGGAAGCGGGCTCTATAGGGTATCCGGCAAATTGCTGCTTTTTCTCTATTGTAAGAGTTGTCGTAGAGGGGAGTCCATGTATAGAGGGTTTGATGGGAGCGGGATCCCTATACACGGGGGAACGGGAAGTTTAACGAACGCGTGATCGCAAAAGAGAGGATTCACGAGCCGGTCAAAACTTTTAACACCTCTGAGACCTTTGGGCGCAAGTGAGGTTCCTGGTCCCAGCAATGTGGGGACGCGTGCCACTCATTATAGCCAACACAGCTGCCGCGGGTAGATTGTTATTGAACGGAACCGCACCGGTAAACACCTGGGGTGTTGTGAGATGACAGTGAGCCAAAGGTCGATTCAAATGACCCGCTCAGAATGTCCCCCAACCACGACCACTGCGAAAGAGAAAACATCCGCTTCTTTGCTGTATGTTCCCTGCTCGTTCAGGATCTCCGACACGGTCCGCCGCGCAGTGTGACCCTTATCGTCCGATGCGCTTCGTATGGAATCCAGATTTTGAGTGACTGTGGCAAGACCGAAGTCCGTGATCCGCGCGCAGCGGAAGGGATCAATAGGGATGTTGATGTAGTTGGCTCGAGAGACCGGGTGAGGCCATGGTGAATGCCCTTCGGTGTGGTTGCGGCTCACTGGCAAATGGGGTGCCTGACGTTAAAGGGGTGGTAGGAGTGGCCTACGCCTCCCGAATCCCCTCTTGACCTTCTACCACCATGATCTGGGGATTTTCCCACGGTGCGGCCCTGCCGAGGACTCGAGATAAGGGGTTCCCCCGTCTGCCTGGGCGACGATTCAGGTTACCGACTCGAGCAGGGACACCGTCCGGGGTCAGCGAGGTGACTCGTTGGCTCGGCTGCGGATCTAGCGCCGCCGTTCGGCCTTAGTCGTTCGGACTCGCCTCTAGTTGGCGTAGGGTGCTGTCGAGGTGAGCTCTCCTGATAGAGGTGTGGCGGGCCAT
>Ga0307511_10006970_pt1 | contig 11380 bp, 3 predicted proteins | sample 13_EM_MG_FD_200266 | JGI IMG/M metagenome (GOLD analysis project Ga0307511, IMG submission 200266) | Populus trichocarpa ectomycorrhiza microbial communities from riparian zone in the Pacific Northwest, United States - 13_EM | ecosystem: Host-associated > Plants > Roots > Unclassified | place...
AATGCTGACATACAGAAGGACTTATTTTAGGGAAATAATTTAAAATGAACTGCCTGTTCATCTTCATGATGCAATAATCTTTGAAGTGTCATGTTTCTCTAACCACATGTGCCCAGCTGTTATGTGAAATTTTGGCTGGCTGACATACAGAAGGAACTTATCAGCTTCTTCTGGCTGATATCCCTTGAATTTGTGATGTGAATTTTGAATAATGTTCCTCGTTTTTCTCACTTGCATGTTTGCTTTGTAGGAGGTGCATTATAATCAGCATGGTTTGCTGCTATTAGAGGGACAGGGTATTTATCGTTTGGGTGATAGCTGGTAAGAATTTTAATCAAGAGTTGTGATTCTCAGATAATTAATGCCATTCTTAAACAATCCCCAGAACCATTTGGTGTTAATGCTATTTAAATGCCTATATGATAGATTCTGAATTTTATTAGCATTCTAAAGCACTTTAAAAGTCCTGTTTCCAATGCTATGAAGCTTTTCGATAGAACATTTTTATAAACTGCTTCAAATGTATTAGTCAAAAGATGTGGACCTTTTGTCTACGTAAAAAAAACAATAAGAAAAAAGATAAAAGAAAAGGAAGAGAAAGGGAAAAAGGAAAAAGAAAAATCTGAGATTTATATTCAATATATGATATTTTGTTTTCAGCTGGGAAGCTCCTTTGTTGGTAAGTATATGCGTGTCTGTGCATGCATCTTTAACAATACACTCAAGCTTTAAGTGGGTTCTCAGTGCTTCTGGAACTTCTTTTGTTGAAACATGTCTTTAACTCATTGGTTTATGCTTGCATATGCGGTTCGGTTGTTCCCGCTAGTCTGTTTTCTGCAACTTCTCAAAAAATTTGTTCTTGTAGCTTAACAATATACTTTGTTTTATTACAGGTACCCAGTTCAATCTGGGGATGCCATTTGGATGGCCCCATTTGTACCCCAATGGTGAGAAAAATATAGCCTTCTTTCTCCCTGCAAGCACGAATTTTTATTCCTCCTGCAAACCCAAATCTGATACACAATGATATATTTTGCTACCTTTTCAGGTACGCTGCACTTGGTAAGACCCGTTCACGATATTTGCTGTACAAAGACGTGAATAGGAATCCATTGTAATCAGACGCAGTGAAAAGCCGTCCTTTGGTTTCATTGACCTAATTCTAGCAAGGATATATTTACTAATTTCTGAAGCAAAGATCGGCCTTTTAAAGCCTGTAAACATCATTTAGCTGAATGATGGTCATCTTCATGTAGTGAATGGAATCGTGATGGAAGGAATTCAACTTGAAGATCTTATTTGGTAAAAAAGTCGCTGTTCTGTCCCGTTTAAGAAAAACAAAATATTCTGAATTGTGGGAATGCACCTGTAATTTCAAAGATGGAAATTATTATTATTACTAAAAAGGTGGTGTTTTTACCTAGCATCGTAACACAAAATATTATTAATTATTTTAATTTATCTCCTAATATTTTATTTATTAAAAATTAAATTTTATAATTTGTTTTCAAATCTTATAACTTGGATAATGAGCTTAGCAGATTAATCTAGGTAATTTTTTAGTGTTATTTTTCATTGTTTTTTTTTAATTTTATCATTTAACATTAGATTTGTTGAGAATTAAGCTTTTTAACTTATTTTATATTGGGTTATCTTGGTTTCATAACCCGGGTTTTAAATTTTTGTCATTTTTAATTTCATCTTTCAATATTAGATGGATCAGAAATATAAATATAAATTTGTTTTAATTTACCTTTTATGAGATTGTTATTATGAGATTGTTATGATTTAATAATCGAAGTTGCAGATTTAATAAATTAACTCGGGTCGGGTTAATTCAATATATTATCGTCTTAATGTTTTTTTTTAAAAAATTATTTTAAATATTTTTTTAAATTATATTTTTACTAGTTGATTGTTTAGATTATAGATTTAGATTTTCAAATGAACCAAGTTTCATCCTCTCACAATTTATATTTTATATTCTAGAAAAAAATAGTAATATCTTAGTATTTTTTTAATATTTAAAAAAAAATCGACAAGAAAGCAATGTAGCACAAGCATATAATCTAGTTAACATCTAAGAAAGCCCGGTTATGATTCCACCAAAAAGTTGTCTGGAATTCATGGCGAGAGATGGCGACCATCTCAAAACAAAAGCACCGTGAACATGTTAGCCAGTATATGAGAAACCTGATGGCAAATCCACTAGTTGTCTGTGCGACAAAGATTTTGCGACAGCAAGACATATCTCGATGCTCGTCTTGAAAATTCTGCTATCTGATAAAACATAGTCAATTGGGGAGAAGCATCTCGATTTCTATTTTAATGAAAGGTGATTTCCCCTCATTTTTCTATGTTCATGGTATAAACTTGTGTGAGTGCCTTCTATCTGTCGGTGCTGAATATTTATCCGTAGAAGACTTTGAATACTGTCAAGCTCTGCAAGAAATACCTCATAGTTTCTCAATCAGTAACGCCTTCTTAGCACTGTACGATGGATCCGCGCGCGGTGGAGTGAAGAGGCGCATGGAGCTCCTTCAATGGAGGGATCTTTGGCAAAATTATAAATCCAGTGGAGATCGTTTAGCACCCAATCATCTCTGGACATGTGAAGATTCTTCTGACCTTTATGATCCCATATGATCATTGGATAAATGTTTCGATAATCACAAGATGAAATTGGAACCCAGATTCCTCAGTTTGCTGGGCCAAGAAAAACCACACCCATTTTTTTTTTTTCATTTTCTTTTTCATCATGTGACTTGACCAGCCTTTTCGAAATTCTCTTGTATTATTCGGGGGGGGTCTAGAACTGTGCGAAAACATATAAAAAATTGTCGTTAGTGACCAAAATAGCAGATCCTTATCTTCCTTCCAGAAAGAGGAACAACACTAGAAGCCTAATACCACAGTTAAGATGCAGATATTGCCACGTTAATTGAAGCAAGATCGCTAATTTAGTCCCAGAATTTGTGGCCGAGAAGCCAATTGGATGCTGTGGCGAAGCACCATTAGGGAATCTTGGAATCACTTTGATTTGAGCTAATTTATCAAGATTATCATCAAATGTTGTGTTTAACCTTTCAAAGGCCAGCATCCTCGCACCCCAACAACATGATGATGGGCATAGATTTTAGAAAAAGGCTGGTTCATAGGCTGCCACATGGCACTTGATAGACCACCTAGGAATAAACCCAAGAAATCGCCATTGGTGAAATGAGAACTAGCACACTCATGGAGTAGCATTTTATAGCACCACCACCGTCCCATTCCCTTCACCACTCATTTTAAAAAATATTTTAATATAATTGTTATTATAATATCAAATAAATTTATAAAAATTTAATTTTAAAAGATATGAATTTATTTTTCAGAGATTATCAGTTTAAATCTCATAAATCTTAGAGCTATTAGAGATTTACATGATCGTTAACTTCAGGATCCGTAAAATTAATCGAGATGCACATAAACTGGCCCGAACATCCATGTTAATCTAAAAAAAATTCAAAAAATTCATAGAGATTTGTTTGTAAGCTTTGTTGCAGAACATTTCATTTCTTTCTTGAAGTCAATTATATATCACATCTCATTCGAGGATTCCAATCCACGTTTTGTTTGCTAGCTTTATTTTAGAACATTTCATTTCATTTCAGGGTTAGAAAAGATGCTATGTAGTAGCACAGTACAAAGGAGAGGGAATTAAACAGAGGAAAGTCAAGTCTCATCATTTATTTTATCAATCACCAATTAAATAGATGCAAAAAACCATGTTTAATTATATTTATAAAGAGAAACCAATCATTGCTTTGCAGTCTAATAATAATAATTAATCAAATTAATCATTGGTATTTAATTTTTATTATAAATCTAATATAAATATATATTTTTTGGTAACAATATAGTTTTTTTATGATAGTTTTTAATTTGAATGAAATAAAATTAACATTTTATAATTAGATTATCATGGATATAAATTATTAAGATAGCTATTCTAAAAGATAGTTATAATCTTGATGTATTTATTAATTTTATAATGAGAAATTTGTCTTTGTTTCCAACAAATAAACACGTTGTTTTAATTAAAAAAAATAAAACAAAAAAAGAAGAAATTTTCTATTATTAAACACTACAGCCCTTGATGAGCGTCTTTAGTCCGGTAAGGTAGAGTCAAGGTGTGACTTTTGGGGGCGCTGTATGATCAGCGTGAAAATATCCACGACTAGTTTTCGACTCACAGCATCATTCATCACTCCTAGACAATCAGTTTACCTTCAGCCATCCAATTTTCAGGGGTGTTTGATTTCGACCGTATTTTTTTAATATTTAGTTATTTTTTATTGTTTTAAAATGTTAATATTTAAAATAAAAAAAATTATTTTAATATATTTTAAAATATAACTACTACAACTGTCATGAACAATTCTAGAAAAGTTTTTAATTTTTATTTTTTTAAAATGCCTTGTGGGGTTGGCTACTTGTACTGCTTTCTCTGCTGAACCAGTTGCTCAGATCATTATATATGTTCATAGTTGGAGGGAATGTTTAGATGTCAAATCTTTTTTTGGCATGTATAATGATTGCAGTTTATTATCAACAGCTGCATTCACTTAATAAATTCCTTAAACATATAATTGATCTTTCAAGGAATCTCGATCGTTCTTCTAAAAAATGCCAATTGTGGTCCGAAAACTTCTTTTTTCTCCAACTTTGGCCTCCAATTTCTTAATGTTCAATGCCAGGAATCCACCCTATTTATTAAAGGGGATGATGGATATTTTGTCAAATCTTAACCCTTTATTCAATTGGAAAAGATCATAACCATTGGTTTAAAGGTGCAATCACGGAAAGTGAAAACTGACTGCTTAAGGATATGGTCGAGTTGGCCACTTTGGGGGGGCGTCGCGGCGGCTATTGGGGTAGTCGGCCGGCAAGGCTTACTTTAGGGTGTAGTACAATGTTAGATCATCATGGTGGTGTTTGGTCTATATTTTTTTTTTAGTTACTGTTTGGAAAAATAGCACTGTTTTGGTTAAAACGTGTTGTTTTTCTTAAATGAAACGGCGTCGTTTTAGCTATTAAGATTTTAATTTAGGGATTTGACCAACGTTCAATTTATTCCCTTGGCTTTTGATTTTTTTGAATTACATCCCTAATTGACTCCAAACTTTTAGTTTTATGCAATTTTGCCCCTGACAAATTTCAACATCAGCCCTAAATTTCAGCGTATTTTTCATTATGATCCTTTGTTATGGATTTATGCAAATTGAGTCTCAATTGACCATTAAAATTTCAATTTCATCTACGTCTTCCACTAGATTAAGTCCCCGAAGTTTAATACCTTCTTCAAAAAGGTCCTTAGCTATAAATTTCTTCAATTCGATCCCTAATTGATCCTAAACTTTGATTTTCTTGTGATTTTACCCATGATTTCAATCGATTGACTTTGTAGAAATTAAATTTGATCTTCTAAAGTTCTAATCTTCTCAATTAAGCTCAAATTAGGCCCCCAAACTTAATTTTTCACCAATTTAAGTTCCTAATAAAATTAATTTGACGCATTAAAAGCATAATTAAGTCTTTGCACCTAATTAAATCTTTTAATTTGACCCAAATTAATTCTTAAACATAATTAAACTTTAATTTGACCCATAATTAAATCAAATTGGCCTATTAAAAATCTAATTATGTCTCTAAACTTAATTTTTATGTAGATTCATCCAATAATAATTTAATTTGACCTTAAATCTGCATTATCTCTCTAGTCTTTGGTACAACGAGGTATAATTATGCTTCAAATTTTGTCCAAAATTTTAGCCTCATTTTTTTGTATGTACCTAAGATCTTCTTCAGCCAGCTTTTGCCACATTGCCGGTCTTTTTGTTATTATGACTTTTTTATGATTTTTTTTCAAGAAAAAAGAGTAAATTTTGGGGAATAACTTATAAATGTGTTATGACAAATTTCGTCATTCAACATTGAGTTGATTGTTAATTTGAGCTTTATATATATTTTTATTTAATTTTTATAGGGCTATCACAGTCTCATGACTTGGGTTACATGTTTAGCAATGTAATTGACCCGGGTTGATTCAATATACTATCATCTCAATATTTTTAAAAAAGATGTCATCCAATGAGTATTAGATTTTGAATTCAAGATTATTTTTTCTGCTAGAAAACACTTTAACAATGCTTAAATATTTTTTACGTTAAAAAAATTAATCCAACCTGTGGCGTAGTGCGGACCAATGCTTTAGTTAAAACAAAAGCTAAAAGAGATTAGGAATACACTGTGCACAAACTCAAAATTTACTATGGATTCACAGAGTAATTTTATCATTTTCCCTCCATAATTGAAACCATATAACTTGCTTGTAGGGGTATTTTTTTTTTCACCTGACTCATTTATCATTACAAGATTGAATAGGGATAAAATGATCTTTTAGCCTTTTATTTGCACTGTGTAATGCATAAAATACCCATAAAAGTTAAATCTCTTTAACTCTTTAGGTAGGGGCATTTTGGGTTTTTTTTAACTTTCTTAGCATGGTAAGTAATAAGGTACCCTTAGAATTAAAAAGAAAAAAACTATAGCTTAGGTCGAGGGGCTTTTTGGTCCTTTTGTTATGGTTTCTTTGTTTAATATCATGTTGGGTGGAGCATTTGAGTATTTTAATAAATCAAATAAAAAAAAGAGAAAAGTTGTTGTAAGCATCTTTTTAGTGGCGCGTGCGGTGCCTCCTAGAAGTCAAAAATAGGCAATCGCCGTCTTTACAAATGGTTCACGTGACAGCGTGCGTGACACAGTTGTTAAGTGGCAGTTGGACCCCCGCGAAAAACATGTAAGCCTAACCAAAATTAAAAGTTCTCTATTTTCTTCTTATATCAATGGTGGATCTTATTGATCTTTCAAGGAATCTCGATCGTTCTTCTAAAAAATGCCAATTGTGGTTTTTAACTTCTTTTTTCTCCAACTTCATCCTCCAATTTCTTGATGCTCAATGCTTGGAATCCATCCTATTTATTAGGGGTGAAAAAGAGACATTTTGTCTCCATTCAGGACAAATCTGAGCTCTTGATTGAATTGGAAAAGATCATAATCGTTGGCTTAAAGGTGCAATCATGGACTGTGAAAATTGACTGCTTAAGGATGGTCAGGTTGGCTACTTTGGGGTGGCGTTGAAGCATATCTATTGGGGTAGTCGACCGGAAAGGTATGCTCTGGGGTGTGGTACAATGTTAGACCATCATGGTGGTGTTTGGTATATTTTTTTTTTGTTACTATTTGGAAAAATAGCGCTGCTTTGGTTAAAACGTGTTGTTTTTCTTAAATGAAACGACGTCGTTTTGGCTATTAAGATTTTAATTTAGGGATTTGACCAACGTTCAATTTATTCCCTTGGCTTTTGATTTTTTTTCAATTGCATCCCTAATTGACTCCAAACTTTTGATTTTATGCAATTTTACCCCTGACAAATTTCAACATCAGCCCTAAATTTCAACGTATTTTTCATTATGGTCCTTGGTTATGGATTTATTCAAATTGAGTCTTAATTGACCATTAAAATTTCAATTTCATCTATGTCTTCCACCAGATTAAGTCCCCGAAGTTTAATACTTTCTTCAAAAATGTCCTTAGCTATAAATTTCTTCAATTTGATCCCTAATTGATCCTAAACTTTGATTTTCTTGTGATTTTACCCCTGATTTCAATCAATTGACTTCGTAGAAATTAAATTTGATCTTCTAAAATTCTAATCTTCTCAATTAAGCCCAAATTAGGCCCCCGAACTTAATTTTTCACCATTTTAAGTTCCTAATAAAATTAATTTGACCCATTAAAAGCATAATTAAGTCCTTTCACCTAATTAAATCTTTTAATTTGACCCAAATTAATTCTTAAACATAATTAAACTTTAATTTGCCTCATAATTAAATCAAATTGGCCTATTAAAAATCTAATTATGTCTCTGGACTTAATTTTTATGTAGATTTGTCCAATAATCATTTAATTTGACCTTGAATCTGCATTATCTCTCTAGTCTTTGGTACAACGAGGTATAATTATGCTCCAAATTTTGTCCAAAATTTCAGCCTCATTTTTTTATATGTACCTGAGATCTTCTTCGGCCAGCTTTTGCCACATTGTCGATCTTTTTGTTATTATGACTTTTTTTATGATTGTTTTTCAAGAAAAAAAGTAAATTTTGGGGAATAACTTATAAATGGGCTATGGCAAATTTCATCATTCAACATTAGGTTGATTGTGAATTTGGGCTTTATATATATTTTTATTTGATTTTGATAGAGCTATCACAGTCTCATGACTTGGGTTGCATGTTTAGCAAGGTAATTGACCCGGGCTAATCCAATATACTATCATCTCAATATTTTTAAAAAAGATGTCATCCAATGAGTATTAGATTTTGAATTCAAGATTATTTTTTCTGCTAGAAAACACTTTAACAATGCTTAACTATTTTTTTACGTTAAAAAAATTAATCCAACCTGCGGCGTAGTACGGGCCAATGCTCTAGTTAAAACAAAAGCTAAAAGAGATTAGGAATACACTGTGCACAAACTCAAAATTTACTATGGATTCAAAGAGTAATTTTATCATTTTCACTCCATAATTGAAATCATATAACTTGCTTATAGGGGTATTTTTTTTTTCTACTTGACTCATTTTATCATTACAAGATTGAATGGGAATAAAATGATCTTTTAGCCTTTTATTTGCACTGGGTAATGCATAAAATACCCATAAAAGTTAAATCTCTTTAACTCTTTAGGTAGGGGCATTTTGGGTTTTTTAACTTTCTTAGCATGGTGTAAGTAATAAGGTACCGTTGGAATTAAAAAAAAAAAAACTATAGCTTAGTTCGAGGGGCTTTTTGGTCCTTTTATTATGGTTTCTTTGTTAATATCATGTTGGGTGGAGCATTTGGGTATTTTAATAAATCAAATAAAAAAAAGAGAAAAGTTGTTGTAAGCACCTTTTTTTTTATTCGAACAACCTCGTCTCATGATCTGGATCACGAGTATGAGATGTTAGTCTGGGCTGACATCAATATTCTTCTTTTTTTTTTTAATCTTTTTATACATCTATTTTTTTCTCTCAATTCAAGCCTTTAACTTCAAGTTTATTAAATATTTAGTTTATTTAATTTTTTCTATATGCGTTCTATAAGGAAGTTTTGACCTCACGATCCGAATCACAAGTTTTACATGCTAACTCGGATTGGATTAGGATTTTGCTTTTAAGGAATATAACTTGAAATTTTAGCATTAAGGTATATAACTTGAAATTTTATTTTGCTTTAAATCATGTTTGCAACACTTTAACATAGTTCTTCTAGATTATATATATATAAAATCAACCCATCACGGGCCACCGGCCATCTATATATTTAATACTATTGTATATATGTAGTTAATTTATGTGCATGGTGGAAAACTCAATCAGTTTTGTTTACATGTTTAGCTTTATTACGATTGTTAATATTGCATGATAAATATCTTCATCAGATCAGATCAGATCACATCACATCAAACTAAACTTTGCATTTTTTCCCCTACAATATGCATGCCTCATAAACGAAACAAAGTAGCTAGCTAGAAACATAAATGATGATATAACAAAACAAAGTGGACAGTAAAATGAAACATGATTGACTTGCAATACGTGGACCATTTGGATGTCAATTTCAAGCAAGTTAAAAGGTGGAAATAAATGGTTTTTGGTTCATCATTAATTAAAAGAGTCGGTTGAAGGGTAAATCTCAACAAAGGATTTGGATTATGGGTGCCGAAATAAATCCTGGATGTTTCAAACTATATATAATTGTGCTTTCCACCCCCTAAATCTGTGTCTTATTATGTGATCTTTTGTAAAAAGTTTTCAATATTGTTATATTAACAATATCCATGGTGCCGTCTGTCTTCTCATTGTCCTCAAATTTCTCGGTTGATATGCTGATATAATGGGAGAAAGAGGTGCATGCATGATGGCACTTACTTAGTAGAGCATTGCTTTAATATTTCAAGACTAGGGTTTTATTTTTCCATGCAAGAAAACGCAAATAGACCAGCTCTCATTGGCGATGCTACCTAGGCATGTGAGACAGAGATTATTGGATTTTAGTGCCGCGTGGATCATGCCAAATTTATTTTATGATCTTGCTTTTGATCTTTATCGCAAGTAGAAAATGATCATATATATATATATATATATATATAGGTTTCCTTTTCAATGATGGCAGACCATCATCCAATTGATTAATTTAATTAATTAGACCTATATATGTTTTTACCCTCCATTAATGTTACGAAAGCCAACCTAATTATTGTTGTAAAGGACGAATACATCAAGCCTATTAATTATATTGGGGAGTTCTCTTTTTGTTTGATGTGAATCTCAGCTTATTCGTAATTGCCATTGACCTACTTTCCCCCATGCCACCTTTTCTACTCGCTAATGGCTCTTACGATATATGAACCTTCACTAATTTTCTCCACATCCATTCTTTATTGTTTGCTCTTCTTTCTTTCTTTCTTGTGGCTGATGCATGCAATTAGATTTTGTTTTGTGTTTTGTGTTTTTTTTGCCTTTTTTACGAAACAATAATGCATAAAATATACAAGGGCACCCTTGTGCTGATCATGCCCCTTAATCCTTTCCATTCCGAGTTTAGGTACACCATATATTCTACTCCTAGCTAGCTAGCTAGCCAATAGTCCAAATTAAGAATATTTAGCTGACGCAATACTTGATTTTGTTGGTTAAATGTATGAATAATTAATTAAGATGCCAATTAATCAGAATGGTTAGATTAATAAACATCTTAATAGCAAGTCATCTCCGTATGCCTTTTCTTAGTTCTTATACATGATTCTACACGCAACAAAATCTACAGTTAATTACCAAGGCAATTCCAAACGTTAATTATTATTCTCCAATAAATTGATTCAAATCACATTTGATTCTCCATTTAAAGGGTAATTTCTTTGAAAATCATCAATAAAAATCATCATTCAGCTTTAGCTCAGTAATATTCTTCCACGAATAAAAAGAATGGGATCTTATAATTAAATTTGAGTCTCATTTTTATCAAAATCCTAATAAACGCACCAAGTTTAATTAATTGATGCCATGATTTTATTAATCCTGCAGTAGTTAGGTTTGAGTGTTATGGTTATGCTCGGTGATTACGTTCACTAATGAATTAAAATAGACTTCTCTTTTTTGGATTTTTTTTTTCTAGGAAAAAACACTTGAGCCAAATTGTTTTATCCACTCGTCTCCTGCTCTGCAAGTGTGATGGCTTTACTGTTGAAGCGAAGAGATCTTTTGAAGTAGATCCTTATCAGTCTCCTAT
>Ga0307511_10006973_pt1 | contig 11377 bp, 9 predicted proteins | sample 13_EM_MG_FD_200266 | JGI IMG/M metagenome (GOLD analysis project Ga0307511, IMG submission 200266) | Populus trichocarpa ectomycorrhiza microbial communities from riparian zone in the Pacific Northwest, United States - 13_EM | ecosystem: Host-associated > Plants > Roots > Unclassified | place...
ATATTTTTTTGGGTTTTTGTTGTTTTTTTTTTTGAAAATTTATCAAAAATTGAGTAAAAAATTGGGTAGCAACAGATGGGTTCTTTACAATGTTTATGAAGTAAAACCTTATCAATGTTTTGTATAGTAAGTTGGAAAGAAAAAATATATATACTCAGCTTGCTAAGTGATCCACTCATCCAAAGACTTTGCTTTCTAAAAGAAAATGATCTCATTATCTTGGGTGACCTGCCCCTTTTGAAGTTAAAAAACTAGTCTATTTTCACGAGCGACTTGCCCATTTGAAATTCAAACACTGATCTATTTTCACGGGCAACCTGCCTATACACTGTTACCCTTGTCTATTTTCACAGGCGACCTGTCCATTTTAAAAATCAAAAGAACTTCAGCAAGCGTCCTTACTCCCCTGAAATTGGTCTCATTATCCCAGACGAACTGCCCATTTTGAAATCCAAACACTGATCTATTTTCACGGGCGACTTGCCCATTTAAATTCCAATACTTATAAAAAAGTTTATTAATCAATAAAAATAAAGTAATCCCCACTTTACCTTTGAATATGTTAGTTGAAACTCTACATGATAGAATTACTTTTAATCTACTTTGGATTTTATTGGCTTTTTTAGTGGAACAACTTTTTCTTAATGAAAAATAGGTAATAACTAGAAAAAAATAGAATCTAAAAATAATAAAATTAGATTAAAATCCAGCAGATGATTAAATTAGATAAAAGTTTGTTATTATATGCCATCTTTGAATCCTTTAAACAAAAGAAATAAAAAAATAGTAAACTTTTTGAAAAATTCCATTAATAAAAAAATCATTTAAATGAAAGGATTTAGAGAAACTTCACTAAACATCATGTTGAATTTCCCAAAATATATAAACGTAGCAAAAACAATATTTTAAAAAATCTTTAGGAGTCTCAAGATCTCGTTATGCTATCTAGTATTGTTTAGAGTTTGAGTAAAGATTACTAGAAAAACAATTTTTTTTAGATTTGATCAACTTTTTAAGGTTTGTTTATCACAAACCATAAGCCATTTAATTTTCCAGCATTTAATTGTAATTTACAGGAACCACCAAATAAAAAATCTCTTAAAACCTAAGAGAAAGATTGTTATGCCTTGAGTGATGGCTCTTTTTTGTTTCTCTCTACTTTATCTATCTATATAGGAGTATCTGTGTAATGAGTGTCTATCTAATCACTTATAAGATCATCAAGTTATAAGAAAAATATAAGGCATAACATTCTATTTATAAGAAAAACTTGATAATCTATTAATGGTAAAATATCAATTTTTCCCTATATAATATCACATATATTATTTCAGAAAAATTTTAAAAATATATGTAATCAAGTCTCTACGTAATTCTTTTAGGTTTATAATTATGATTCCTATATAAATTACATTATAGTCCTTACTTTTTAAAACTTATTTACAATCAAGTCACATTTGATTAATCATCACATTTTAATTTTTCACTAACAATTCTTAATATGTGTGACCCATTCCTCTAATATGTTGGTTTAAATATAAATCACAATCCTAATTAAATTAGAAATAAATAAGTTCAATAGTATAACTTATATCAATTTAAAAATTAATTGATTTATATTTGAAGATAAAGTGCAACATCTAGTAACGTGTCACGAACCTTCAAATAGTAGAAAAATCATAAGTGATTTAACTTAACCTTTCGATGATCAATTTTTAATGTAATTATTATCTCTTCACCAAAAATATTCTGATTTGAAGATTTGAGCATAAAGTTTGTCTGCTCTGTCAAGTCATATTTATTTTCAACATCATAGTTATTGATTATTTGAATAAGATTTGAAACTCTCGTCAAATATCATTTCACCTTATTAAATAATTTCACAATCAATACTATTTGACAATATGTTATATATTTTTTTATAATTCATCTAGGGTGATGAATCCTCTTTTAATCACTCAAATATTTTGATATAATTCATGTTATATCCAATATCTACTCGTTTATTATCCTTGATTAAGACAACATATAGTTAGGATCAAATCATAACTTTTTCTATATAAGATAACTTAGTGATCTCAAGTCTAAGGATCACTTTTACAACTTTCACGCAAGTTTCCATAGGTACATATGATCTCTCCATATAGAATCCTCATATCAGTCAGCTAAGGGTACATGTAATTTGACAAGCACCTACATATTAGTTTTTGATATCCTTCATACCTCAACTTATGAGAACAAATGCTTCATTTCATAAAGGAAAAAATATAATATGTATTGGTCTCAATAATTTTAATTAATATTAAGTCTTAATAGAGCATCGACTAGGAACATATAGGAACAATATTTTGATACAATAAGAATCTCATAATTATAATCACTTTATAATTTCATTTGAAAAACAATCTTGTTCCAAGAACTTGATCTTTACTCTAGATTTATTAATAAAATATAAATGAATATCAAAGATAAAAAACATTTACTAATAATAAATATGTTTTTACATGAATAAAGTTAATGTCAATTATAACCAAGTTGGCTACGAGACAAGAATAATGATAATATTGATTGTATCTCTAATAATGCTTTTATAAGATTCCTATAAGTGAATTTGTATTTCTACATTATTGTCATTATATTCCTAATTGAAACACAATACAATTAAAAATTATTTTAATCAAAGTTTATCTAAAATCATTAAAATTCTTAAACTTTAAAAATGCTTGGATAAAAAAGTAAATTATTTATTTGTAAATAATTTAAAATTATTTTTTATACATAAAATGTATTAAATAATTTATTAATACACATGTGGAGCATAAGTAACAAAGTCTATTTTATATAAAATATTTGATAGAATTTGAAAAATAAGATTGTATCACTAATTACTATCAATTATTATTTTTTTACTATTAGGCCTGATATTTTTTATACTACCTTTCATGCATTAAACTAAGAATGGTCTTCTTGAGGTCTAGTAAAAAATCAGAATTGAGAACCCTGAGGAATGTAACTTAACTGATCAGGTCTTATGTTTGCTCTCAAGAAATCACTGCTTCGAGTCTCACAAAGACCACTGGAGGCTTATATGGTCGTTAACTTCAGGGTCCGTGAAATTAGTCGAGGTATGCATAAACTGACCCGGACACCCATATTAATAATAATAAAAAAAAAATCAGAAATGAGAGATTTATTAATTTTTTTTATATTTGATTTAATATTTAAGTTAAATTATAAAAAATCCGTTTAAAGTGTCATAAAATTATAGTGACCATCCAAAGATTTTGAAGTATTATAAGAACCCCCTTAAAATTTAAGTAAATATTACAAAAACCTCCTTTTTACCTAGAATACTCCTCATATTTTTGCATCATCCCCTTAGTATTAAAGATGTTTTGGATATAAAAGAGAGATTTTATAATATTTCAAACTTTTAAATGGTTATTGTAATTTTATAACACCTCAGAGGACTCATTATAATTTACCTTAAGATTTAAATCCTAAAATTAAAGAAATAGGACTTTCTCAAAGTCTTCCAATGACCCTGCAAATGGTGGTAGGTGCACCAAAGATTTTTCAGCTATCAATTCCCACCTGACGCGCGAGGCATAATTGCTTAAGAGCATTGATATTTTCTCAAACTCTATTCTTCTTGTAAAATTGAATTATATCAGATTGAGATCCTCTTGTTTACTAGAACAATGTAATGGGTTTTCGACCCCCACTCAAAAATCTTAAATCAGACTTTTAAGAGTATTGAGATATTTTCTTTTAAAATTATATAAGACATTGTTATAAAACCTAATTTGAGATCGATCTGATATAAAATTCAAGTCACAAATTAAATGATTTAACTTAAATTATTTATTTTTTTAAAATATCAAAACAATATCATTTTAATTTTTTTAATAAATTAAATCAGATTTTTACAATGTCAATTGAATTATGAGTTGATCCATCTAGTTCATCGAGTCAAATTAGATTTTTTTTTCACCTAACCCAAATTAAAAGACAAGTTGGGTGGATCCTGAATTGACCCGGCTGCTCAGCCGGGTTTAAAACAGCAATGCAACATCACCGTCCAATAACAGGAAAATCAAGGGTAGAATCCAAACCTTATCCTGCCAGAATGCACCGATCAAATGGACACGCATAAGAAATGTCATAAAAAGAAATAAAGGAAATGATCACGTGATAAAACTGCACCACCGCACAAATTGAAATAGTCAAATAGCAGATTACATGTAAATAATTTTTAAAAGAGAACCAAACGAAAACCATGAGCAGCGCACTGACAGTGGCAGGCAAAGGCAAATTGGCCATGGACAAATGGGTGGTGCGTAGTAGCATTTTCCTTCTCTTCATTGCCATGTCCTTAGCCTTTCGATTTTCTCTAAACCCAAATGTGAAACACTTTGATTCTCTTCTAACATGCCAAAATAATAATAATGATAATATCTCTTCTTCTTCATATTTGAAAGAGCGGATAGTTGAGTTGGCTAATGATCCACACACGGTTGACTGGATGAAGAAGATTAGGAGACAAATTCATGAGAACCCTGAACTTGCTTTTGAAGAGTTTGAGACAAGCAAGTTGATTAGGCAACAACTTGATCAAATGGGTATTGCTTATCGGTGGCCTGTGGCAAGAACTGGTGTAGTGGCCACACTCGGGTCTGGTTCTTCACCCTTTGTTGCTTTGAGAGCTGATATGGATGCTTTGCCTATTCAGGTATTATGTTTTGTTCCTGTCAGACACACACACACACACACACACACACACACATATTGGTTGATTTAATGGGATTTCTTTAGCAAAATTCTATAAACCATGCTTTTTATTCAGACATGGTAGGATTTGATTCTGTCCTAAATATAGATTTAGACATCGCTTGATTTTTCCATGATATGTACATGTTTTTCTGTGCTGTCCAAGCATAACTTAGGCATTTTAACAGAATTTGCTAACTTGGGACTAGGAAAAGAAATTTATAACTTGGACTATAAATGCTGTCTCTCAATAGGAAATGGTTGAGTGGGAGCACAAGAGTAAAGTAGATGGCAAAATGCATGCCTGCGGCCACGATGCGCATGCTGCAATGCTCCTCGGTGCTGCAAGGATCTTGAAACAATTGCAAGATACGTTGCAGGTAAAGCGTGATTTTGTGGCAAACTAGTTGATTTATATTGATGTTACTGTTAACCGCGGAATTAAGAACTACAAATGCAGGGAACTGTCGTGCTTATATTTCAACCAGCTGAAGAACAAGGGCAAGGCGGTAAAGACATGATTGCAGAAGGGGTTCTTGACAATGTAGATGCCATTTTTGGGTTGCACACTGTGCATAGGTATCCTACTGGAGTGGTTGCTTCTCGGCCTGGAGAATTCCTTGCTGGATGTGGGAGTTTCAAAGCAAAGATAATTGGAAAAGGTGGTCATGCTGCAATTCCCCAAGACTCCATTGATCCAATTTTGGCAGCATCAACAGCAGTGATTAGTTTGCAGAATATAGTTTCTAGGGAGATTGACCCTTTAGATTCCCAGGTACTATAACCATGCCTGGGAGCAAGCTACATTTCTTCAGTTTAGTTTATGATTCTAAGGTGCAGCAGATTCTAATTCCTTGTCGAAACTTGGATATTACAGGTGGTTTCTGTAGCTATGATCCATGGAGGTACTGCATTTAATGTCATACCAGACTCTGCTACAATAGAAGGAACGTTCAGGGCTTTCAGCAAGAAGAGCTTCAATGCACTCAGGGAAAGAATAAAAGAGGTAATTTTAACTGCTGACCTTAGAAATGAAACCTCTTCACGATTTTTAGATAAAGGCCACATACGAGTTGTGTGATATCTAGAACAACAAGCATTGTAAGGTTTTCGTAATGATACCAAAGAAAAGAAACAAGGGTCTGAGTTCTTGCCACAGCAAGTCTCTTGATAAATCAACAGATCAGTTGTAGTCATACTGAAAGTGTTAAAACTGGACAAGGAAAAGGAGCAAGCATTTCATAGAATCCTCTTATTGAAGAAACTTGCACTTCATCTCTCTTTTTTTAAGCGCGTTAATGTCTTGTGCCAGGTTATTGAAGGGCAGGCAGCTGTACATAGGTGCACTTGTGAGGTAAATTTCACAGGCACAGAACATCCCATAATCCCTCCAACAGTAAATGATGCCAGAATTTACGAACATGTTCGGCGTGTTTCAATTGATATCGTAGGAGAAGGAAACGTTGAGCTAGCTCCTATCTTCATGGGGAGTGAAGATTTTGCTTTCTACCTCGATAAAGTACCTGGATCCTTTTTATTTCTAGGCATGAGAAATGAGAAGATTGGGAGTATATATCTTCCACATAGCCCATACTATACCATTGATGAGGATGTGTTCCCTATCGGAGCATCAATATATGCGGTCTTTGCACATTCATACCTTTCAAATTCAACAAGAAACTTGAATTCTTATGACTAAATTTTTTTTCTTTTTCTGTTGTAATCGTCTGTCTATGATTTTTTAAGAAGGGAAAATAGAGTTTACCCAATATAGTGACTTTAAAAGGGGAGACGCTAGAATAAACCTCATGTTCAGTGCAAAACTCGAGCATCCAAATCTTTGTATGCTGTAAACTTGATTATTAAATATAGTAAATTAGTGAGTGTGTCTTTTTTTTTTTTTTTGGTAACCCGGGGTGTCCGGGTCAGCTTACGCGCACCACAACTAATCTCTGGACCCACTGAACACCCTGCAAGCCCAGTAGGCAGATAAGACATCGCGGGGGTGACAGACGTGCACGCTGAGGCTCGAATCCAGGTGACAGAGGTAAGGAAACCTTGCATCTGCCGCTGGGCCACAAGCCTCGGTGAGTGTATCTTGTTCATTATAAGTGCATGCTATTCAAATTAGTTGTCCACACACGAAAAGAATAGTGTTTATACATGATAAAACTATAACCATGCAAATATATATTAAATGCCAAGTAAACTTGCAATCAAAATTAAAAACTATCATGTATTCTAAGCAGTATCTAAATTTATAATTAATATTAAAACAAAGTCTTGGAATGCATTTTAAGAATATAAAATATTAAAAATTTAATTGAAACAAAGTAAAGTGCATGTTAAAGCTTTTAGAATCTGATTAAGTTGAATGTAGTTGTTGTCATCGATTGATTTTTTATTTTTAAAGCTTTATTGTTTCGCACTTAATACAAATAAGATATTTGTAAAAAGTTATCCAAGATTCCAACAACACTATCTTATTTAGATACATTTCTAAACAAGATCCACAAACACAAAGAAATTAACTCGAGTACTTATTTATAAAAACCGTATCTAAGCTCTAGATTGAAAAGAAAAACATAGCTTAAAAAAAAAGAAAATAAGTTGAAAATGAAGGTGAAAAAGAATCTAAAAAATCTAAAAAAACAGTGTAGAAAACTCTTCATTTAGTTCATTTTTATAATGGATTTTGAAATAAAAATTGATAAAGAATTTATTATGGTAATTACCAGAATTAATTCCCATTGTAAGCTTTGATTACCCGTAAAAAAATCAAAATTAAGCTTGAGAGCTGTGGCCTTAAGAATAGTGTTTTTTAGTTGAAAAAACTGTCTAGAAATTCTTCATGTTAGTGAAGAAAATGATCAAACTTTGTTTATGGATTCTGATAATTATCAAAATTAGTTTCCTCCATTATTAGCTTTCATTATCCATCATTAGAATTATTAAATCCAACACTTTTGAGGTGAAAAAACTGTTTAGAAATTGTTTAGGTTACACTTTACACTCGGAGAATAAAGTTGGAGGAGGTTTTAAACTGTGTATAGAACTTTGTCTCTCAATCTCTCCCAAGTGCATAACATGTGGAATCTGGATTGTTTATTGTACATGAGCTGATAATGGTTTGTGGTGAAAGCTGAAAGCTCATGTAGTATAATTTTCAAGAGCCCGTGCCAGAGTGGGGCAGCTGCTATTTGAACCCATTCCCGCTGCTGTCGTCAACGTCTGTTTTTCTTTTCCTTCTCCCTAGCCATAGCTTCCCCAAAATGTGCTGCGTATTTTCTACATTAGGATTTCTTTTAATTTGACCTTAAATATATTTATTAACCATGTTTTTAATAAATTTTTCCATAAAAAAAACGACTTTTCAATCCTTAAAATCCATATCCTAACAGGAGCTGCATAAAAAATGATCGGCCATATCCCAATGTAGATGATACAGTCTACAAAAACATGGAAAATCATCTAGGTTATTTCTTCAACTTTTCATTTCAGCTTGATATTGAAGTTTGAGTCTCCTACACCAACACTCCATTTGCTTAGTTCATAGAGTACATTAGGAACAGTAAAACTTGGTTCCAAGATGGCTTAAGACGCCATACAACAGTCTTGGCAACAAAAACAAAGAAGAAGAAGAAGAAGAAGGCTGATTGACATTCGTATCTTGCTAAGGAACCTCTTTAAAAAATATTCAACATCTTCCAGTACAAAAGCAGTTCGAAGCATCAATAGTTTTTGAATTGATTTGGATTAAAGGCAACAACATTGCAGTAAGTTCACTGACCTTTGATTATGAATTCCTAATACAGATTTTGGCACTTAAACGTAAATCATATACAGTAAGTTAACATGATACCCCGTAAAATGTTGTACGTTTTAGCTGTGTCATATATCTAACCCTTTGAAATTGAAGATGCATCATTTCTTGAAACGAAGGTACGTACGTAGCATCTATAGAAAATTGAAGTTACTTTCGTGATATAGGTCGCAATGGAATATATAAAGTTGGATGGACACAGGCTATTAAGCATCTTAATAGCTTTCAGTACGTGAATGGTTGCTTCTACGTAAACGATAGTATTCTCTTGCATTAAGCTTTGATCACTGCCTGATTGGACGTTAGAATGTGATTGACTTGGGCTGGTAGAATTCAATGGGTTAGTATAATTAGGAATAAGCGTGTTTTTATCAAAGTTAAGTAGAGCTAGGTCACTTCGAAATAATCCAATGAGCTCATTAACTATAGTTTCTCAAGCAACATCTAGCCCCTAATTAACGAACATCAAACATAGCTCTCTGAACAAGAAACTTTGTAATACTTCGAGAGTGATTCTAATACTTAATCAACAAGAGAGAGATCAACAATTCAACATAAAAAAATAAGAGAGAGGATTGAATATATATATATATATATAATATTTTCCTTATCTTTGTAAATGTGAGTTTATTGAATAAGCATACTCATCGAATGTTCTAAGATTTCTCCTCTCTGAACTCAACCATGATTTTCTAAAATAAGTCTTCTTTTCCAAAAAATTTAGGTGCAGTTCCCAATTGTATCCCCTGAATATTGAATCTTATCTAATTAATTAATCCACATTTAAAAATCTGTTTTTACGGTCACACGAAAGGAGGAACTATTTGTCTTAGAACATCCTTTTTTGCCAAGTGAAGAAACTTCGAGAATTACCATCTCTAATCATAAATCTTATTGATTGAATTGTACAAGTATATATGGACCCGAATCGACACCTAACATAGCAACTAATGATTTGATTATGTCCTTAAATCTAGAAGGAATATATAGTAATTACAAGATCATCTAAACTAGATAATAAATAGCATATCTTAGGTAATATAATAACTACAAAGATCTTGAATATATTGGCTCTTGATCTGCAGCATTAATCTAGAATCAAGCTTATCACATTGTGATGATGGTAAATGCACAAAACATGTGCATCCAAACACCTTGAGATGTGCCAAATCAGGACTTGTAACTTGCAAAACTTCAAGAAGAGATTTAAAATCCAGCACATGGCTGGGTAAGGGATTTATAAGATAGGTAGTCGTGAGAACGCCATATGACCAAAGACTTTTGGAATATTCAATTGTAACATTATAGCATGAGTTTTTCAAGTAGATTGCGATTTTTTCGTTCAAAAACTCCATTTTATTAGGGTGTCCCAACACAACTAATTTGATGCAATATGCTATTAGAACATAAATAATATGACATGTCTTTGGACATGTATTCGGTGTCATTGTCTGATCAGAAAGTTTTAAGATGAGTTGAGAATTGATTAGTAATCAACATATAAAAGTCTTTAAAACAAGCGAATACTTCACTCTTAGCTTTCAACAATTACATCCATGTGACTATAGAAAAATTATCAATAAAGGTTACAAAGTATTTAAAACCATCGAGTGAAGTATATAATGGTCTCCATACATCTGAATGTATAAGTTCAAACGCATGAGTTACATCTGACACGAAAGAATTAAAAGGAAGTTTAAATGATTTGGAAAAATGACAGATCTCACATTCAAGAGGTTTCTTGGTTAGTAACAAATTTACTTTGCTAAAAATAGAATTGAACGGATGTCCTAGACAACGATGCCATAAGAGTGGCTCATACGATGTTTTGAAACTAGCTTGAAATCCTCTGGAAACTCGGTTATCATGAGAGAAATAGTAGAGACCATGCAGAAAAAACCACTATGCAGAAAAAAAACTCGTCACCAATCATCTTCTTGGTTAATTGGTCTTGAAATATAACCTTATAATAAGTGAAAATTACATCACAATTGAATGTAGAGGTTAACTTACTAACTAAGAGTAATTGAAAAGGAAAGGAAGGAATATATAGAATATCAGACATGATTATTTCATAAACTAATTTGATTTTCCCCTTACCCTTCACAAGAGAGCCTTTCCCATTAGCTACCGAAACAAAGGTAAGAGAATCAAATTGTTCAAGAGTATAAATATTTCTCAACTTGTTAGACATGTGATCCATGACACCAGAATCAACAATCCAAATATCATGTAAATTATCAAGTTCTAATGCAGTCATAAAGGCAGTTAGAATACCTTGGCTGACATTTGTGTCTGCTTTAGCTAGAAAATCGATGAGGTGACTGAAGAGTGTTGTTGGTTGATTTTGCTATTTTCCAGTAGGTCCATTTTGCATCTTTCCATAGTTGTGTTTATCTTGTAAATAATTAGCAAAGTCTTGTATCAAGGCAACAAGATTTGCGGTGAAGTTTTCAGTTAAATGATTTGTTAGATTTGATTTATAGTTTGATGGTCACCTCTGGTATCCTCGCTGTTCCTTAGCAAATCTAGGTTTAATTTCTGGATGAAGTTGCCAACAATGGTTTGTTAGGTGTCTAGTGTTATGACAATAGCTGGACTTTAAATCTAAGCGTTTCTCTTTAAATGTTCTTCCATCAATTGCTTGTCATGATGGAGAGAGATAATCAGACATACTAGAATTCAAGTTCTCACTGCGAGGCATTGATTTGACATGGTAAACATGAGTTGTAGTTGCATTAGAATTAGTATCATGGCTCATCACCTTCCTGCAAATCTCTTCAC
>Ga0307511_10006974_pt1 | contig 11376 bp, 11 predicted proteins | sample 13_EM_MG_FD_200266 | JGI IMG/M metagenome (GOLD analysis project Ga0307511, IMG submission 200266) | Populus trichocarpa ectomycorrhiza microbial communities from riparian zone in the Pacific Northwest, United States - 13_EM | ecosystem: Host-associated > Plants > Roots > Unclassified | place...
GCCCCCCCCGCGTGGTATGTATTGAATAAATTAGTTGAGCACGGATAAAAGAGAATTGTTCATGATTGGAATTCAATAATTATGGGCTCTGGGTGGTAGCCACTCAGTAAAGTCAGAAATCTGTCATCCCACCTTGTCTTTAACCCATGATTCTTCCTCCAATTGAGGGGTAACCATAAGATATTGCCTCTAGGACCAGCTACCCACTTAGATCTCTTTCCAATAATCCTGCATTGATCAGGGGATCGAAACAGGCTGTCCAATGACCATTCACCCTCCAGATCCTCTATGGTCACATTTCCAAAGCATGGATCCTTTGCACTGTCCAATTCCACACGATAACATTTGCAGCTCTCATGGTCAGGGAACTGCACAATGAACCACAGTTGAGACCCATCAGGAGAGAATTGGATGTGGATGATGTCACTACCATCTGTTATAAGATCACCAACAACTTTCTGGGCTTGAATATCATACATGAAGGCTGCTCCATCAGCACCAAAGGCAACCTGAGAGGAGTTGCTGGATAATGCAAGGGGTCCCAGAATGCGAATGTGTAAGGCTGTGTTTTCCATCTCAACATCACAGGTGTTTCCCACCTGTTCCCCTGTTATAAGGTGCCAGCCGGATAGCCTATTCCTGATCCCATCTATCACAAAGATTACATTGCCAACAATATTGATGTCCATAATTGCCATATTTGTGTCAATGGATTGTTGTATGGTACCTAAAAGGTCAAGGACCGTGATTTTGCCACCCCCACGCTGTGCAATTATGATATGTGTCCAGTCTGCAGAATATGCCACCAAGCGATCTGTATGTAGACTATGCATGGCTGAATTGGAGGATATAGGGCTAAGACAATTATCTGGATGCAGTAACTGAATGACACTGACACCCCAGCACATGATTGAGATTGATGTGGGTGACCATAAAAACCCATTCCATAATAAACGAGGCCTGAGCTTGCTCTTTGGCACATAACCAGTGGATGTGTTCTCCCAAATATGAATATTCCCCTCTGGTGTCCCATATGCAAAAAGACATCCATTATGAGAGAAGTCTGCAGATATTGGATAGGGTCCTTTGGACTGGAGTAGAACTTTTGAGTCCTGAACATCAAGTATGACAATCCCCCCTCCAGAGATAAAGGATGCATGAAATGAAACTGGAGAGAAGGAGAATAAACCATCTTGAGGCGACATGGTGAATGACTTGACTACATGGAGGAGGGGAGCTGAGGTTGGTTGGAGCTCCTGAATGCTGATCACAAGCTCCTGACCAATTTTGGAGCTTATTGCAAATCTCAGAGATTCCTCATGCACCCAGTGTGCACCCAGCTGATGATTAGATGATGGTAGGAGTTCACCCTCACATATCTGTTCTCCACTGAGTCTGTTATATATGTGGAAATCAAATCTGGTAAGAAGGGTGATTGTGCTTTGATCCAAAGAAAAGATAATCCTCCCAGAGTGTCTGGTGGAAATTTCTTTGATGACCATACCTGTTTGGATATCCCAAACAACAATATGGTTAGGTGAACATACACTTAATCTGTTTGAAGGGATGAGTATGGGCATGAATGTATGTAGGAGGACTAACCGATTGGGTCCCCACAAAGGAATATAGATGCAGGCCAACAGGCATCCACCAGGTGAAAAAGCAAGTGTTTGTGGAATGACTTTCACAGGCATAGTGGGAGGTCTGAGGTCAGACACTCTCTCCAGTGTGGTTGAATCCCACACTTCTATATCCACCCCATGTACAAAATTGGCTGCAATGAATCGACCACATGGTGACCAAACAATACAACGGACATCAACTGTAGTCCCAAGGGTTGCAGCAGAGGAATCCCATGATGGTGGGATCCCAGTCACAACTCTCACTCCTGGGGAATAGGTATGTTGGCCATACAGTTTCTGAACTGCTGAAGATCTGGGGGCAAGTAGAAGTGCTGAGTGGTAAATGTGAGGTGCAGACTGGCTGATAACATCAAAGAACTCAGTCACAAAGCGGAGACAGTCAGCAGTGATGTTGAGGAGAGGGGTGGTGTCAGTGGGAACCTGAATCTGGCTTCAAGTAATTATCAAGGACAAACAATCAACCTGTCATTTAGAACACACCTCATTCAGCCACTTTGTGGTTGTAATTAATGCGTGTACAGCATCACCCACAGCACCAAGGACACTCAACACCTCCAACCAGAAGAGGAATTTCCCCTCCAGAAAATGATGTAATGCAGAGACCACATCCACAGCCTGATCCTGCACTACAGTGAGGTGCTTATACCATGATCTACAGGCATACTCCAGGGCCCCAGGAATCCCACCATCTCTGATCTTCTCTGGCAAGCCCTCCACTTGAGAATTGAGAGCATAATCAGGGATTGAACACATGTTCTTCTTCAACAACCTGCCCATAACATTGAGGCAGTTGAGGGCAAGGTTGAGGTGGTAGTGGGAGGGGATATAAAATTGTGTGTCAACACAGCGAGTGGGGTCTGTGATGAAGTCAGGGAAGGACTTATGAAATGGTTGGACTGGGTCATTGGGATCTTCAGGTAGTATGAGCAGTGATTGGGTTAATCCAAGGATGGACTGGACTTGGTTTGAATCAAGGCATGTCAATGTGGTGATTGCAGCTTGTGAAAGGGGGTTTGCAGCTAGAACCACAATACTGAGAACAGACCGGACCATAGCATTTTCATCTGGGTCATTCTCAAAGAAGGCTTCCTGGAAGATGGATATGTAGAGGGAGTCAAGGCTGGTGTATGCCTTTAACTTGACCCTAGCTTCATGGGCTGTACTCTCTGGTGATCCCATAATCACTTTAAGCCGATTCAATGGGTTTTGAAACTTGCGGTCAATGAAATTGATGGTAGCAACAGCATATACAAATAGACCAGCTGCCCTCTGACATAGCATGTCAAGCTGTTTGTCTGTTGGCCAACCTTCAACATTGCCACATCGCTGTGAGAGTCTTGATAACTCATGCTTGAAGTAATGACGGATGTCACTGTTGACAGTGTGTGGTTCAACATGGTGGAGAACAAACACTTCTGTCAGAGCTTCCAGCAATGGACGGCGGAACCCTGATGAAATGTGTACTTCTGGGCGACTAGTGATGAAGAATTTGACCCCTGGGATCTTGGGAGCCAATTGACCCAGTACAAGGAGGACAGCAGATTCTGGGTCTTCGTCCTTGCACTCATCAAGGGCATCAATCACAATCACCGTTTGAATGCCTGCAGACTGGAGTGGATCAACAAGAAACTTCTGCATCTGGTCTTGAAGCGACTCATGTAGGATATCTGGATTGGATTGGAGGATGGGGATGAGTGAGGACCTGAAGTCTGGGTACTTGTGTGCAAGCTGGAATGCCAATGTAGGAAAGATGAACTGAAGGTTGTTGCGATCCTCAAAACCTCTTGAACAGAAGAATGAGGCTCCCAGTTGGCCATCTGCAAACATCCTCTCTGAAATTGTTTGTGCAATTGCAGACTTCCCAGTCCCAGCAAGTCCATTGAGCCAGAAGATGTGGGACTTGTCAAAATCCTCAGCCCACAGCTCAACCTCATTCAACACATTCTCTCTGGTTCCCTTGAGACAACCCTTCCTGTTCCCATGCCTGTATCCTGCTCCATGAGCATGACGACAATTGTTCAGAACCAACATGTCAGCTTTGAAACATTAGATTAGCCCATTTCAACCTCCATTTGAAGGAAGTCTAACCTCGATCCTACTGAACTGTCAGGTATGTTCACACCTATCAATTTTAGGGACTCACAATCAGTTTCAGATTCTGATCATATATGACCTGTTGGTTCTGCATCTAGAGCAATTTTGCTTGAATGAGGTGTATGGAATTTTTGGGATCATTACTGACCTGATAATCAGTGATAGCATCTCGGATATCATCCAGAAGTTCAGACATAATCTGAACATCCTTGTCATTCTCCACATATCCCTCAGCTTCAATTTGATGCAGTAATGCCTGAAGCTTGCCCTTGATCTGTTCAAGGGTGCTGGAAAATGTTAAGTGCTGAATTGGTCAAGGAGCTAACATAGCTCACACAAACAAGCCCGCCCGTCGCACTGACTCCTGTGGATTAGCCACATCCCCACTGGCCTTCCCCAAGCAGAGCCTATCCAACCGTGCAAAGGCAGTCCAAATTTTTCCCTTCATCGTCGGAGATTTCTGCCAGCAGATCAGACAGGTATTTCAAGGGAATTGTATTATCTTACCTCATGGAGCTTCTTGAGTGTATCGAAGAAAGACTTGAAGAGCCGAGTATCTCGTCAACTGGAGCTGCAGATGCGATGGATGAGAAGTCTTACAGTAAGCCTTCCTATCCGATTATACATTGATTGTTGCTGTGAGAGCTGTTCCCCACGCGTCAGTTGTGGTGTACGTCCGCGCTGTAGGACCTCCGCTCACCCGATAATACACGATCGCGGTCCGGAGCTGTTCAACGAGGCCGGCCACTTCCTGAGAATCCTTTCCCTTGTCAAGGAATCCCACCGCCTTCTTCTTCTCCAGCAAGGCCTGCGATCGCTCTTCGATTTCCGCCAGTGACCTGAGAGCAGGGTCAGCGAGTGACGGGCGAACGCCACAGAATGTACCGGGAGAGTTCCGCGCGCCTCTGCTCCTCCTCAAGGTCAACCTCATCCGGAATGGTCGCGAGGTTATCCTTCAGCCTATTCAACCATGGGATGAGCTGTTTGGCCTTCTCCTTGACATCTTTGCTTTCCTAGGACACCGTCAACGACCGGTAGAAACGACAAGGAATGACCTGACTTCGTAATGCTTGATGACCGCGCTGACACCACCAAGAGCGGACTTGAGGGGAGGGAACCAGTCGGATGACTCTTTCGCGATATCCAAAAGTATCTTTACACCATTCACTCCCCTCTGTACCGTCGCTGCAGATCATTAGAAACCACGACCCTGTGTTTAATCGGAGGTGCTCACTCGATCCAGAGGCTCCTCGGAAAGGGTTTGGCATGAGTTTTGCGCTGTTCACTGTTTGCGATTTCGAGAGATGAGGGATCGATGCTGCCCGAAACGTGGAGCGACAACTGCCACGCGGCGCTCGTTTGGCCCGCTCCCACGGCAGAGCGCGCGCTAAGGGGAACCACGGAGACGTCGCCATCGATGCAGCCTAAGAGTGGGCCGATGTTCATCGCAAGTTATCATGAGTGTGGGCCGGTTGGGTGAGATTCCCCTGCCGGAATCCTTTCCGAATATTTGTCTTTGTTTTTTTTGTCATTCCGATTTTTGTGGCACAGTTGTTCCGCTGAAGATCGAGTGGATTGAACATTCGCATCGGCTATTGAATTGGATGCTTCTATAACTTTGTAATGCTACGTTCGAAAAGCAAACATATCGGATATGGTCCGCCCTACATATACAGTATTTCGCAGAATCCCCGTTCTACCCTGAACATCGAGACCAGCGTTTACCCCCAAAGGACAGTGGCACCAAAACTGAGCTCCTAGGTACTCACTGAAGCAGGTACCCCTGATCGGCGAGCGTTGCCTCCAAGGTGAGTGGCCAAGTTGGTGAAAGAGGATAGCAAGCGAACGAACGCTGGGAGGGGGACAAGGGGTGCCTGTAAAAAAACGTTTGGGGGTACTTGGCTGCGCTGAAGATTGAGCTAATTCCAACATTTCCAGGCCGTTTACTCTTTGAATGCTTTTCACCTCGTCTGGGCGAACGGAGTTGTCGAAATCGATAGCACGCATGTTCGTCTTAACCTAAACCTAGATCGAACTGGCGAACGGTCCGACGGAGCAGGAGGCGGACGAACAGTGGGAGAAGAACCGCGATGACGACGACAAATTTCAATGAGCAGGGAGTCGTCCCCAGCAGTCGCGGTGAGTATTTTCGATTAACGGGGAACTTTGACGGGGACGGAACTGCACGATGTTGCCGGGAGGGAGCCGGCGGGGGACGCTTAGTTGGGAGCGATCCCACGGTTTCGACGCAAAATGATTCGCCTGAGGTAACAAGGGAATGGAGAAGGGTGTGAGTGCCTTCACCGTAGACGGTGACTGTCAGGAAGGATGACTCCACGAGCTACAAGCGGCAAACGACAGGATAGTACCGGAAGGTCTCCCTCCAGCGCTTCCCGTCTCGGCTTTGTGAGACTTACTGCCTCCCAAAGATCGAGAGTCGGGGACGTATTCAGAGCCTGTGAGGACATCTCCTTCTAGCGAGTAGCGACTGGTTGTTGGCCTCGATCATCAACCATGTCCGCGGGAGCAAAGTCGTTGTGGCGAATGGCTGCAGCCTGGACGGCAGGACTCTCACGCCTCCATGGTAAGTACCCGCGATTTTAAGGACTCGAGTTGGTCACCCCACTCTCCCACTGATTCCTCCGCTTCTCCCTTCTCCCTCCACTCTGTTCTCGCAAGCCAAAACCAAGTACGTCAAGGGGCTGCATCAGAAAAACCATGAGGTCATCGTTGGGTGCTGGCTGGCAAGACAAGTGCTGATACGGTGTAAGGGGTCGTAGCTCTGACCAGCACTGACCAGCAATGAAAATTAACCTGCGGACGGCTACCGATGATGATCCACTTACATAACCACCTCCCCTTGTACACCAATAAAAAGTTTTCATCGCTCAGCTAGCAGCTCTCTCGAACGCGCCACGAACCCTCTCCAACACCAGGGATGAAGAGGGAGTCCCACAAAATCGCCTTATTCAGAGCTATCGCGGGGTTCCGAGAGCCTCTTCCAGACCTCCTGCCACAACTCCCCACAAATCGAGATCAAGATCGAAGGTCGAGCTTGAGCCTGAATAATCGTTCTAGAGTGTTTTCGTACCCCAATGCGCGAAGAAAGATGACCAGCTCCTATAGGACGGGGAACAAGGGGGGACGCGCCGGGGGGTAGATCGTCAGCTGAGCCAATCTCGCAAGTCGACCTTGCGAACGGATTCCAGCGCGTTTGGCAATCAAAGCCTTCAGGGCGGACGGATGGTATCCCGTTCCGCCTCATCCTGGACGTAGATCAGATTGGTCCATGGTCCGGCGGAGTAAGGGACAGGATGAAGGATCGTAGTGGCAGCGCGAGGATGACGAGAAAGGGGATATCATCCCGGGTGGCCGTGACGAGGTTTGTCGATTGACGGGTGATGCTGACAGGAACGTAACTGTGCGATGTGGCCAGGAGGGAGTTGGCAGAGGTGCATGGTTGAACATCGCAGGGCTGAGGCGTTGGCTCGAGATGATGAGGAGATGTCCTAGGTGTGCCAGAGATGTTAACCTCTGGGGCTGCTGGGGAACGGGATACCGTGTCAAATGGAGCAAAAGCGAAAGAGGGTGGAGTACTAAACGTGGTGGCGGATGTGAGCCTGTCATCCTGCTCGAAGTGGCCGAGGCGGCTTGATACTGCCTGTTTCCAAGGGCGCCCCACGCTGAGGATGGAGTTTTCAACGGGAGCTTCTTGAAGGATTGATACCAAATGGCTTACCTCCCATCATAACACTACTACTGTATCCCTCCGTCATCCCTACTAAATGAAATAAGCATGTGGGGGTCTCATGGTGGACGTGGCAAAGGTTGCGCGTGGTGGTCAACTCTGGAGCTGTGAATAAAGAGCAGATGCCAATCAGGAAGGACAAAGGATGAAGAAAATCACGAATGGTAAGGGGAGCGAACGGCAGGAGAAAATAAACGTTGATCCTCTAGGAGTTTCCCTTTCCATCCCCCCTCCGCTCCACCAAATCTCGCGGCGGAGCTGGTCATCCAGCACCAGGGAGCCAGGGGCGGGAATTCTGATTTCGAAGGCGCTCAGTCACTTCGGGTGGGTTTGGACCCCCCCGCATTTGGAGGGTTCGCGTAGCAACTGGACGCCGTCGTGGTTTCGGTGACAGGTTTAGCGGATGGCCACCACCTCTACGCACTTCCCTCGCTCCAGATCCTCTTCGAATGACAGTGGATGTTCCGAGCAACCAAGGCCTGAAGTGCCCTATTCCTGCTCTTGAGTCTTCGTGAGCTGGACCAGTTCAGCGATCAGTAAACGCCCACGGTATGACAGCTATTTATCACAGGTGTTTCACGAATTCGGTCAAAGCGACCCATCACCTAGGACCCATATGGTGGTGATGGCTGTCTTGAATAAACTCTTGGTGTACCGTGTTCACCTCGACGCGTCCCTGGCCTGGTCTATTGACAGCATGAGGCACAGCAAAGGCGGGAAGAGCGGGGCGGACGTACCTGCGCGAGAGGAGTTGGATGAAACCGTTCCAGAACTGTCCAGAGGAACCTGTGCCAACGCGCTTGCTTGAACTCCATCCGACGGCGAGCACATTCGGGCGCTGGTCGTGGGGATCAACGTTCTCGTCTTCAACAGATCCCGACGACCCGTTGCGGCCTCTGAAGTTCGTTGAAATTTACTTTGCGTTCCAGTATTCTGACTGTACGATACAGTGAGAGATTGTAGCTGGATGGGACGAAAGCTAGACTCACCCTTGCAGAGTGGAGGACTGACTGAGAGACGGTCAGCCCGACGGCAAACTCCGACAACGGTTCCCGGGTGCTTTCGCGTCGCTTCTCTCGACCTCGTAAACCTCACATGGTTTCTCTCTTCGGCTTCTCAAACCGCAGCGAATTGCACGAAACCTGCGCACTCACGCGACGTGCCAGACGCGATGCTTGTTGGAGGCGGAAACGTGGCCTACGGGGATCAATAACCAAGTTCGTCGGTCGGTGACTCGGCTACGTGAAGCGTTATCTACCATGGAGCCAAGAACGAACCGTACTCAAGAGGTCAGATGGTGACCCTTGGAGGTGCGATTTCTCGAACATCTGTGTGTCGTGGTTTCGTTGCGGGTTGTGGACTGAAATACTGAACATCTAACACCGATAGGATACGCACGCATACAAAAGCGTCAAGGATTTCGATTATCACTAAGGATCCCTCAGCAATCCCATACTCCCTCTGTCATCCTACCCAACTCTCCTCCCGTTCTTTGCTCACGACGGCGGCGTTCCTCAGAAACCGCCTCTCCCCAGCGGACCCCTCACTCTGGCAACATCTGGTGCGACCTGGTCCCTCACCAAGCCCTAGAAATGCTCGTTATAGGGCTTTTACGTCTACAACGGTCGGATGCCCGCCCGCCCCTTCACCGTTGGTGTAACGTTCTTGACGATCAAAGACAACATCATACTCTTGGACCTTGCCCTGGTATCTCCATACCTTCTAAGAGTGCGTCTGGGTCCCTCCTCCTATACGCTGGCAATATTTGTTTACTGTGGGATGCTCTGTCGTGCTGTAGGAGAACCGAGCGTGGAGGGAGGTCGATTGATTTGCTTGACACGGTTGACTCCGGTGATGTCGCGTCCTCGCTCAGGTCCAACCCGTACCTCTGTATCTCCAGGGACCCGGCGTAAACGATCCCACTCAAGACCTGGCGGCAGCAAATTGTGCGGAGGAGCTCATATGTCTTGTTGCGGCTGATTACCTACACGTGTTATTTACTGGCCTGTTTGACAACCCTTGTGAATTTACGACGAACACTCCTGTCTTCGATGGCAGTGAAGGGGAACTGTGACAATGAAATACTTGGAACCATCCGAATTGTGTGGCGCATGGACTCCCGCTCCAGAGGACTCCCAGAGCAGATAAGGCTACGGGAGACTGGAGTTCTCGACGCTGCACCTTCCCCGGCCCGCGGTCGCCAGTTTCCCACCGTTGATGTTGAACTGTGGTTGATATACGCTCCGTGGATGGCGCTCCTGTCTCTCCATCCTTCACCACGACTTCTACCTACACGTTCTTCGATGTCGATCCTCAGGCTCGCCTTCTCGTTCTTTGTGATCTCCGCTCTGTGGTTTCGCTGGATTCCACGCTCTCTCGAATACTTCAGACGCAACTATATGACGTCCGGGCTCGCCGATGCCCTCCTCGACAAGCTGGAGGAACTGGAGCCCGTGGTCACCGAATTCGCCCGCACTCGTTCGGACATCAAATCTCTCCCGGAAGACCTCCGACAACGTTTGCTCAAACTGCCGGAACTCATTCGGAGGTGATAAGCTTCACCACCCCCATCTGCGAAACATATCGTTGACATACCGTGTAGTTGCCTCGCCTTGGTGAAGGACGCTGAGACTTGGCCACAGCTCATGGAGGCTGTCAAGGCATCGGAAGAGGCAGTGGGCGAACTTAACGTAGGTTTTCCCGCACGACGAAGTTGGCGTATCTAACAGACTCCAGAACCTGAGGGACGCGGTTGCGCAGCACTTGTTGGATTCAGGTCTGAACTACGTACCGCCGGATTCGAACACCCTTCCTCGCACGGACCCGGCGGAGTGTAAATAGTCATCGGTAACGAACAGCCTACTTAGACACCTCTCCTTGTACACAGCACGAAGCTTTATCACAATTTCCTACACCGTACTGGAGTCCATGGCGTGTGGTCTGGGAGAAAGCGCCAGCAGGGCAAATCTATCGAACTTGACTAGTGACTTATGTTGCTCTGCGTCGGTGACCGCATAGCATCCAACAGCCCGGTTGTCGATCCGCTCATACCCAGGACGCGCGCTCTCCCATACTTGGAGATGTCGATGAAGCTCGAGGAGGGAACGACGAGAGGATCATCCATACGACACGAGGCGTTTCGAAATCCAATTCCACGTGATCCGCGATCCGCAAAGGGATAAATTGTTCGCTCCGTTAGGACTCTCGGATCCCGTTCTTTCTGGGCTTCGGAAAGAATGTGGCGGGATCCGATGCCCCCGAAGCGCTGGCAATGAGCTGAACACAGTTGGCAAGTCTCACTCCAATTTCTATACCCTGGCGTGGCAAGACGAATAACTAGACGGCAGAGGATAATACCGATGCTTGTGACTTTGAGGGGTTTCCGTTGAACGTCACGAATCACCTGTGTGGCGTGCGCGGTAAGAGCTTTTGTGGCCCACCACATGGGAGGTGTGAGGAGCCTCCCCAGGCTTGAAGGACAACACTGGCTCGCTCGTTATTGAGTGCGACGCCACCACAACAGTACTGCTAAGACGAGCATGATGCTCTGGCACTGGACCCGGGAACCACGCAGTCGCCGAGATCAAAATACTAGACACGGCTTACACAGTGCTTGCGGACTGAGCCGGATTTGATAACTTTCCGAATATCTAGATTCATCCGTGTTCACGTAGGAGATGGAGGGGACGTCGATGACCCTGGCTGTAACGTTCGAGCTTGAGGAGTGACCGATGATTTGAGTTCGACTGTCGAAAGACTCCATCTCTGGCGACATCCATCAAATCTTAACGGCTGATTCCCGCGCCAATCACGCCAGGGGTATTCCCAGATCGTAACCGCAATCATCGATCAGCCGAGTTCCCACACGCCCGAACCCCGAACTGCAGAGAG
>Ga0307511_10006976_pt1 | contig 11374 bp, 10 predicted proteins | sample 13_EM_MG_FD_200266 | JGI IMG/M metagenome (GOLD analysis project Ga0307511, IMG submission 200266) | Populus trichocarpa ectomycorrhiza microbial communities from riparian zone in the Pacific Northwest, United States - 13_EM | ecosystem: Host-associated > Plants > Roots > Unclassified | place...
TTTCAACTTCAAGAAATGAATGGATATCCTTTTCCAAGAAAAAAAGTTCAACTTTTCATGGCAACCAATAAAGAAAGCAAAGCATTGTTCTACTTTTCAATTTATTGCTTTGAAAAATCAAGCCTTCAGATTTTTTTTGGTAACCATCACAATATCTTCTAATATTTGATTGATTGATTACGCCTTTCAGCCTAATCTTAGGCCCTGAGGGACTCATCCCATCCTTTGTGGACGAACTTGCAAAGGGACTCTCAGGATTTCAAGGCATTGGATTCTTACCACTATTTGCGTTAATGAATTCCCTTGGAACTTCTATAGTAAATCTATAGAATATACAAAATTATGATCAATCAAATATTATATGTATAAAAACCAAATCTTCTTGGTTGTGTTCAGTTAATGTACAAGAAATAACGAGATACAAAAAATATTGAAACAGTTCTCTATTGAAGTGGCAAAGACACTAATTTTAAAGTGAGTCCAAAGTGCTGCTTTCAAGCCTGTGCAACCCCAAGAATGGACCACCAAAAGCTCAAGCACTTGGGGCAAAGAAAACATAGCACAGCCCACATATAAAGCTCAGCTCAGCTTCTGTCAGCCTTATTCTCAACTGGGATGTTCTCTTGCATTTTCTGCTGCAAATACCCTGCTGCTCATTCTTGGCCATTTTCCTTTACTCTCTCACCAGCCTACTTGATCATATCCACGACATCATCACTGCCAAAACCATCTTCTCTCCCTACAAAAACTGACCTCACTGTCCAAACAATCATGGCCATTCCAGCAAGCCCCATCATTGTAGCAAAACCAGAGCGGTAGCACCAACAAGCACAAGGGGAGCACCAAGTATTAAGGGTCTAAAGATCAACAAGAGAGGTGAGGTTATTAAAAGCAGTGTCAAGGATGCCAGGAAACTGAGCCCTGACATGCCAAGAAGTGGGCCGCCTGTTGCCAAGCAAGCTGCTGATGCATAGACCAATGAGCTGCCTGAGAGCTTGTGAGAACCAGCAGAGAGCTGCTGTTGTCTTGGGTGATGACTAGGATCTGCCATTGATTGGTGTGTTACATCTCTTTGGTTTGGGTTCTCACTGGCCCTGTGGGGTGGGGGGTGTTAACGTGTTAGGTCATGAGACTCACCAGACAGGTGTTTCAGTCAGTCAGTCGCACGGTGCTCACCAGGTGGACAACACAAACCTACAAAAAATTCCTCATCCAGTGGCAACGTGTTAGGTCATGAGACTCACCAGGCAGGTGTTTCAGTCAGTCAGTCAGTCGCACGTTGCTCACCAGGTGGACAACACAAGCCTACAAAAATTTCCTCATCCAGTGGCAATGGCACCATTTTCAGCGTCGCAATGTGCCAACCGGTGCATCAATGCCAGTAATCATATCTATCCATAATGCTATAGAAATAAACAGAAATGAAAAGGGGCTAGTGTTTGTCACGTGAAGCGAAAGGTTTTTTTTTTCCATGACAAAACATTATTTCATGTTATTATGATATCACAAGTAAAAGACAGAGAAATAGATTAAAAATTTTCAATAAACGAATACTTGGCGTAACATCACTTAAGAGAGCATCTAAAGCTGGAGGCAGAGATCTCCAAAATATCCAGGTGCAAATTCGTTGACAACTCAAATTTCAATTAATACAAAATGATGGGGTTTGCATGGTTCCTAATGCTTCCGCAATACAAGCAAACCAAGAACGCTGTCCCTCTTTTGCCCTCAAATAGTGGATCCTAAATATGAATATTAAATTGAATTATAACAACATCAAGGGTCCAGTAAAAGAATCTCTATTTGATTAAACTAACCTAGTTCTCCTTGCAAAGCTCTAGGCTCATCACATGGCTGTCTTCACAACTTGAGGCAGTGACTTGAGAAGAGATGCGGATGGCTTCCGCACAGTGTGATTGAGCAGAATCATAAACGTCAGGAGTGTTAAAGCCCCAGCCTGATGTGCAGTTCCTAGTGATACAGGAACATATGATAGAAGGGTTGATATCCCCAAGGATACCTGCAACAATGACAAATATGACCATGGAACCTGGGAAAAGTAGTTGATAATGGAAAGAGCATCCATGGATTAGGACAATCACCTGAAGAGTAGCCATGCCAACAGTCGCTCCAATCAAAGATTTCACAGCTGGATGTATGTCCAACTTTCTTGTGAACCACCATAAAGCACCAATTGAAGTCAAGCTTGTGATTGCAAGGATACGGTGGTCAAGCTACAAACATTCGAGAAAAACAAATCAGTGCCCAACACCCATTGTTTATAGTATCTTTTATATGCCAGTGAACAAGAAAATATCATTTGAAGTGCTAAATAACAAACTTGTAACATCATCTGTGAGTTTTAAATTATTTATAAAACTGCAAGAATTAGGGTTTCTTTAAGCTCCAAAGGACAGTTAAAAACACTTGTTTTTTATTCTGAGCAAGTGAGTTTCGCTATTTATCTTGAGGCCCAGCATGACACTGTATGAACAAGTGGTTTTACTGTAGTTCCAGGCCACTTAACTGAAAAAGGTGCAAAAGCTAAAAATGAAGAGCAAACTCTAAATTTCTCTCATCGTTCAGAAAGAAACTTCGAGGCATGTCCTCTTCTCGTTTCTTCATTGTTCTTCTATCCATTATATTATGTAAATTCCATTCCCATATTTGATAAGAGTCTAAACTAAGAATTTGCACTTCTGCGATCATTAAGAAAACTACAGGAATTGATAAATTATACAGACAAATTACCTGCACTGTCGATGTATTTTCAAAAAAGTTGCGAATTACTGGTTTCAAATCAAATATATCATCAGGAATCCATGTATCACCCATCTTTGGGAAAGTGTTAAATGCATGCCCCTGCATTACACGGAAAAAGCATGATAAAAAATTTGTTCGTAAGCATGCACCAGAGAATTTGTTTATAATCGTACCACAGGCTGCACAAAATACTCTTGTGAAAGAAGAGGAACAAGAAAAGAATTAAAACAGACTACATACAGCATCATTTCCAGCTACAAATGCTCCTGACACGGCAGTAACCCCTACAATAAGGCTTACAGGAAGGGCAAGCCTCTTTACCTTCGCCGCCCCACGAACCCAAGCTAAAGATTCCGCAGGGGGTTCAGGCATTACAACAGAAAGAGCAGTCCAGAAAAGCCCACTATAAATAACAAATGCCGAAGTAAGATGCGCTGCAAGACGGTAAGGGCTTACTCTCGGCTGAGCATATTCAGATGCTGGCTCCTGAGTATAACAAAGTCACTCATAAGTCTCGCCATTTTGCACAAATTCACACTCAATTAACACCAAAGTTAAGTTTTTTTTTACCTCTAAACCACTTTTAACCATCCACCAACCAATTAAACCTTGGCCAGCACCGAGAGCAAAAAGACCACAAAGTTTAGCTCCAAGTCTCACTGTTACATACCCTTTTCTCAGAAACCATGAAAATGGCAAAGCAAAAATGATCCCTAATCCCCTTCCCCACATTCGATGTGCATATTCCATCCAGTAAATAAATTTGAAATCCTCAACATTCATCCCTTTATTTACACTGCAAAATATCAAAAAAAAAAACTAAAAAATTACTAATTCTACAAAATGAACTTACTCTAACTAAAAAAGACTACTTTCATTGCTTGCAAGAGCTTACATTTTATACTCAGGTGATTGCTTATACTTCTCAAACTCAATCAACCAGTCCTCGTTTGATAAAGGAGGAAGACCACCAGTAAATTTCCAATCAGTCATTGAAAGACCAGACCTTGTTAACCGTGTAACACCACCAAGAATCACCATGCTGAAAACCCAAGCAGCAGAGCCAAATAGCCATATACCCACCATTTTTTGAGCTTTAGGCCCTCCATTTACCAGCAATCTAAGACCCTCTTTACTTTCACTTCCAACAGAAGCAGCTACAGTTGATATTTTCCTCGTTGATGATGGCACATACTGACAGTTACGACCCTGAAAATTTAACAAAAGATTCAAACTTTATAAGATAAAAAGCAGGGGTTTTTCTGATTTCAGATCATTTGAGGAAATCCAGATGGAAACAAAGGATTTTTACCTTGGAGAGTGATTTGAAGCCATAAAGGAAGGATCTTGATGATGGGTTCTGTTGTTGATGGATGTCTCTCAAGTGATTGAAAGGTGTTATTTTTGTTCCTCTGAGATTGGTTATTGCATTGTTGATGATAGATCCTCCTTTGTTTCTCTTCAAGATTGAAGCAAACACTCTGCTTTGAAACATATCTCTCCCCTCTCTCTGTGCCCGTGGATGTGAGGGTTTAGGGACCGAAGCTTTTCATTTCTGGGAAGGTTGAGGAACAATGCCCTTTAGAGATCTTGATTCTTGCCATAGCTAAAGATGACGTGGCCAAGGCAGAAACAAACTACGTCGTTTTGAAGATGTTTAATTCTGATTTAAGAACACTACTTCTAATATTTTATAAATTATTAACAAGATACATTCAATTTTTTTTAACCCAATCAGGTTATATTTATTAAATTGATTTAATTTTTTATAAATATTATAGATATTAACAAGTTAGGTTTTTAATTACTAATTTTCATGTATTTATATTTTAAAAAAATATATATATTATATATTCATGACAACCCCGAGATCTAATTTTCATATCACGTATTTTTATTAAATTTTAATTACTTTTTTTCAGATAAAGATATAAAATTTTTTTTGTTACGTTAAATAAATATAAAAAGAAGTACACTAAGAATAACTTTAGCTAAAATATTTTTAAATAGGATAAAAATAAATACTCAATTCATAAAAATAAAAATAAAATAAATATAAATTAATTGAGTTTCAAAAATTACATTTCACCATTCGACCATAATATACTTTCTTAGTTTTATTTTACTCACTATCATCTATAACTTTTACATTACCAAGACTTTGATGAATTAAGTCTAATTAGATAATATAAATATTATAAATAAACTATTTTTTCTTTAAACACTCCTAACTTGAGTTTATATTCATTTATATTTATTAAACTTGATTTTATTTATGATTGAGGTTAAGATTCCGGTCATGAATTAAGTTATAAATTTTTTACATGAATTTTTTAATATTAATAAAAATTTAAATTTAATTTAAAAATAAATTAAGTTAATTAAAAAATAAATTAAAAAGATATTGAATGGATTGAAATGAGTTTTAAATATTAAAAACTTTGTATAAGTTATTTTAAAAGTACGCCGATGTAGAATATCGGTTGAACTGAAAGTAATTAGATTAGATTAAAGGGGCATTTCTGTAATTGACAAGAAAATAGATGATATAAATACCCTGCTGGCTTCTGTTGGAATCCATTGATAGCCGGCCAAAACTTGGAGAAAAAGAGAGAAGCTAGAGAGAAAACCCATAGAAAGCAGCACACTCCGGCAGCCATATCTCTGGCATCCATCTTTGGATCGGTATGCTTTTGGAATATATTTTTCTTCTACTCACCCTCTACAATATTACCGGATGGATTCGCAAGATCATTTTAATCGCCGTCGGAAAAATTCTAGAGTAACGGTATCCCAAATGCAACAATATCCAAGTTGCTACAGCAAAGCAATTCAGTGGGTTGCTACAGTGACAGAAGATTCAAACAGGAATAACTCACAGAAAAATCACAAACAGGCGAATCCCAACGGTGAAAATGTTGACAAGCATGTTGACCAACACATATCCAAAATTCAGTGTAATTCAACCTGTAATGTGGACAATCCCTAGTCCTAAGCCGCAAAAAAATAAAAAGAGAGAGAGTTGTTAAGCACGTTATTTTTTTCCCGGAAATTGAAGCTGTTATTTAAGTGATTTATTTGAATTAATACGGCTAATAATCTAAAATGATATCATTTCAATGTTTTAATGGTGTAGTTTTGAAAAAAGTAATTCTTACAAAAAAATAGATTAGAGGCCGGATCGGGTCGATGATTTGTATAGCACATAAATGATTTGCAATCTTAATTTAGGTCTTGAGTAGATTACCCAAATTTTCCTTGCAAATTGCCAGGAATATGAACGAGAATGGCGGGAAATGATGATCTTCTACCTGATTTATTCCCAAGCTATCAGCATTGATGCATCCTAAAGATCTATAGAAGCCCTTATGCAGAAGCTATGAAGAAATGATGGGGCTCACGACAACACTATTGTTTCGAGTTCCTCTAATGCTACAGATACAGATCTTCTAAAGCCTTTATAGTTCTACTGTTATGTTCCAGAGATACAACTCTTCCTCTGGAACTCTCAAATCAATGGTGACCAAGCCAGTTCCTTCTTCAAAACCGAACTCTACTTCCTTAGAATCAACTGATATTCTCTTGGGTTGAGCAGATGAATATGCTCCAAACAAGCCGCAGCCGCGAGCTTTCATGCTGACAGTCGCAGTTGTGCTGGAGTCATATTGCAGCTCCTTGATAGCCCCTCCTGAATTAAACATCTTGACTAGACCCACGGGGGCAAATTTAACCCCATTGGCTAGCTCCTTCACAGGAACCACTGTGAAAACTTCATACTCGCGAGACTTCAATGTGAGTGGCATACCTGCATCCTTTGGAAGGTAAACTACTTCTCCTGCAATTGACATTGGAGAAACTTGTGTTAAGAAAAACCGTGATTTCTTCGAAACAATGCATGACTAGGTGTAAATTTAACTGTATGAAAGAAACATCTGAGCCCTGAATAAACATACCACCAACATGAGAATACAATACACTATCGCCTGTCCATCCATCACAAGCGACTCTAGGGAGATAATCAACATCTTTAGCCCTAACAGAACCGGTGATCGTGCCAGGATTTTCGTCATGGATAAGGTTTGTCTTTCCGACCCTGCACCATCCAGCTCCCTGGCAGTTGAAGACCCCTATGACTCCATTGAAATCGTTCAGGTTCCATATCTTCAGGAGACTGCAAGATCAAGCATCTATTTAGCGAACATGGAATAGGATCATTTTATCCGGTCCTTGAAAATGTTATTCAGATAATTTAACTCCTTCGTTACCTTTTACCATCTCTTGCAGGATCAGAAAACAAGCAATCCCTTGTTGGTCGTCCTGGAAGTTTGGCCCTCAATATAGAGCCATCAGGAAGCACAAGCTTCTTCAGTAGATTAAAGTCATGTTGTCCAGGCTTGTCACTACATACAGAGACACCAAATATGAAATATCTTGTATCTGAATAGCATCCAAGAAAGACGCGGAACATGTTCATGACAAGTAAGAGTACCTAACATAGATGGCACATCCTCCCACAGCACGGGCTGCTCCGTGGTATTCCGCCATTGGGTGTAGGCTCTGACAAGAGAAACAATTTCAAGGTTAACATCCAGTAACACACAAAAATGTAAACGGAAATTCATCATAGAACAACAAAGCCAAATTGTGTTTTCTTACATGAAACATATCCCAATCCGGCTGCATAAATTCACCAAGAAAAATGGTATTGTAAGCAACTGATGCTATATGAATTGTGTGTGATGCTGGATCTCTTGGCCAGAAATCATCCGATGCCCTTATAACAGCTGATCTCTTTGCACTGAACAAATAAGGCAAGTCGGATTAATTACAAATCTTGAGGATATCACTATTGACGGATAAGAAAGAAAGAAAAGAAAGAATTTACCTGTACAAGCCATCAGTGTTGTGACTCATACAATAAATGATCCCATTGTCACGGAAGTTTCTAGCAATAGAAGCCTCCAATGCTTGATGGTACTTCCTAGCAAGTTTCACTCTTCCACCATGGCCTGCCCCGAGAGTTTCAAGGATATTCTGAACATCAACTTTGACCCCATCAATTCCAGCTGACGAAAGATAGTGGTGAAGTTCATCATAGAACCTGAACACTTTTTCAGGATTCACAAGGCCAAGTCCATTTGTGGCAATGCTTTTAAAAGCATCACAATGCTCATTTGATTCAACCCCAGGAGAAGAAATAGGGTAAGTCAGCTTGGGTTCATAGTGTTCCATTTCAGCACCACCCGGCCTGACCCCTCCCCAGTATCCTGTTATTGCATGCCACACATAAACGTACCTGAACAGTAACAACACAAGTTATCAGCACACCATCAAAGATTGGTTTGCTCAAAGGAAAGTTGATCTATGATAACTAATGAGGAAACCATACTTCAAATCATGTCGTTCTTTGATTTCGGTCACAGTGTGCGTCAGTCCCAATGCTGGATCCTCAATTCTGTAACCCTCTTTGCCATTTTTCTGGAATTTGTGATTCTCTTTGATATGTGTTAGTCTGTTTGCAAAGCTGAAGCACAATTGAAAGTGTGCTAGTCAATAAAAAAACAATAACGAAAATGGAAGACAGAATTTGCAAATCTGGTTCCTTACTTGGCTGAATTATCAGCTAAAGTCTCAATACCAGTGGGATCCATTCCGACTGATTGCCATCCATCATCAATTATAACAAATTTTGGAGGAATTCCACCTTTCTCGAAGCTGCAATAATCACTCTCATTAGCACCAATCTGCCATGTTCAAATCATGTAATTCTCTATGAAACCTTACAGAAAGGAGCAATACCTCTCTAATCCTTGCTTCACACCCTCTGCAGTGACATCTGTGTAAAAAGCATCCCATGTGCACCAGCCAAACCAGTTCAGCATGTCTGGCATCTGAACCACGAAGCACAAGTTATTCAAGATGACAGAATCAAGTACAAAAAGTCGTCGAAAAAGGAACTTCAGGAAATACTGGTAATCTTCTTCTGGCAAAAAAAAGTAGCTACCTTCTTCCTCTCACGATGAGAAAATGTCTGCAAATGTGATTCCACGGCCCTGAGTACAATCCAAAATACAACTTGGTCAATGGCATGAAGAACATCTGAGTCATAATTCAATGAAATAACAAGCCATAAATGAGGTTTTTGAACACCACAAGTCTATACTGTATTAATGGATCACTAAAATTGTCAATTGTATTTACTAAATAAAGCAACACTTCAAGCTGTATACCTAGCAATAAGCATAAAAGCTTGGCAAATTAGGTAACTCATGAAACTTACTTCACTGCATTTGTGATGACATCAAAGGGATCTGAACCAGCTGCCACAAAAACTAAATGACTCCCCTCAAATTCCTTAACAGCAGGATCTCCTGCAAAATACCCCAGCAATTTATTTCACCAATTCTTTAACAAAAAGAAAACCTGTAAAATCATATCCAGCAGAAATTTATTCATCTTTTCCCATACCACTTTCCAAGCAAATCTCGAGCTCATTGTGCTCATTCCCTTGAAGAACAGCCCTAAAATCTCCTTCAAGAATTGGCAAGAAAACGGTATACAAAGCAGATTGCTCCTCTCCATTGTCAAAACGAGATCCATCTCGAGCTTCAACAATCAAAAACTGTGTCTCAAAGGGAATTTCTTGTCCACAATTTCCCATCCTTTGTGTCATCCACCACATCTTGAATCGAAAAACACACATAAACCTCAATCCCCTGCATACCAACAACATTTATTGCAAATTTAACTCTTGCCGCCCACATCACAAATCATCAAAAAGACCTCAAATTTATCATCCAAACAGAAAAAAAGATACGCCTTTTGTATGCAATGTTATCATCACCAAGAAAATTAAAGAAAACTAAACAATAACAGAGAAAACTAAAACAGTAACAAAGAAGAAGAAGAAGAAGAAGAAGGGACATACTCGAGCTTTCCAACAGGAAAGACCCTTCGACAACCAATTTGATCTGATCGGACACCAATGAAAGCTCCATTGATAAAACCACCCCCAGAAGCTGGTGTTATCTCAATGTTGTCATGGACATCATTCAACACACAATTCCCTAACACCACCAATTTCCTGTCTGCCACTGATATCCCTGCCCCTACTGTCATCTTTCTCTTAAAACAACAAAGAAAACGAAAACGAAAACGAAAACAAACCCACAACACCAAGATCAAGAAGAAGAAGAAGAAGAAAGCACACAGCTTTGGTTGTTGAGGGTTCAACCGTGGTGGGGGGGGTTATTTATAGCATAAGATGATGTCGGAGTTTTATGCTGTCAAGGAGTCCCAGATTACAAATATTGCATTCCAGGGACTCCTTGCAACATGTACAGGAAGTCCCTCCTCGTCTTCTGTGCTAGCTAGCATAGCTAACTGTGGAAAAACATTAAATAAATATCTCTTCTTGTTTGGCGGGAATTATTCAACCAACTAACCAACCGTCGAATAGGAGATATTATATTATTATTATAAGGTAAGATTTGTTTTTGTGGTAAAATTGTATTTTTGAAATTTTTTAATTTTTAATTGTATAAGCAGCCTACCAAACCCATCAATCCTCACCGTTGGTTTAAAAGGCAGGACCACCTACCACTCAATCAATGATCACAACTAACCCTCCTGATGATGTACAAATAAATGCACTGCACATCCACAAGACGATCAACAGGAAGAAAATTGCATGTGACTTTAGATCACGGGGCTATTTTCATGCCACCTAGGCTGCTTTTCCTTAGTGCTCTAAAATAAAAATAAATAATAATAAAAATATATTTAATTAGATAATGGATAGAATCCTTTCTCTCCAAAATGATATCTCCGTTTGTGAACGGTGATAGTAAAATAGGGATTAGAAATATGGTATTGATTGTTTTATAAAGTTTTTTTTTATTTATAAATTTATTAAAGTAATATTTTTTATTTTTTAAAATTATTATTAATTACATTAGCATGTTAAAAAGATTAAAAAATATAAAAAACTAATTTTAAATAAAAAAATTCAAATTAAAAAAAAAAAAACTTTTCAAACACTTTTTAAATTGTCCGCAAGTTGATTCTTAAAGCTGCTTAAAAGTGACAGTTTTCAAGTATGCTTCACGTGAGTGAGTTCCTGGCGATTTTTATTTTATATGGTTATTCAGTTGTTGATTATTTTTTTGTTCGGTTTAGTTTTTATTAAAAAAATAATTAAATTAAATCTTTTTTAAATAAAAAAACCAAAACCGGTTCGAACCGATCAATTTCGGTTCTGTTCGGTTTTTTAGGATAAAACATGTTCAAACCGGTTTGGCTCGATTTTTTCAGTTTGAGTTCGGTTTGGTTCAGTTTTTTTTATTTCAGGCTTATAAAACCGGAACCGAACTGGTTGGTTTTTTCAAAATTTAATCGGTTTTTTTTCACGGTTGGATTTGTTCAATTATTTTTTTGATTTTTCTCTTTTTTTACTCACCCCTATATTTACTTAACTTCTCTTTTCTTTTTTCACGAAAGATAAACAGAAAAATATTTATATTTATGCACTTAAGTACTTATGATATGACTTATAAAGGTTAATTCTAGATCTTGAGTGATGAGTTAATTTTTTAAAAATATATATAAATAA
>Ga0307511_10006977_pt1 | contig 11373 bp, 7 predicted proteins | sample 13_EM_MG_FD_200266 | JGI IMG/M metagenome (GOLD analysis project Ga0307511, IMG submission 200266) | Populus trichocarpa ectomycorrhiza microbial communities from riparian zone in the Pacific Northwest, United States - 13_EM | ecosystem: Host-associated > Plants > Roots > Unclassified | place...
TTCAAAATATTTTATACTTAAAAATATATCAAAATAATATATTTTTATTTTTTAAAAATTATTTTTGATATCAGCATATTAAAATATCTAAAAATACCAAAAATATATTAATTTAAAATAAAAAAAAATTTAATTTTTTTAAAATTATTTTTAAAATGCAAAAACAAATTGTTCCTTTTCACGACAAAATAAATCTTAAATGTAAATGTTGTGGCCCTTCGCATGAGGTTGAAGAAAACGTTGTCATCATTGTCATAGGCCCTTGAGTAATGGAATTGATCCAGAATATCCAATAGAAATATCCATCCCAAATTAATGAGTTTCTCAAATGATACAGACTTTTGATACAATAGGTTTTGACTTGTAGGTCCTATACTCCTATGTGAAATCAAGTGTGCTCAGATGACATTTTTTATTTGAAATGAATGTTTAAGGCAAATTACATTACATTTTTTTTTTTTGAAATGAATGTTTGTGGCAAATTACATTACTGTTAATACCTCTAATTATATGCTGCAAATGGAAACAAGATTATATAATAGCGAATACTATGCTAGATAACATCAAATAAAAATTCTCAATTTACAAAGTTTTTGAACAAAAGGCCAAAGTCCATTTTTACCACTACCAGATCCAAAGCTTAATTCTTATTATCCATATGGGTCTACCACCTATTTTTTGAATAATCTCGGCAAAACCTCTTTCTTTAGAGATATATATCATTTTTTATATGTTATTTTTTAAAATAAAAAGGATCCATGTTTAAATTTTAAAATCAAATACGAGTTACATCAATTTTTAGCAATTTTGATGAAAATTATTTCTTAAGACTTAACATTAACATCTTTGACGAGTCTTCTATTTTTAGGGTCTGATGCCATTTTTTTATGTGTTTAAATATCAACATCAAACATTTCACAAAATAATTAGTAATTAAAAAAATAAAAAAATCTAAAAATAATTAGGATAATTGATGGAAATCGAAAAAACAAATTTAAAAGAAACACATAGCAAATGTAATCTTTCATAAGAAATGACGCTGTAAGGATGACATCGTTCTTCCTTTAAACATAACTAACCACTTACCCGAATCTCTAGAACCAGTGCATATTTTAGGATCCCTAGTTTTTTTTAATTACTAGATGGCAACTCCAGTTTTCCATGATATATATTTAGTCTCAGCCAATGTCATGGTGTGATAGAATGATAACTCCACTAGGTAATATAGGGTTGAGACTAATTACTTGTGTTTATTTTTTTAATTTCAATTCTTTTGATTGTTATGTTATCCACATATGAATTTTTTTGTAAAGATTTTTCTTTATTTATTCTCAGAATAATTTATTTTTATTCATAATAGTATTGCATGCACATGTATATTTATCATGAATGTCACATGCTTCACAAAAAACCGATGAAAGGTCCATACCCGAGCTCAACCCCTTTAAGATTAGATAGGTAGATTCGATGACGAGTTTAAGATTCAATGGCGAGTGTAACTTATGTCTATTGATGCTTATTCAGACTCCCACTCAGATTGGTACTCACCCTATGTACCGGGTATCATATAATTTTCCCCATGTTTATAGTGCATAAGGTTAAGAGACTAAGTTATCCTGTTGGTAATTTGAATAATCTAGGAGCCTGAAAAGTCTTTAAGTTTAGACTAGTTGAGCCCAAAATCTTTATGAGTTAGATCCTTTCTTTTAGGATTGACCCTTCATAAAACACAAATAATAATATGCCATGACATACATATTCATCTTTTTTATTGTGTTCTTATTTTATCTCCTCTGATCCTTATAGGAAGTGAGAGATGAGAAAACACAATGCCATTGAGGAGACGAGGAATAGGTTAGAGCAAGGCCAAAAGATAAAGGAGACTTCTTGCTTATAGGGTTTGAGTCACAATTGCTAGAATAAATGGAATTGGATGAAAAACTATCTTGCATTGGTCAGCTTTTAGACTACTAGGAAATGTTATCTTCACATGAACAAATTGATTTTCAACAACAATATAGGGACATAACTCGAATGCTCAAGATCAAAACATAATATTCTTGTTTTGAGGCCATAATAAAGTTTCAGGATCTAGAATATAGGTACTTTACTTTTGATATAACAGATATGACTCCCATTTTCGAAGAATATCACTATTTGTTATCTATGGTTAGATAAAGTGTACTTCTACACACCAACAAAACAAACCATATCTAACCATGCCTGGATTAATGAGATAGGCAAGAAACAGGTAGAAGAACAAACAATCATATGAGAAAATAGTCAATGGTGGTACTGAAATCTTTTAGAAGTTACATTTAAGAAGAAGCTTCATGATGAAGAAAATGAAGACCATCTAAAAATAAAAACATTAGGCATTTATGGTTTGGTCTTATTCCAATCAGCAGAAGGGATGATTGACTTTGAGACCGTGAACATGTCTAAAAGTATGGTTTCTCTCAAAATCAATTCAGTCGTAGCAGTTTTAACAGAAAATTTATCTTCACTGAACCATTGTCGAAAAACTAGAAAAGGGCATTTGAGATGTTTTACTATTGTTTTTTGTATGGATCATTTGTCATTGAGTGGAAGGAAATATTTTTTGTTTGCTTAGGACTCCATGACACTTATACTTGAAGCTGGATAAATTCGCAAAATAGCCATTAAGGGAGTTGGGAAAAAATACCTGGGAATCCATATTTCACAGTTTGAGCGAGTTTGCTTTTCATTGGAAGACTCAACATGCTTATTTTCGGATATATTTGGCTTATTGTAGAGATTATTAGTGGGTCCTATTGATAGAAGCACATTGTTGCATTAGTTACTGCCCTCATATGGTTCTATGATAATTGAAACTCGAACAATTCATATCTCAGACTACTAGATTAAATGAGTTCTACAAAGACTTCAAGACTTTTGAAAAATTGATTGAAACAATTAAGTAAGCCTGGAAACACCCTGTTATAATGGTATCTGCTAATAGAGTTTATAGAAAAACAACTCTAAGTTACCCGATATGGCAAAAACCAGAGGAAAAGGCTATCAGGTCCTACCACACGAGGGTATTCGAAGACCCATGGTTCAAACCATGAAAGATATACAAGAAGAGATTTGAGCTCAATAAGAGACCTATATTGAGAATTTGAATATAAAGTTAGAACAACTTAGGGCAAAGAAGAGAAAGTCAGAGTCTAATTTAGTTGTTCATGAACAAACTCTAGTTGTATTAAGAAAGGAGAAAGATGGTTTATTGGCACTGTTACAATAATAGCAACAATATTATCAGGAGTTGTAAGACAAATTTAATTTGTTATAAGAGGCCAAGAATGAATAAGATAACAAAATAGCAAAAATGACTCGAGCAACATTGGAAGCTCAAGACAAGATTACAGAATTGAAGCGGACAAAGAAAACACTAAAAAAGTTATTTCAGCAGTAAAATATATAACTACTAGACTTGATGATCAACGAAGGGTTCTTATTAACTTGGCTAACAAGTTCATTTTCACCAAATAGATCTTAACTAGAGATAAGATCATTTCCACTGAATATATCTTAACAAGTTTGTTTTCACCGATAAGATATTAACTAGAGAGAATGTTTATTAATATTTTAAAACGATTTTTATAATTCTAAATATTATGATGGTTTATTTTTATTAATATATAATTAAATAAATAATATATTTTTTTACTTTAAAAGAAAAATACTGCGTATCATTCTATAGTTTCAGATCTTAAATGGACTAACAATTTTATTTTATTTTTGTCAATGAGTTATGATAATACTACACAAGGAAGTTGCAAGTGCATTCATAGGCTTACAAAGAGGAGGTTGCGCATGGAGTTCCAAGCCCTCACTACAAAGCCCAAAAGAAAAACCTAAGCCAGCCCTCCCTAGAAGATTGCCAGGAAAACGGCGACAACAACAATAAGACAGGAGCTACAGAAACAACAATGGAGTTTCCGAAAGCATAAAACACAAATAAGGGCAAAGGAAAGTAATCCTCTCTCCTCTTGCTTGGGAGGGGTGAAAAGGGAAGGAAATAAGAGGTAAAAAAATTCACCTCATGCCCTTGTACTTTCAATTTTTATATTTATATGAAACTCTTCTCTATTTTGATTTATCCCAACACTTCTACTGACAGTTTTTGGACTTTTTAACAATTCACTCCGTCAAAGTAGTTTGACCTAATATCACTAGTTGATCAATCCTTATTCAATTAGATGTCAACACGTGTCATGGCTAAAAATCATCAAATACCCATGCACTATATGAATTTAGTCAAATTAAGCTCTCTATAATAAAATGGATTAAATAGTAAAATAACGCAAAAAATAAAGGACTTGACTATCGTTGGTTTCATTAACTAATAAAATAAATCATAAAAAGATTAAAACAAATAAAGCAAATTGTAAAAAATAGTTTAACTCCTTCAATTTATGCTTCATTTAAAATTTAAAATAAAACATAAAAGAATAAATATTTTTAGGTTGCGTTTGAAAAAATACGAGGCAAGTTTAATAATTTTCATACTTAGTTAACCTTACCTAATAATAGCAACTCCTTCATTTTATACTTTATTTTTATTTATGAATAATTAAAAAAAAAGTTGCTATAATTTGATAGCATTTTCAATTTCTTTCCATAATTTTAGAAATAACAATTTATTTTCTAGATCAAATATAATTTTTTTTTAAAATAAAATTGATCTTATGAGAAACAACATATCACACACTTATCCGCTTTCTCTCCTTAAATTTCTAGTCTCTCTTTATTTGATCAAAATCTGAATCCTAAAATCAAAAAAGAAAATTAATCTTCTTTTTCTATGTGCAGATCTGAAAAAGAAAGTAGGTCATCCATGGAGAAACAAGCAAAGTGGCCCAAACAACAGCCACAGTAAAGGAAGGAGGTCATCCATGGAGAAACAAGTAAAAAAAGTAAAAAAGTAGGTAAAAACAGAGAAAAGCAGGGGAAAATCCCTTTGAGTAATTGAATTGTGCAAGTTTTTCATATTACTGACCGCAACTACCACATGTATAGGCATTAATTATTGCAAAAACATGTAGCAGAGCTTAAACCAGAATTATTTATTTAATTATTTTTTGATGTTGTAGTAACTATTATTTTTTTAAGTTTTTTTTGAAAATATATTAAAATATTATTTTTTATTTTTTAAAATTTATTTTTAACATCAATTTATTAAAATAAAATAAAAAACATAAAAATAAATTTTTTTTAAATAATGTTTTTATCACATTCTTCACATGTGATGAAGAATAAATGGACGAAATTGAATTAGCCGTGAGAGTGGTGAACGAGTCACCAACACAATGTTTTCTGGTACACAGGTGGGCCGCGGAGGGATGGATGTTTGTGAGTGTATGACAAAGAAAAGTTTTGGTTGCGGTTTAAAAGTTTACTAATGTCATTTGAAGGAAATGATGTCGTAAGGTGGAGGGGGCGGGGCGGGGCGGGGGAGGAGTGATGGTGGCGGTTGGAGTGATGGTGGTGGTTGATCTGGTTGTGAAATGATGCAAGGAAATAGCGTGGTGTTGGTAATGGCCTAATGAAAGAGGGGAATGGGGGCTAGATAGGACATGACTTTTTGACCGGCTATTTTTTTTAATTTTTTAATTGGTTAAATGCATAGCATATTTGTTATTTTGAGGTTTTATGTAGTTTTAAACATTAAATTGAATATAATAATAAATTTGTAGATATTTAAATATTTTTTTGATAATTTTTAAAGCGCGAGGTTAAAAATATAAATTGTTATTTAATATGTAAACTCCATAAAATAAAGTGTATTTTTTTAGAATATAAAGAAAAAAAGGTAAAAACAAGTTCAAACTTCAAACTATTTAATAATTTCTTTTCTAATTATCTTTTTTTTTATTTATTAAGCCTAATTTATTATGAAAGATTTAATTTGATCAAACTTACTATAGAGGTATTTGATGTTTTTTAGCTATCTTATGTGTTTGTATTTTATTGATCAATTTAAAGTAATGTTTAAGTGTTTTAAAAGTTTTTTTCATTTAAAAATGTATTAAAATAATATATATATATATATATATATATATATATTATTTTTTTAAATTTATTTTTGACATTAGCAAATTAAAACGATTCAAACTCATAAAAAAACTCGAATGTAAAGGGGCAATGCTGATTTTTTACTGGAAATAAAATGAAAAAATATATTTTAAAAAAATTAAAACAATAAAAAAATATTAAAAAATAAAACTACTACTACGTGCATTTAGTTTAAACTAGCTAATATATTTTATTAAAGATAAAATTATAATTTTACAAATGAGAATTTCTTGAATCTTGTGTTTTCTTTTCTTAAAAAAAAAACATAAATATTGAAGAAGAAAATTACTACAATGTGCATATATTTTAAACTAACAAATAGATTTCATTGATGATGAAATTATAATCTTAAAAATAAAAAATTTCTTGAATCTTGAGTTCTATTTTCATCCATATCATTCAATTTTATTTTCCACTCTTTCAAACACAGTATAAATAAATAATTTCTCATCAATGTATGCTTTAGGTATGAATGATCTATTTACTATCTAATTAAGAAGAAAAAGAGAAGGTTAATTTCGGCAGTAACTGCTATAATTATTGAGACCATGCCATGATTTGAACCCTTCACCGGGACTCTTTCCATGGCCCCTCACCATGATTATGGCTTTATAGCAAGGACCACGAGGCTGAGGGTATAGCTAGTCATGGTCACCGACACTTCATTATAATTATTGCAGGAAAAGCTAAAATATACGGGAAAACACTTTATTTTTTTATATAAAACATGTGAGTGTTTTTTGTTTGGTTTATATACAAGTTTTTTTTTTATGTTTTTTTTAATTATTTTTAGCGATTTTATTTTTAATTTTGAAAAGATTAAAAATTTCACTTTGTAATTTAACTTACATGATTCACAAGTTTAACGTATTTACCCAATTCATAGATTGGCGATGTCGATCCAATCTGTCATCGTCTTAATTTTTTTTTTTAAAAAAAATTATCATCTTAAAGTTTTTTTAAAAGTTAAATCATGTTTTTTTCGACCATCAAAGTTATATTTAGACTTATGAAATCGATCGATTTAAGTCGAGCTAACTCTCACACAATTTAATTAAAAATTTCAGTTATAAAAAGAGTTAAATCGGAAGGTTTCAAAATTAACTCATTTGGTCAAATTTAATAACACTATTAAAAAATTCTATGTGCTTTTAATATTTATTTTATATTAAAAAAATAATCTAATTCGCGGCGTAGCGACAACCAATATTTATATATCAATTTGAATATTGGAATATGCAATTTGCTTAACTTGATTTAATTTCTTCCAATGAATCATGTTCCAAAATTGTTGGCCTTCGCTATGATCATCTCCCATCTCAAAAGATTTTGCACGAGCGTAACCAGCAATAACCATGGATTATGCAGAGAAATATCCAGATTATAAAATCACCATGGCTCGTGGGATTGTACCGATACTGCACCATTTTCATCCACACAAACTTTTTAATGGGATCCAGGCACAATAAACTTACAAGGCAGAATTTAAAAATTTAATTTCCATATATAAATGCCATTGAATGTTGAGTCTTTATGTGCCAGATGAATAATTGAATTCAAAGAGATTTATCTGTTTCTTTTGGCTAGTGTTTCTTTACAAGTTCATTGAAAGGGTCTCTGAGCTTCATTACGGGGGTAGCATCTCACAGCCCTCGATCAAATTTGCAAATCAGTGCGCAGTCAAGTATGATCCAGCCACTTATGCCATGTAAAATTAACTAGCTATCGCACAAATGTCTAAGCTGCCAACAAATGAATGGAAAACACTTAAACTGGGATGAAACTTAATTCATGGAGTTTTCAGAGCACACAATTAACCAGACTGATGCATCATCTGTAGCTACCAGGCATAATTAAATGCATTCTTGATGCTCGTAATTATCAAAACAAGATGGTTGTTCAGGGCATTTACAGCCTCAACACTGTACAAGTCCGGATTCTGAAACACAAGGCAATTATGCATCTAAGGTCAACTCATGATGAGGACCTTCTCACCTACCAGAGCTACCAAAAATAGAAAAAAAAACACTTGCAAACTAGTATTAAACGATCAATTAAGTGCTTAAAACCATTTTATTGTCTTCTCACTGATTAATGATTGCTTCTTGTTTTAACGTTGCTATCTATTAAGCCTCCATAATAGTTAGCTCGAATATGAGTTACTGTTCACTTCAGTAACTAATTCTAGAGGCTTTAAATGCTAGTGCTTGGCTGATATTTTTTGACGGTGCCAGGCTGCAAGTTGCTGTTTGCTGATTTCAGGTCTATATAATTTGGATCTATACAACTTCACTTTTATTCCAAAAAAAAGTCTATATAATTTGGGCAGTTCATAAAAAAAACACATCTAGCTAATGGTACCGAGGCGCTACCATGACAACAAAATCCTTGGTATGTCTAATCCTGGTAACCAGTTCACTGTTCACATTAGCATTAGGCAGCCAAACACACCGAGGAAAATGGAAGTTATTGAAGAGAAGCATCGGAATTTCAGCAATGCACATGCAATTGTTACCAAATGATAAAATCATCGCATTTGACTGGAATTCCGGTCCATCCAACATTTCTCTACCAGGAGGAAAGTGCGTTGTTGCTTCAGAAACTACGACTAATTGCTATTCACATTCTGTAGAGTTTGATCCCTCCAGCCGGAGTATCCGACCGCTTACCATTACAACCGATACATGGTGCTCTTCAGGTGCGTTGTTGCAAAACGGTATTCTAATCCAGAGTGGTGGATTCAGGCTTGGAGATCGAGTGGTTCGGTCTCTTACACCGTGTGCAAATTGTGATTGGGTTGAAAAAAAGAATGGTCTAATTACTTCAAGATGGTATGCATCAAATCAAATTTTACCAAATGGGAAAATCATTGTTGTTGGGGGCTTAAATCAATTCAATTATGAGTTCATTCCGAAAACTTCTACTTCTGATCAAACACTGTACCAGCTTCCATTTCTGGAAGAAACCAGATATTCCCCACTCATTCCCAACAATCTTTATCCTTTCCTACACCTCACTCCTGGTGGAAAGTTATTCATTTTCGCTAATGACCGTGCAATTCTACTAGACCATGTCAACAACAAGGTGGTTAAGAACTATCCTGTCATGCCCGGAGGCGTTTCCCGCAACTATCCTAGTACAGGTTCCTCAGTTCTGCTTCCTCTTATCCTTTCCAGCAATTTCAACAGCCACCCAGAGGCTGCAGTTTTTATCTGTGGTGGGACAGTACCAGACTCAAACCAAAAGGTAAATGCAGGAGTCTTCATTACTGCTTCCAAATCTTGCGGTCGACTAGTAATAACTGCCAATAATCCAAGCTGGGAAATGGAAGAAATGCCTCTCAATAGATTGATGGGAGACATGATTTTGTTGCCTACAGGTGATGTACTTATCATTAATGGTGCGGCAAAAGGATCAGCTGGCTGGTATGCAGGTAGGGAACCAGTGCTAAACCCAGTTCTTTACCGGCCTAATGCACCTATCACTGCTAAAACTAGCAGGTTTGAGATAATGAGTCCCTCAAAAATTCCACGTCTTTACCATTCAACAGCCCATTTGCTATCAGATGGTCGTGTTTTGGTGGGTGGAAGCAATCCAAATAGTAACTACAACTTCACTGCTCTTTATCCAACTGAGCTAAGTGTTGAAGTATTTTATCCACCATATTTTAGCCCCAACGTTTCTAGACCATTAATTAGTAAGATAAATCCAGGGACCAATCTTGAATACAAGCAGAAATTCACCATGCATTTTCACATACATCAGTGGCATGAAGAGCTTGGAAAGATTTATGTGACAATGGTGGCACCATCTTTTACTTCACATTCCTATTCCATGAATCAAAGGTTGCTGGTTTTGGCTCTGGACAGTGAAGCCCAAAAGGTGGATTTCAGCAACTATGTTGTTGATGTCCATGCACCGGCAACTGCAACACTGGCACCTCCGGGATATTACCAGTTATTTGTGGTCCATGAAGGTGTTCCCAGTAAAGGAACATGGGTCCATATCAAGTAGAAGTTGTAGTAGTTGTGCTTCGTTGAATTGAGAATTTATGATGGTATGGTGATCTTAAAGAAAAGAATGGGTAATCTATTGCAGTCTTGTTGAATTTGTTCTGGAAATGTTACTTTGATGATTTGAATTACGGCATTCATTTCATAATCTCTTTTTTTTTTTTTTTTTGGTGTGTGTGTTGAGACAAATGGATAATTCCAAAGCATACAAGCAACATCAACATCTGCAGCAGCAGGAACCTTTTGATGCAATTATTGAAACTGATGTTCATTATTTACACACGTCAATTTTTTTTAATTCATTAAAAGATTTTTTTAATTTTTTTATTACATGGAAGCATTTTTTTTATTAGGTAACATATATGCCACAAGAGGAGAAATTTAATCGGTTTTGTCCGGTACCAGCTGGGTTAGTCATTTTCCCACTGCTATAAGTAAAATGACCCGGATACCCTCACCTTTTTGTGCCGGCTTTCCTTTCACTGTTCACTAAAGATTGTCCAGTCTATTTCGTTCCGTCCAGAATGATAATTATATATCTCGTTTCAATTCATAAAACAAAACAAAATTTCATCTTGTTCAAAATATCGGCTTGTTCCAGAAATTCCTTTTAAATTCCGACCAAAACATTCCGGTTTGTTCTGGCCTTTCTATTCTAGCCAAATAGTTTTTTTATATAATTTTTTTGCTTTTCAAAAAATATATTGTCCACTTTTACAGTATTAATTATATCTCTCAATCCAATCATTGGATCGTGCTAAACTTTTACGAGGAATCTCCTTACATATTGTTATATCTCAAGTTAAGATTTTAAGGTAATCGGAGTTTAGAAAGGCCTTGTAAAACTGTCAATGATATTTTTATAATTTTATTCAAATTCATAATTCTGTTCAGAAATATCATTTTATTTTATCTTTTTTAGATTGGATTTTTTCAATTTCATCATTCAACAATAGGTTTATTGGTAATTGAGTTTTATTATTTATTTTAATTTACTTTATTTGAGATTATCATAGTCTCATGACCCATGTCACGGATTTAGAAGGTTAATCCGAGTTAACTTGGGTCAACACAATATGTTATTATCTCAATATTATTTTTTAAAAAAAGATGTTGTCTTAAATTTGTTTTAGTCAAACAATATTTTTACCATTCATCCAGATTGTCTTTGGATCCTTTGAGTTGATCGTCATATCGGTTCAACTCTTATTTTTTTTACTTATATTTAAAATTTGAATTAAATAATTTCAAGTTAGTT
>Ga0307511_10006978_pt1 | contig 11373 bp, 11 predicted proteins | sample 13_EM_MG_FD_200266 | JGI IMG/M metagenome (GOLD analysis project Ga0307511, IMG submission 200266) | Populus trichocarpa ectomycorrhiza microbial communities from riparian zone in the Pacific Northwest, United States - 13_EM | ecosystem: Host-associated > Plants > Roots > Unclassified | place...
GCTCTTCAGGCAGGCGCGGGATCGGCGCATTCAGGTGCATCTCCATCAGCTCGGTGGCCGAAGGCGCGACATACAGGGTCTGGCCGGTCAGCAGCAGGTGCAGGATCACGCCCAGGCTGTACAGGTCGGAGCGCAGGTCGACCTTTTCTCCGGTGATCTGCTCCGGGCTCATGTAGTTGGGCGTACCGATCACGTGGCCGACCTTGGTCAGCCCGGCGGTCTCGCCCAGCGACTTGGCGCCGCCAAAATCGACGATCGCCAGGTATTTCTGGTCGCGGAACATGATGTTGTGCGGCTTGAGGTCGCGGTGCACCACCCCGGCATCGTGGATCGCGCCCAGGGCCCGCGCGATCTGCGCGAAAATCTTCAGCGCCTGCACCGGTGACATGCCGCCCGCGATGATGCGCTCGCGCAGGTCGCCGGCGCCGAAATATTCCATCGCCAGGTAGGCGTTGCCGCTGTCGTAGTTGAGATCGAAAATGCGCGTCACGTGCGCGCTCTTGATCTTCTGGATCAGGCTGAATTCCTGCATGAAGCGCGAGACGACGGCCGGATCGCTGGCCAGCTCCGGCAGCAGCACCTTGAGCACCACTTCGAGATTATCGGTCTCGCGATGCGCCAGGTAAACACGCGAGGTGCCGCCTTCGCCGATCATGCGCTCGATCTTGTAGCCGCGCACATCGGGCAGCGCGCGCTCCTTGCGGCCGCGCGGCTTCTGGCTGGAAGGGTTAAGCACGGTAAGTTCTGCGGCCAATGCCGCGGCGGCGGCAGCCGCATCCGCGACCGGCGCGGCCTTGAGGGATTCAGCGGCCAAAGGGGCAGCTATTGGGGAGACCGACGGGTTGCTTCCGGCATCCGCCGCCTGGGCGGCCATCGCCCCCTTCGCACCCATTCTCTCCACCACATCGATCAGCGCCGAATAAAGGCGCTGCGGGGTCAATTCCAGGCGCGGCACCGTCGCCGTCACACCCAGCTTCGCGGCCGCGGCGCTCATCGCCGCCGCTTGCGGCCCACCCACCAGCAGGAGCACCGGCGGCCACTGGGCGCCGGCGGACTGGCGGGCGCGTGCCAGCCAGTCAAGCGTGGCGGTACCGCCGGTCTGGCCATTGACCAGCAAGACATCGAAATTCCACTTGAAGCGCGCCACGCCTTCAGCGGGCACCCCCTGGCTGGCCGGGTGCCATTCCTTCACGGCGAGCTGGCTGGGCACGCGCCCGGGGATGGTGGATGCACGCGCCGCTCCCTCCAGCCCCTCGCGCAGATATTCGCGCAGGACCGAGCAGAAATCCGCATTCTCGTCCACGATCAGGATACGCATGAGACAATCAGCTTCTTGGGGCGGCTCGCCATCCGCCATTACCGGTGTTGATCGCTGGGATTATAAGCGGCACTCGGCGCCGCATCTGCAAAAATTCGTGTCAATCGCGCTCAAAGCGCGCGGGCACGCTCCCGACCATGCTCTGGATCAAAGCCTTTCACATCATCTTTGTCGTCACCTGGTTCGCCGGCCTGTTCTATCTGCCGCGCCTGTACGTCTATCACTCGATGGCCACCGACTCCATCAGCATCGAGCGCTTCAAGCTGATGGAGCGCAAGCTGTTCTACGGCATCATGACCCCGTCGGCGGTCATGGCGGTGATCCTGGGCTTGAGCCTGTTTATCGGCTACGGCATCGGCATGAAGTCGGGCTGGATGCACGCCAAGCTCACGCTGGTGCTGATCCTGATCGCCCATCACGTCTACCTGGGCAAGCTGATGATCGATTTCAAGCACGACCGCAACAAGCACGGCCACAAATTCTACCGCTGGCTCAACGAGATTCCCGCCGCGCCGGTGCTGTTCCTCGTTGTCATCCTGGTCGTTGTCAAACCTTTCTGAAGAACGAACAAAAGAAGAGAAGCGCGATGAGCAAAACGATCGATTACTACATGAGCCATTCCTCGCCCTGGACCTACATGGGCCATGACCGCTTCGCCGCCCTCGCCCGCGCGGCGGGCGTGAGCGTCAATCTCCGGCCGGCCGATTACGGCCGCGTGTTCGCCGTCTCCGGCGGCCTGCCTCTCAAGCAGCGCCCGGTGCAGCGCCAGGCCTATCGCATGATGGAGCTCAAGCGCTGGCGCGCGCATCTGGATGTGCCGCTCAACCTGGAACCGAAATTCTTCCCTTTTGATGCGAATGCGGCTGCGCTGCTGACCATCGCCGCGCTGGCGCAAGAAGGCGCCGAGGCCGGCATGCGATTGACCTCCGCCATCCTGCGCGGCTGCTGGGCCGAGGAAAAGAACATGGCGGACGCCGATACCCTGGTCGCCACCGCCGATGCCCTCGGCCTGAAAGGGACGGCCCTGCTCGATGCCTCGCGCAAGCCCGAGACGGCCAGCGCCTACCATCGCAACAACGAAGAGGCGATCGCGGCCCAGGTATTCGGCGCGCCCACCTACATTTACCAAGGCGAATTGTTCTGGGGCCAGGACCGCCTGGACTTCCTGGAACGCGCCCTCAACCTTTGAGCTTTCCCGTGACCGAACAGTTTTTCGCCCCCTGCCCGCGCGGCCTGGAAGCCATCCTCGCCGACGAATTGAAGACCCTGGGCATCAGCGGCGCCTCGATCACGCCCGGCGGCGTGGCCTTTTCCGGCCCGTTCGAGACCATCTATACGGTCAACCTGCATTCGCGCATCGCCAGCCGCGTGCTGTGGCGCGTCGCGCAGGCGCCGTACAAGGTGGAGAAGGACCTGTACACCCTGGCGCACGCCACGGCCTGGGAGAAATACTTTCCCGCCACCCATACCCTGCGCGTCGACGTGGTTGCCACCCGCAGCCCGCTCAAGAGCCTGAAGTTCGCCACCCTGACGGTGAAGGACGGCGTGTGCGACCGCTTCCGCGAGCGCGAAGGCGTGCGCCCCTCGATCGCCAAGCTGGGTGCGGACGCGCGCGTTTACGCCTACCTCAACGAGACGCAGGCGACGCTGTATCTCGACACCTCCGGCGAGGCGCTGTTCAAGCGCGGCTACCGGGTTGCCGAAGTGGAAGCACCGATCCGCGAAAACCTCGCCGCCGGCATCCTGAAGATCATCGGCTGGACCCCGGATGTGCCGCTGTACGACCCGATGTGCGGCAGCGGCACCTTTCTCATCGAGGCCGCGCAGATTGCCCTGGGCATACCCGCCGGCAGCAAGCGCCGCTTCGGCTTCTACAAGCTCAAGCAGTTCGACGCGCCCGCCTGGCAACGCCTGCGCGACATCGCGCGCCAGGCTGCCCCGCAGAGCCTGCAGGTGCACGGCAGCGATATTTCGCAAGACGCCTTGCGCGCGGCGCTTTCCAATTTCACCGCCGCCGGCGTGGACGAGGTGATCCGCATCCGCAGCGGCGACATGCTCGAACTGCCGGCGCCCGCGCCCAATGGCATCATGGTGGTCAACCCGCCCTATGGCGAGCGCCTCTCCGACCAGGAGACCATGGGCCTGTTCTACCCCAAGCTGGGCGACGCGCTGAAAAAGCACTACGCCGGCTGGACCTGCCATTTCATCAGCGCCGACAAGCGCATGGAGCGGGCCTTGCGCCTGAAACCCAGCCGCAAGGTGCCGCTGATGAACGGCGACCTCGACTGCCGGCTCTACGAGTTCAAGGTGGTAGCGGGCTCGAACCGCGAGTAGGCCCCGCCACGCGCGCGGCCGCGAACGCCTGCCAGGTCAGGCGGCGAGCGTTTTCGCTCAGGCAGCGAGCGCCTTCTCGATGTCGGCCGCCAGGTCTTTCGGCGACGTGGTCGGCGCGTAACGCTTGATGATGTTGCCATCGCGGCCGACCAGGAACTTGCCGAAGTTCCACTTGATCGCCTCGATGCCGAGGATGCCCGGGGCGCTGCTGGTGAGCCACTTGTAGAGCGGGTGCGCCTTCGAACCGTTGACGTCGACCTTGTCGAACATCTGGAAGGTCACGCCGTAGTTCTTGGTGCAGAAGGCGCCGATCTCCTCGGCGCCGCCCGGCTCCTGGCCGCCGAACTGGTTGCAGGGAAAGCCCAGTACCTCCAGCCCCTGCGCGTGATACTGCTTGTGCAGTTCTTCCAGGCCGGTGTACTGCGGGGTCAGGCCGCACTGGCTGGCGGTGTTGACCACCAGCGCCACCTTGCCCTTGTAGCGCTCCAGCGGGATGTTTTCCTTGCCGCCCAGGCCTTCGGCCGAGAAATCATAAAGTGTCGTCATGTGCTTGTCTCCTTGCGCGTTGATGCGCAAGTATGCGCGCCGGGGTTGCGTGGGCGCAAGCACCCGGCACGGCAGCACCGGCGGCCCGGCTAGAACTCCACTTTCTCGCCCGGGTTGAGCGGGTACACCGTGGTATTGGACGAACCCAGCGCCTGCATGTACTCCTGCGGCGTGCCTTTGCCCAGCGGATTGGCGCCGTAGTGCATGGGAATGGCGTATTTGGGCCTGAGCAGTTCGCGCGTGGCGTAGGCGGCGTCCACCGGGTCCATGGTGAAGTTGCCGCCGATCGGGATCAGGATCAGATCCGGTTTGTAATACTGCGCGATCCACTTCATGTCGCCGAACACACCAGTGTCGCCCATGTGGAAAATCTTGAAGCCGTTTTCCAGTTCGATGATGTAGCCCATCGGCTCGCCGGCGGCATGCGTGGTCTCCTTGCCGGCCGCGTCCTTCCACACCAGCACCGAGGAATGCTCGGCATGCGTGGCCGTCACCTTGATGCCCGGCAGCGGGGTCACGCGGCCGCCCTTGTCGAAGCGCGGCGCCTGCGCGCCCGGCAGGATGCCCAGGGTGGTGACCTGCTGGTTCAGTCCGCCCGGTGCGTACATCGGAATATTGTTCAGCTTGGCCAGCGCCGGCGCGTCGGCGAAATGGTCCAGGTGCGCATGGGTGACCAGCAGCAGGTCCACCTTGCCCAGTGCCTCAAGGTTCTTGTATTGCGCCGGAGTACGCGGATTATTGATCAGCCAGGGGTCGATGACGATTACCTTGCCGCCCGGGGTGGTGATGCGGAAGGCCGACTGCCCCAGCCACAGCACCTCGGTCTTGCCATTCTGCGCATGCGCCATCAGGGCGCAGCAGGCGAGCATCAGCCCCGCCAGGAATCGTGTCGATTTCATCTTTGTCTCCGAATGCGATGAACGCCCGCGCCTAGCGCGCTGGCGGCACCGGCATTGTGACCCGTGGTCGCGATGATGACTACGGAGGAGCGTCACTAGCTGTTATGCGCAGCAGGCATAACCCGACGCGCAAACCACAAAAAGCAAAAACGCCGGTAGCGATTGCGCGCACCGGCGTTTTTTCCTTCTGGACGCGCCTACACGATATTGAGGTGATCGATGCCGGAAGTGATGTCCTTGGTCTTGGCATCCTTCGAATGCAGCTTGATCATCAGGCGCAGGTCGTTCACCGAGTCGGCGTTGCGCAGCGCGTCTTCATACGAGATGCGGCCTTGCTCGTACAGGTCGAACAGCGCCTGGTCGAAGGTCTGCATGCCGAGCTCGCGGGACTTCTTCATGATCTCCTTGATCTCGTGCACGTCGCCCTTGAAGATCAGGTCGGAGATCAGCGGGGAGTTGAGCATGATCTCCACGGCGGCGGCGCGGCCCTTGCTGTCTTTGAGCGGAATCAGGCGCTGCGAGACCAGCGCGCGCAGGTTCAGCGACAGGTCCATCAGCAGCTGCGCGCGGCGCTCTTCGGGGAAGAAGTTGATGATCCGGTCCAGCGCCTGGTTGGCGCTGTTGGCGTGCAGGGTAGCCAGGCACAGGTGGCCGGTTTCGGCGAAGGCGATGGCGTGTTCCATGGTCTCGCGCTCGCGGATTTCGCCGATCAGGATCACGTCCGGCGCCTGGCGCAGGGTGTTCTTCAGCGCCGCTTCCCACGACTCCGTGTCCACGCCGACCTCGCGCTGGGTGATCACGCAGTTGCGGTGCGGGTGCACGTATTCGACCGGATCTTCGATGGTGATGATGTGGCCGTACGAATTCTCATTGCGGTAGCCGATCATCGCGGCGAGCGTGGTCGACTTACCCGAACCGGTACCGCCCACCATGATCACCAGGCCGCGCTTGGTCATGCCCACGTCCTTGAGGACGTTGGGCACCTTCAGGTCCTCGAAGCTGGGGATGTGCGAAGTGATGGTCCGCAGCACCATGCCGATCGAGCTCTGTTGCACGAAAGCGTTCACGCGGAAGCGGCCGATGCCGGCCGGGGAGATCGCGAAGTTGCACTCCTTGGTGGCTTCGAACTCGGCGGCCTGCTTGTCGTTCATGATCGAACGGGCGAGATCGGCGGTGTGCTGGGCGGTGAGCGCCTGGTTCGACACCGGCGTCATCTTGCTGTCGATCTTGAAGGCGGGCGGAAAACCGGTGGTGATGAACAGGTCCGAACCCTTCTTGCTCAGCATCAGCTTGAGCAAGTCGTACATGAATTTTGTTGCCTGGTCGCGTTCCATCAAATGCTCCTGACGCTTTTTGTGTCTTCTTCCCTGGGTACCGCTGCTACCTTGCTACCTTGCTTCAGCCGGCGAAATTGTCCTTGTTCGCGGCCTTGTTGCGTGCTTCGGCCGACGAAACGATGTTGCGCTTGACCAGGTCCTGCAGGTTCTGGTCCAGGGTCTGCATGCCGAACTGCTGGCCGGTCTGGATCGCCGAGTACATCTGCGCGATCTTGTTTTCACGGATCAGGTTGCGGATCGCGGGGGTGCCGATCATGATCTCGTGCGCGGCGACGCGGCCGGACCCGTCCTTGGTCTTCATCAGGGTCTGCGAGATCACCGCGCGAATAGACTCTGAAAGCATGGAGCGGACCATTTCCTTTTCCGCCGCCGGGAACACGTCGACGATACGGTCGATGGTCTTGGCGGCCGAGGAGGTGTGCAGGGTGCCGAACACCAAGTGGCCGGTTTCCGCGGCGGAGAGCGCGAGGCGGATGGTTTCCAGGTCGCGCATTTCGCCCACCAGGATCACGTCCGGGTCTTCACGCAGCGCCGAGCGCAGCGCGTTGTTGAACGAGAGGGTGTGCGGGCCGACTTCGCGCTGGTTGATCAGGCACTTTTTCGACTCGTGCACGAATTCGATCGGATCTTCCACCGTCAGGATGTGGCCGTATTCGGCCTCGTTGATGTGGTTCACCATCGCGGCCAGGGTGGTCGACTTGCCCGAACCCGTCGGGCCGGTCACCAGCACGATACCGCGCGGCTGATTGGCGATGTCGCCGAAGCTGCGCGGGGCGCCGAGTTCTTCCAGCGACAGAATCTTCGAGGGAATGGTCCGCATCACGGCGCCGGCACCGCGGTTCTGCACGAAGGCATTGACGCGGAAACGGGCCAGGTTGGGAATCGCGAACGAGAAGTCGCACTCGAGGTTTTCCTCATAGTGCTTGCGCTGCGAATCGTTCATGATGTCGTAGATCATTCCATGAACTTCGGAATGGTCCATCGCCGGCAGGTTGATGCGGCGCACATCCCCGTGCACGCGGATCATCGGTGGCAAGCCGGCCGAGAGGTGCAGGTCGGAAGCCTTGTTCTTGACCACAAAGGCCAGGAGTTCGGAAATATCCATCTATAATTCTCCCTCTTTATCGACTACGGCGTGCCCGCAAGTAGGGCAGAAGGCTTCAAAAACACCCCTGAAGCCTGCCGCTGGACACGTATTCCCAAAGATTATCATGTCTTCAGCTTCCGGCGGACAAGCCGCCGCCGAAAACGTACGCGAAAACCTGCGTATCGTACGCCAAAGAATGACGATAGCATGCTCCTCCGCGGGGCGCGCGCCGGAGCAGGTGCGCCTGCTCGCGGTGAGCAAGACGTTCCCGGCCGACGATGTGCGTGCGGCAGCGGCGGCCGGGCAAACCGCGTTTGGGGAGAGTTACGCGCAGGAGGCGCTGGAGAAGATCGCGCTGCTGACCGACCTGCCGCTCGAATGGCATTACATCGGCCCCCTGCAAAGCAACAAGACACGTCCGATCGCCGAGCACTTTGCGTGGGTGCACGCGGTGGATCGCCTGAAAATCGCCGAGCGGCTGTCAGCGCAGCGCCCGGCCGGTTTGCCCGACCTGAACCTGTGCATCCAGGTGAACATCAGCGGCGAAGCCAGCAAATCCGGCGTTGCCCCCGATGCAGTCCTGGCGATGGCGCGCGCCGTTGCTGCCCTGCCGCGCGTGCGCTTGCGCGGCCTGATGGCGATCCCCGAACCGGCCGAAGGCCTCGAGGCACAACGCGCGCCGTTTCGCCGCATGCGCGACCTGCTTGCCGAACTCAACGCCGGCGGCCTGGCTTGCGATACCCTGTCAATGGGCATGTCCGGCGACCTGGAAGCAGCGATCGCCGAGGGCGCGACCATCGTGCGGGTAGGCACGGCGATTTTTGGTGCACGCAACCATGCCGCCGATGGTGGCGCCCAATAGACGCAATTGTTGTATTTTCGCAATCCAGACCAGCAACCCACTCCCCTACATCATGAAAATCAGCTTCATCGGCGGCGGCAACATGGCCACAGCATTCATCGGCGGCCTGCTGCGCCAGGGTTTCACGGCAGGCGACATGCATGTGGTCGAGCCGTTTGAAGCCGGGCGCGACAAGCTGGTCCGCGAGTTCGGCGTCGCCGTCAGCGCGGCGCCGGATGCAAAACTCGCCGGCAGCGACGTGATCGTACTCGCCGTCAAGCCCCAGCAGATGCGCGAAGCCGCTAGCGCGCTGGCCCCGCACCTGGCCGGACAGGTGGTGCTGTCGATCGCCGCCGGCATCCGCATCGTCGACCTGTCGCGCTGGCTGGCCGGCTACGCGCGCGTCGTGCGCAGCATGCCCAACACCCCGGCGCTGATCGGCGCCGGCATCACCGCGATCTACGCGGGCGGCGCGGTGGACGCGGCGGGCCGCGAAGCCGCCGAGCGTGTCCTCGGCGCGGTCGGCCGCGCCGTCTGGGTCGACAGCGAGGAATTGCTCAACCCCGTTACGGCCGTATCAGGCAGCGGGCCGGCCTACGTGTTCTATTTTCTCGAAGCGATGCAGGAGGCCGGCCGCGAACTGGGCCTGCCTGATGCGACCACCCGCGAGCTGGCGCTGGAGACTTTCATCGGCGCCGCGCGCCTGGCCGCGCAATCGCCCGAGACCTTCGCCACCTTGCGCGAGCGCGTCACCTCCAAGGGCGGCACCACCGCGGCCGCGCTGCAGGTGATGAACGATCACGGCATGAAGCATGCCTTCATCGACGCCCTCAAGGCGGCAAGCGCGCGCGGCAAGGAACTGGGCGAGGAGATGGGCAAGGACTAGGCTAGCAAGAACCAAGCGGGCAAGAACCAGAAGACCAGGCACCGGGCCACCCGCCCCGGCCGGCCTAGAACGTCGGCCAGGTCTTCTGCCCCAGGCCGTAGTCGAGCAGGATGCCGAGGAAAATCGCCGCGCCCAGCCAGTTGTTGTGCATGAAGGCCTTGAAACACCCCTCGCGGGTGCGCTCGCGGATCAGCACGTTGTGGTACAGCGCCATGCCCATCGCCACGATCAGGCCCAGCCAGTACCAGATGCCCAGCCCCACGAAAAAGCCGACATAGGCAAGGATGGTGAACATCGCCGTGTAGCACAGCATCACCGCCCCGACGTCGAAATTGCCGAAGGTGATCGCCGAGGTCTTCAGGCCCAGGCGCGCATCATCGTCGCGGTCGACCATCGCGTACTCGGTATCGTAGGCGATCGCCCAGAAGATATTGGCCGCCAGCAGCCACCAGCACAGCGGCGGCAGGCTGCGCCAGATCGCCGCGAACGCCATCGGAATGCCGAAACCGAACGCGATACCCAGGTAAGCCTGCGGGATGGCGAAAAAGCGCTTGGTCAACGGATAGGTCGCGGCCAGGAACAGCGCCACCACCGAGAGCGCCCACACCATCTTGTTCTGCCTGATGATCAGGCCGAAGGCGCACAGCGACAGCAGGCCCGCGAGGATCAGCGCCTCCCGGGCGCTGACCTGCCCGGTGGTCAGCGGCCGATCCTTGGTGCGCTCGACGTGCTTGTCGAAATCGCGGTCGGCAAGGTCGTTCATCACGCAGCCGGCCGAGCGCATCAGCAGGGTGCCAAAGGCGAAAATCCACACCAGCAGCAGGCTGGGCCGGCCGTCGCCGGCGATCCACAGCGCCCACAAGGTTGGCCAGAGCAATAGCAAAGTGCCGATCGGCTTGTTCAGCCGCATCAGGCGCTCGTACAAAGTCAGGCGCTCGGCGATGGCTTTGAGGTTCATGGCGCGCAATTAAAACAGATTGTGCCGCGCGCGGCAAAGCCGCCCGCCGGCCGGCCTACCTTTCAGCACCAGCGGCAGTACCGAGCCGCCCACGCTCCGCCCCAATGAAACCTGACAAAACCTGACAATCTCGCCGTTTTCGAAGCCGCCCAACCTGCCCGGCGCCTCCAGCCAGCCCAGTCCCGGCAAATCAGGATTCCCGTACGGCGCTACAACAAATCCGGCCGGCTGATCCGCCGCAACCTGAGAAAACCTTACTTTTTTTGAGAATCTGAAAGCCGCACCCTAACAAAACCCAGCATTTTTTCGCAAAAATCACCGCTCCCTACAACGGATGTTGTAGCTCCCGGCCCGACTCCAGGCGCAGTTGGCGACGCCAAACGTTCTGAGGTCGCGTTGGTGAAGCGCCCCAACGAACAGTGAAAAGTTAAAGAGCAAGAGCTGGCAAGACGCGAGGCCGGCGAAAAACGCCGCCCGCCCGAACAACCATCCGCCCGCGCAATTTCGCACCAGCGAAAGCCGCAGCCTCTGGTTCCAAACATACACAAAGCCGGGGCGGTTTGCAGCTAATTTCGGCTCCAACCTGCGTCTGGGCACTAGGCAACGATTCGACCCTGGTCAGCTTGACTCCTCCTCCAGCCCCCGGTCCGCGAACGTCGCCACGCTCCCGCGCGCCGACAACAAATCCCGCAACCCCGCGCCTGCACCTGCGCCTGCACCGGCACCGGCACCGGCAAAATCCGGCAGCGGCGCGCCATCATCCAGCCGGCTCTCGCCACTCTCCACCCCGCGGCCATGCTCCGCCGCGTCCGCCCCGCCGCCCAGCCCCGGATACCAGCCCAGCCGCGCCGCCTCGCCCAGCACCTCGCCCGCGTCGCACAGCAGCTTGCGCTCGATCAGGTGATCCAGGAATTGCGCCAGCAGCCGCTGGCTCCACTTCCCCGCCAGCCGTGCCTCGATCTCCGCTCTTGAGCGCCGCCCGTCGCACAGCGCATGCAGCGCCGCCAGCAAAGCCGCCGGCGCCCGCAGCTCCACCACCCGTCCGGCCAGGCGGCAGCGCAAGCGCCCGCCCTGGATCAGCCACTGCCCATTGGGATAGGGCGTCAAGCGCTAACGCTCCCGCAAGCCGCGCACCCCGACTCTCGGTTCCAAGTGCCGCCGCCCCAA
>Ga0307511_10006979_pt1 | contig 11373 bp, 9 predicted proteins | sample 13_EM_MG_FD_200266 | JGI IMG/M metagenome (GOLD analysis project Ga0307511, IMG submission 200266) | Populus trichocarpa ectomycorrhiza microbial communities from riparian zone in the Pacific Northwest, United States - 13_EM | ecosystem: Host-associated > Plants > Roots > Unclassified | place...
TCCTCCTACAAATTCCCTTGTTTAACGGTGGATACATGTTTAAGTGGGCGTTCTGATTGTTCTTGGGTTTTCGGAGCTCAGAAGGGTCTTTTCTTTCTATCTATTTCTCTCCTACCCATCCCCATATCCGTCGCGACGGATGGGTTGATTGTCTGGTCACGGTATTTTTTTCTTTACGTAGCTTAATATCCATTTGTCAGTTAGGTCATTATAGAGGGCTGTTGCAGTGAATTTTAGTATGTGAGAAGGATTTCTTTATTATTACTGTGAAGAGGAGATACTCCGACTATTACTTATTACCACCTACTATCACCATTATCTCTTCACATACAAATAAATGAAATAATATCATCATCTTAAAAGAACTCCATGTTTGTGTCTTGCCTTGCCTATGCGCTGAATAATACCCCACGCAGTTATTTTTAACTTTCCCCAATGAACCCGGCTGTGCTCTCACATCGCTTCGTTGGCTTGTGATAAAAGCTGGCCGTGTGTGGGTGTGGGTTTCTGGTTGGTGGTGTGGTGTGGTGTGTTGGTGTGGAGGGATCGAGTGTGGGGTTCTGTTGGGGTAATATAATATGCGATACGAACGACAAACTCATTTAATCTACGAGGATGGGTTTTCTCCACCCACCACCTCCGCCGCCTCACATAATATCTGCCCATACGATACGATTCATTGTGTCAACCCCTGCGCAGTGAGAGCGCATGTGCGCCCCGAAACGGGGCTGGATGAGGCTGGATCTCAACCTCCGTTCATATACCTTGGATATAACAACACTTGTCTGTCTCTGCCCATCTGTACATCCTGCGGCCGCGGGGATAGAAAAAAACTTGAAAATATTCGTGAGGTGGTATCGTGGCATACAGGTAAATGGAGTCACGCCTCTGAGCCTTGCTTACACTGCAATGTTTCCGCGCAAGGAAGTGTACAGGGTGCTCATCTATACAGACTTCATGTCAGAATCGGCGTGTATTCAGGGTGTCCGTGCTCGTGCCCATGCTCATGCTCATGCTCCTGCCTCATGTCCTGTTTGAAACTTCCAGTCTCCCGTCTCCTGTAGCGAACTCTCAAAGGGCTTGCATGTACGTGGGGACCCGGCCAACCAACAGAACGGATGAAGTAGTATTGTCCCTGGTAGAGTGTCACTCAAGGCCAGAGAAGAGACGGTGAATTGGTGAGAAGGGTAGGCTCATCAAAAGCAAAAACCGTGACACACACAACCCGGTCCTTCCATCCAAACTAGGCTTCCGCCTTTCTGTTTTTCATGCCTTACTTTGCTTCTTCTCCCTGAAGTCTACCCGCCATTCTATTACCCCTCCGACTTACATACAGCTCATGTATGTTTTATTTTTTTCCAACTAGAAATAAAAGTGTACTAGGAACTGATGATGATGACGATGATGATGTTGAGATGTTGAGATGTTTATACCAGGGTTCACACTGATGAAGGGAATGAGATGCGCGGGCGCGCGCAAGGCGGCAATGTATATCCTCCTCCTCCGCCTCCTCCTCCCCCGCACTGAGCACCTGGCCATGACATCCACATACAAACCCTGTCTGGGAGGACTTCATCTAGGTAAATTACTGTAATGGGTTCGAATTCCTGAGACAAGATCTAGATCTGGCGCACACCAAATTGTCCATCTTGTTTCCTGGGCATTTCTTACGTTAGAGCATACCAATACCGAAACTTGAGTGTAGCTAGTTGACCTGTACCTACTGTGTTGGATCTTGTACTTCATACGAAATTATAGAAAGGAGTAGCCGCTCCTCGATAGAGAGACGAATGTATTGAGCCAATGAGATGATCGTGGAGGAGTCCTTTCAGAAGCCCTTAAATGTGGGGAGCAAATGAGCTAGGGGGGTAGTAGTGCGGGGGTAGCCATCCACAAGACTCCGAGAAACAGAGCATGTGGTTGTCGAAGAGGGACTCCCTTCATGACCCAAGCATTTTCAATCAGCTAAAGTCTATCAGTTGTGGAGCAAACTGATGGTCATGTTGGTGTTCGGTCGGTACGCAGACCTCCTGCAGCCGAGTTGCTAACAGGAGCTTTTGCACACTTGAGTCCCTCATTTTCGTTGCTTCTCGGACCCCACAGATTATGCCAACCAATCTTAGGTTAGCATTGCACCACCTCCCCCGTAGTGCACCCCACCCCTTGCCTCCGGAGCCCACATAAAGTAACAGAAATGCTGCACATACATTAGCACAACTCCCGACCCGATTACGGCACATGGATCACGGAGATCTGAGTGGTGGTTGCAGACGTAGCGGGAAATTAGACAAGAGCTAGGCTATTTTCGCGATCAATTGGATCCAGAAGTAAGGTATTTAGCCGCGACCGGTGGAGGAAAATAACCGAGTTCAACGGTGACCGCTCGCCTCGGGCCTGATAATCATGATGATGGAGCAGCTTTTGGACTGAGAGCTTCACCCATTCGCTCCGAGCACTAATGGGCGGACTCGGAAAAGGCCCCGGGGCATGCACGCCCAATGCAGCTCGCCGGCGCGTGCTCAAAGGGGGTATGTGTACCGTATTCTCTTGCCTCGACGGAAAAAAGTACACATAAGAGAGTCAGTCACCATTAATCAGTTTAGTTTCATTATCTTTCTTGAAATGATTGCAAGTAATTATTTTCTTTTTCTTTTCCCAATTTGCTAAAGCCCCTATTAAAACATGTAAATTTCAAACAAAAAAGAACGCAGAGCCGGAGACAGAAATGCCCCCTTTTGACCGGGTTTGTCGACAAGTATGCAAGTTTGATGCATAAGCTTCCTCTCTCATAATTTATCTACTAGGGAGCTACTGGTAGGTATTTCCTTTTTGTGGTTGCAATGTATGTAGATAAACCAGGGGACGCCCGGAATGGTAGATCAAACAATGGGGGGAAGGAATATTAGATCGCCGGTCTTTGGACCCTGCCTAAAGGTGTCGCACGACAACAGTGTTGTCATTCATTCCTCGCAATATTTTCTGTGGGGGGGTGCCCGCCCACTTTCATAGAGTATCGATACCAAATGGGCCGCCCAAGTTTAGTTGTGGTGTGTGTACCGAGGACAGAGATACTTTATCAGAGCCTGCGGCTAGCATCTGTTCTGGTGGTGTTGCCCCCACATTCATCGCAGGCGAGATATGCCAGTGCAGATTGAGAGAACCCCAGATTGGCGAGGGGATGTGGGTTGAACTTTACGGTGAATGTGGGGAGGACTTTCCTGACTGGGGCCACTTTTTGGGAGATAGTGACACGTGCCACCTAAAAGACGTGATAAAAAATAGGGATTAAGCCCTGCCAACATTGCTGGTATGTCCATGATCAGACACATTTTGCCTTCCCGCATCCCCGGTTGCGTACCAAATGTTTTAGAGTTTAAGTCCTGCTCTGCAGTAGCCACAAAGTGACCGCCCCACTTGCCGAGTTGAGTTGTCAACTGGTCTTCATATTTCAGCTGCGTAATGGAAATATCCTTAAAGTAGGGTGAAGATGTGAGAGGAATCGTTCACATGTGCCCAACAATACCATGCTTAGGTAATCCGCGGAGATGTGCTGGCGCGATGGGCTGCCTAATCGGGGGTGAACTAGGATTCCCCACCGATGAATTGTGGTTGAACCCGATAAGATGGACACGGTAATCTAAATAATTGCCATGCCTATTTCCAGTTGTTTTAGCCTCCTGTGCAACCGTCAAGCACTCATGGGGTACCACTATTTGCGACATCCCAGATCCAATGACTATTTCTGAGATTGTCGGCAGTGTGTCCCGTCTTTCCGCATTGCAGCGTCTCCAGATATCAGGATAGCAACAACCACTCAAATATTCCTCTTCTGCACTTTATCTCTTCTGGATGTTTGGGATCGAGCGATGGGGCACTGAGGCAGATCTCAGACTAGATTTGGCGTAGGCCCAACTCCGAATTCATATTATGATTGGGCTTTAAGCTGACACCTTGGGGATAGCTGGCATTCACAGTGTTGTGCGTGGACGTACCCCTTGGTAGTAAGATTTTCGTTTCCCGACCCTGCTTTGCCCATCTGCCAATCGTAAAAAAGGATGCAGAGAAACTCCCCCACAATCCAGTAACCAATGCCCATTATCAGTCGTGGGTGCAAACACTCCGCATAGAGATCGAGAAAAGGCGGAAGAATCTGTCTAAATCAGCAAAAAGAAATTCAAAGAGAGTCCCGCCTGCGCATGACACGTTTAGGACAAGCGAGTATAAATAAGCAAACATAAGATAAAAAGAAAAGTGATCAACTGCCGAAACACCACTTCAGGCCCTTTACATACATACCACTGATTCTAGGTACATATTTCTGCGAGGTACAGTACATACCACGCAGTGCCGATGAGTTCCTTCAAACATTAAAATCTGGCCTCCAATAATAAGCCAGACACCACATTGGACACCGACCAATGATAATTCAAGGCTGCGTGTGTGCTTGCAAGCTCTGGGTTGACACGCTCACGTGCCCCACTGCGATCCTATACTCAGCTCACAGGGGATACAGTACTACGTACCAATTTTGCTTCTGGAACTATGGGTAAAGGCCTGGTTCTATCTGTCAGTGGCTGGGAAGGTAACCGTATATCCGTAGCTAGAGAGATATTAATGAGAGTTGTGGTGTCAATATTACAGTGCAGGGTGCCTTAAACCCCAAACAAGTAATTAGTCTGGTAAGCGTTCTCCATTGCAGTGCAAATTTGGAGGATAGACCTGGAGTAGCGTAGGTCATGTGGGAGTTCTTCAAATGGGTAGAGCCGCAGAGCCGCAGAGCCGCAGAGCCGCAGAGCCGCGTCCGCATTACTTACATAAGCAGTAACATGACACCAATACAGTCTAATGCCAAGCTCATCGAGGTAACTCGCACCTACCTAGAACCTCAACATCAATCTACTTAGCTTATCTTTATAAATGGCCTACGGCCAAACTACCCTACGGCATCCGTTAAATAGATACAGGAGATCGGGAGATCACCGAATCTTCCTACTTCGTCAGGCAAAATAATTGCAACACCGACTGAGGTGGCTCACTCTCGTGTGCACATCAACGTTGATACAAATGCAACTGGTGTGAGAAATATTAAGACGACAACATAGAGGAACTAATGGTACAGTGTGCCAACCCTGGTCTTCTGCCGATCCAGTTTGGTGCTGTCGATCAATTCCTGAGGTGAATCCAAACCCAATTCACCTGCCCCCCACATCGATGCATTATCAACACAGGGCTGGCAAACGCGGTGGAGACGAGTAGCTTGACTTGGAAATGTTAAGTATTCCAGCAGCACCTTGGATTGCACCTACGTAGGGCAGCAAGGCTAATAATATGTCTACATGTGATATGACAAGCGATCAAAGTATGGTCGAGCCAGTAACACGCAAAGGTCTTATCTCTAACTCTTTGAACTCTTTCACTTGGAATCAGGCCGTCAAAGAAAACCCTGGAGGGGTAGCAGTGAGACATTGGTGTTGTGGTCAAACATGTGTTGGACTGGCAATATCAGATGCGGGGCAAAACTGAAAAAAAAAATATTGGAGCAGCCGATCAGAGTATTATTTCAGATCCATCAGGTACTCTTCAGTTCGAGAGATGAAGGCAGGTGGTTGCTTTTTTTTTAGCAAATACCGCTCTGATACTTCATCGGACGACACTCATTTGCCTGAAGATGCCCGGGGGCAGGGATTAATCCAGACATAGCTGCCCAAGCATCCGCTTCTTCCCGACGGCCCAAACTGTGGAATCCTTTGGTGAGCTTACCGTGGTCAGATGGAAGTTGGAGACCCGTTGGTCATAAATTTGTCACTAATTTTGGTCATCACCAGACGTGCTGGGAATGTGGACCCATTCTCAGCTCTCAATGGGCTTGTGGCCTCCTGTCAGAAACAATAAAGGTTAGCCAACGATGGAAATGATAGGGTTGCAACGGTTTTCGCCGCATCTGAGGCCCCGCAAAATAATATCGTCATCGAATCGGGCTTCCCAGAAGGAGTAAGTCAAGCCTTTGTCGTTGACACATTTGTGATAGAAACAGCTCATGGTGGAATTTTTGTTGAAAATTTACTCTTGCTTTTTGCCGATGTTAGAAGCAGTGACACATGCATATTCTGCCGCCCCCTAGACGTGGTACATTTGGCTTGCACATGTTATGGTGTTGCAAGGGCCTATCAAATCACGATGTTCTTTGATAAGAGGCCAGCCTGAGGGAGAAAAAAAAAGAAAGGAACGAGCTTAGCGGTGTTCCAGAATACCCCGCACTCAACCCCACTTTGACCCCAGTTCGGTTCATTCAGGGTCCACTGATACCTGGTACATACAGAGTAAATGACCTCATCGACGGCGCCACTCATAAAGATGCGGCGAAATGTATCAATTTGCTGGCTTGTAATGCCCAGAACTGGATTTGGCGTTTAAGTAACTCCAAACCTGACATTGCAGCATGGTAGAGTACTGCAAGAGGCATACGCATGCAATTACTTGCGCTGATAGTCAAGGCCTCCGCATTTGCATCTCGGCACTTGAATGGGCACAGGTTTTGATTGTTTCCGATTGTACCATAATCGAACTATTCACGTCACCCGGAACGAAGGGAATACTTCCGGTTGCCTATTGGATACGCCGCATGTCTCTTCTCCCATCGAGTCGATCTTGAGATCTCGCATTTCATTTATGTAAATATATGCCACTAAAGGATTACCGGCGAAACAGGTCTGATACTACATATCCGCAAAGGGTCCAGTTGCCAGGGTCTCGCGCTTCGATGATGTTTCCACTTCACATTCCGCGTGGTTTCATAATCTTTTTTGGAGCAAATATTTCAAGACAAGAACTGTGCCTTGAGGCATTGCATGTATAGTATATGCTACTATTAAACATGGGTATAGAATCTTTTCCTTCCGCTCTACAACCTTTACTGACCCCCTCACTGGTCAATATAGTAGTGTTCTCCCGTTTCCAATACCGTGATCGGATCACCTACGTGGATGACACCCGCTACTCCTATTAGTATGAAAGACTCCAACTAGTCTGAGAGGCTGCTTACTTTCTGCTGCAGGAACCACTTGCATTCCCAAACAGGGATTTAACTTATTCCCTTCATCAACACATCTGTATTTACGCATTGTGCGGTCTGGTTCTGTAGGGTGTCGTGTGCCGGTGTATTGGTCTATATTAGGCATCTTACATCTGACAGTTCGGCAAGCTGGCGGAAATTATTAATTGTGCAACTGAAAATGGATTAAATAGAGACGCACAGGTATAATATTCTTTATCCCCCAGCGAGATGCGCTTCCTTGCATCCTCCTCAAATGCAGGCGGTCCAGACACCACAGTGAAAGTCAGTGGGATTGGCGAAGGCTCGGGGAATAGATGGACTAACATATCACGTTTGGGCGGAAGCGGATCGCATCAAGTTTAGGCAGCGAATCTTCCATACGGGAGTTCAGATCTCTGACGGAGGCCAAATTAATCAAGTGAATCGGGTACTGGAAACACATTAGTCTAGGCGGCTCTTGAGGGACCCAATTGGATGACTAGACTTACAGCATCGGCAAATGCGGTGACGGGCTGATGTCCTATCTCTGCCTTCCTTGGAGCACACCTGAAGACCTCTCGGAAGTGGGATGGAGGCAGCCTGAAAAGGGCAATTGGGTACTTTGCGCCAAATGACTGAGCAAAGTCGGAGGGGACCAATGCAGTCATATTACTGGGGCACTGCATCAGCATAACGAAGCGGGGACTTTTCCAAAAGAGGACTCACCATGCCATTACCACATCCACCCATATTCGGATCGACTCGAGAGGGTATGGGGCCAACTCCTCTTCACTAGGTCACGTGTTAGCTAGCTGGTGGCTTGAGTATATGTCCACTCAACCCACCTTGCTTCCAGTGGTAGCTCGAATATCTTCATGGTTTCATCGGTCATGGATATCCACCGGTTTAGCCATGTCTTCACAGGGTACCCCACCTCCAGGACTTTGCCGCCAGCCGCACCCTTCTGGGTCCTGAACTGGGTTGTCACCCTTGCAAGAGCTGGATACTCTCTTTGTGTTATAAAAACCCATCCTTCTTTTCCTATTCTAGGATCGAATTTCTTCTCGGCAAAGGTGTATTGACGGTCATGTTCCAGGCTGTGGCTATATAATCAGAAGGATCTTCTTTGGCGACCAAGATTTGCAGTGTGACCTACCCAGTGCTGACAACCCGTGATTCCTTCAGCTCAATTCCGTGGCAAGACTTGATAGGGAATATCCATAATGATCGAACTTTCCACGAATCGGGACTTTCGCCTTGGGCTGTATACTCGTATTGATCGCGAAGGTTGCTCTCCCCCGCCGTAAGCACATTCGATGAAGCCCCAGCCTGCTGTGCATCCGGCTTGCTCGGCAGCGAGATAAGCCGTATCGTGTGCCAAATTACCACACCGGCAAGGGAAGCTACCGAGGCGGTGGTGAACAGCAGTGGAATGCTCGACTCGGCGTGGACACTGGTAATGTTTCCCGCCATTGTTTTGTCCGGAGGTTGGCGAGAAATACAGTTAGCCCCCGCTATACCGGACGACCAAAATCTCGAAGTTTTCCGTCCGTCCCAGTACGCGATTGGGGTTAAACTTTGGAACAAGGGGTCACATGGGGTCATAAAAGGAGTGCTAGGTAGTCTATGAATATAGGCTAGTGACTACCTGGATAGAGCTATCTTCAGGTCAGGCACCTGTCCAGCATAGCGAGGTGCATATATATAAGAGATAGGGGAAAACATCACTTTATAGTTCTGTCCAGACCGGAATATATGAATTATACATATGTGCTGTCTAGTATAGCAGGAGGAATGGGTGTTGGTTTGCAACCCGTAATTGTCTGGGCAACGTTTTAAACTCTTCTTCTGTGCAATTGCATTTTTTGTTTTCCCCGCGCCCTTGTACGAGAACACTATTATGCCTGATCCCGTACTTAAGTGATAATACTGGTGGATATGTAACTATGTGAGTTTCCCTTGCAAAACACTTGGCAGCAAGCACGAAGCACCCGTTTGAAGCTCACCGAAGAAGTCTACCACTCAACCAGACTAACTCCATCGCACCCAAGAAACTTCGCAATGAGTCATGACGCATCGTTTCAACACTCCATCGTCCTCTCTCGCATCATCCCGTCGTGAGTTTGCTCTCTTCGTTCTTGTGCCGGTATGGACGACGCCAATGATGCTCATGGGTATTAGACCGTCTCCCGACCCTCTCCGCCTCACAAGCTCTCAATGCACAGCAGTCACAGCGGTCACAACACAGTACGGGATCAAAGCTCCTCGATAGTCTGCTTGGGGATGGACCGTATGTGATTAACCAGCCCCCGAGGAGCTACACCAGGCGGCTGGTGACATTAGGTTCCTTGGGTGTGGAAGTTAGTGGGCGGGGGAACGAGAAAGAAACACAGAGGGGAGGGCTTGCGAAGGGAAAGTTGACAGAGGTGTGTGGGCCGCCAGGCAGTGGGAAGACGGCGTTTGCGTATGTGTGACCCATTTACATTGTGCTGCTCGAAATGGAGGTATATAAGGAAGAGGGTCTGATTTTGGGAGGGCGCACAGGTTACAAGTTGCTGTGAATGTGCTTTTAGCAGGGGAGAAGGTCACTTGGATAGGTGCGATGCGATGCGGTGCGCTCTTCCTTTATCGCTAACCTATACGTATAGAAACTGCTCAACCCCTCCCCATCGCCCGGCTCATCTCCATGCTCACCCACCTCGGCGACCCAGATCCCCACTCCTCCCTCTCCTCCCTCCGCATTATAAAATGCCCCACCCTCGCACATCTCCTGGCTATCATCCTCCACCCACCCCAACCTACAGCCACATCTCCATCTACCTTCCCGGAACCTGGCACCGGCGCACTAGTGATTGATAACATCTCTACACTCTTTTCCATTGCCTTTCCACCAGGTATTGACGGGGGGTTCTTGGATAGGAAAAGTGCGGGGGCAGCGGGGAAAGTCCAGCCAAGTGTGAGGAGGTTTGGGATTATGATGGATTTGGTGGGGGGTTTGGGGAAGGTGGCGGGGATGAGGGATATCGTGGTATGTCCCGTTTCGTAGCTTAAATTGAGATATTTGTAATTGACTAGGCTGGTGAACAGGTTCTGGTGTTGAATCAACTCACTACCCGAATCATCCGTGGGGTAGGCGCATATCTGCAGCCTGCTGTAGGTCTGTTAGCCCGCGACTGGTCTAATTCCAATTCCCCTAAGCTCTATCTTAGATCTAACACCCATATCCTCTAGTGAAGCCAGCCCCAGCTGGACAAACGCCTTTACGAACCGCTTACTTATCTTCCGCCACCATGTCCCAGCCGATATCCTGAAATCCCCCGAAACCGCAACCTCAGTCCGATACATCAGTATCTTAAAGGCTGGTGGCGTTAGTTATGAGAATGAAGATGGGCCAATCATTCCCGTGACTATTAGCGAGGTAGGCAATCATAGAAACATCTACCAAACTCCCGCTCATGCGTTTTACAGAATAGAATCAGCGATGTCGAATACCTCCTCTCAGAAACCGACCCTAGCGGTACCCCAGAGATATCACAGTCACAATCCCCGGAGCCCACCCCATCAACACCCTTTTCCCGGGTGCCCGACCCCGAGCCTGAGCCCCATACCAACCAGCCACCACATAGCTCCCCCCAACCCCGGCAACTAACACTACCAATATCTCCACTGAAATCCCAAAGGAGACGAAAACGGGAAATCGCTGATTCTGAAGACGAGGATGGGGAGGACGGTAGAGAAGGAGTTTGTGCTGCTTGGGGGGGTGAGCAGTTGGATTCGATTCCACAGGCGGTGGGTTTTGAGAGGGAGGGTCTGGGGAGGTTTGGTGGAGATGGAGGGGAGTATGAGGAAGAGTAGGTTATTGGGGCGGGTGGGGTGGGAATAGTACATTTCTTGGTGTCTAAATTTGAATAAGAATGGTATTTTGGTTTCTGTTGGTGCGGTTGCTTGGAACGTGGGGTATATTCAGTGAAGAAACCAACTCTTTTACATTCAACTGTCAAGGTGGTGGAGTGGTTAACACGTTCGCCTGCTATTGTTAAAATTAGCGAAGTCAGCGGATGCCTTCTGGGCGCGCAGGTTCGAATCCTGTCCTTGACGTTTCTTTTAATGTTTTACTCCGTTTCTTAGTCACGTGTTGAGTTGTAAATGATTATTTGAAACCTGACTGTGGCCTCATGCTGGGGGACTAATATGGCTAGTCTGGTTTAATATGGCTTTCTCCGTAACTTTCAGAATGGGGGGGAAGCTGCTGTGATATTTAGAAGCTGTAAATGATGCCACTTGTGGGCATTACTAGTACAGTACCAATATCCACTAGTAGAGAGTGGGCCCACGTATTG
>Ga0307511_10006981_pt1 | contig 11370 bp, 12 predicted proteins | sample 13_EM_MG_FD_200266 | JGI IMG/M metagenome (GOLD analysis project Ga0307511, IMG submission 200266) | Populus trichocarpa ectomycorrhiza microbial communities from riparian zone in the Pacific Northwest, United States - 13_EM | ecosystem: Host-associated > Plants > Roots > Unclassified | place...
GCGGGCTTTGATAGATCTCGTGTGGGGCATTTTAGTGATGTTGTTTGTGTCTTGAGCAGGGTTCTGGGTAATGAGTCATTTCGAAATCCGCACTTTTGACATAGAAAGCCACGGGGGACATCTTTGGAGGGGAAGTGAAAATAAACGAAGAGGAGGGGAAGGGAAAGTTCTCGTGATATAAAAGGCTGGAAGGAGACACGCCGTACGAGAAACTGAAGGGCCTCAGAGCACGGTCAGCATTACCATGAAGATCACAGAGACTTTGAGGAACTGGTTGGGCGACGAGTTATAGGAGCAATTGAAGGTAACGAGCAACACGATGAGAGGACATGGCGTAATCCACAGGTTGGATGAGGCAGCGAGGTTCAAGAGGTGGAAGTCTGAATAAGATAAAAGCAGATCGATGGTGACGGAAAAGAAGAAATAGTGCTGGTACGCATTCTGCGAGGAATACGGAGAAAATTACCCATAGGATGTGGTCAAATGAGCAAAGGACTCGTGGTACCCGAAAGGTACGATGGCAGACCTGACCGACATAGACCACCAACACCCCATAACAAAGAAAAAAATAAGACCGAATACCTAGCCATTGTGGTTGAAACGAGGACGGCAGGAAAATGTATGAGGTCTAGGAAGAGGACAAGGAGAACGTGTAATGACAAGAGGAGCTAGAAAAGATGGTATGAAAGGTATTGGCGGCGACAAGCAATAGCTGACTAGGGATTGGTTACAAATTTTTCAAAGCAGTCCTGACCACTAAGCTCAGGACTGGGCTGATAAGCGAAGTGGCAGACAGCCTGAGGAAGGGAAATATACCAAAGGAGTGGTAAGGCTCCAAGGTCATGATTATCCCACAACCGGGGAAGGATCACAGCAAGACGAAGGGCTGGAGACCCATCAACCTAATCAACTGTATAGGCCAATTAGGGGGAAGGATAGTGGCGGACAGGGAGTCAGGGCTACTACCCAGACACCAACCAATTCGGACCGCTCAAGGGTTGCTCAGCCACTGAGGTAGCCCTCCAGGTCGTAACGAGAGCCCAGATATGCCTGCCAAAGGAAAGTGCGATGGGTTGGAACTTCTGGGATGTGAAGGAGAGGTTCCAGAATGTAAGGGAGGAGCACGTGACGCAAGAGCTAGAAAAATCAGAGGAAGGAAGGATATAAATACCTTAGGTCCTAAGGTACTTTTGGGCAAGGAAATTCGACTTGGGATGGGACGGGAAGAAGAAAGGAAGTGGCAGAACTAAGATCGGGGCACCCCAAAGATCACCTCTATAGCCAGTGATCTTAAAATGGATGGCCCTGATAATCACCAAGATGGATGAAGCACCCAGAGCTCAATACACAATCTAGGACCTAGAACACCCGTCGTATATCGACAACCTGCCCGTGGGAGTGTCCATCTGGGATCGCATACAAACCACAGGTATCAAGGTGGGGCCGGTGTTGGAAAAGACGGGTGAGCTTCTGACCGGTTTGCGAGGATCTCTCCATTGATTCGAGATGTTCTCCGAATATTCGCCAAGACATCCCCAAACATAGCGGAGCTGCTTCAAGCTTCACTGAGGACATGCATTTTCTCCTGGCATACTTATGGCCACAATTGGTCACGAGTCGCTGGAAATTGTCGCACGCAACTGTCACGGACTTCTGTAAACCACTCATTTATGTGGCCATGTGTGGCGGAGATAGAGGATTGAATGAACTGCACTGTACGGCCAATGGTAGTTATGTAATTCCAATAACCACGCAAGGGGCACAGCCCCCACTCACCTATCCGGATTTGGTACTTAGTCTACCCAGTTTAGCTCCGGTAAGCAACGCGTTGGTACAGGCATACCGAGCTGTCGCAATCGCGCCTAGCATACCTGGCAGGCAGGGGCAGAGAATGCAGCACCACTCAGTAAATCGCTTGGTGGAATGCCGGAATAGCTGGTGGATGCCGGCAGCGGTGCTGCACGCACTATCAAGCTTTCCAGGCGTATTACGATGATTCCCACAAGAACTGAGGCGGCCAGGGTCCTATCAATGGCTCGCGAAATAGCAATAACTGCCTGACGTGGTTGATTATAACTTACGATATCGCTGCTGAAATGGCTGCTGAAATCGCTATTCATGTCCTCCCTCCTAGAAGAGATATTAGCCGCCTGAGCCGACATCTAGGTGCCCCGGCACAGGATACTTACACGGGACTTGGTTACTTGTAAGTACCTATATCGCTGCTCATGTGTCTACCCGCTAGTGCAGGCACCAGCTATAGACGTGCATATATGGGTCCAAGGTGATAGGATTCCGCAGTCGCCTTACCAACCTATTGGCTATCCCACATGGTGCCTTCACCGGGCGTCTGTAGATAATTTCAATTGCGGGCTGTTGTAGACTTTGCAGAGTGTACATAATCTGTAGATACAAGAGTCCATCTGAGCCAGCCTTACTCAATCTGAGCGAAGGTATGGTGGGAGAGCCAGTGATCCCACCAGATGAAAAACAGCGTAGGGAAATCCGAGTAGGAAGAGCCTGAACCTGAGAGTCTGAGTGGCAAGAGCCTATATGAGCCAACCTGTGTGAACTTATACTGCCAGATACGGTGAACTAACCTGGTGAAAAGAGCCGATCAGAGTAAACCTGACTTGGAAGAGCCTAAACCTAAGAAACTGTGGAAGAAAAGCCTGTCTGTGCTAACCAACGCAAACCTATGCTAGGGGGGTCAGTAGAGCAAGCTTATACAAAACAGCATATCCAAGTACATCCGTCTCTGGAGAGCCTAGGACTTAGAATATGTGGCGCGAGACCCTATGTGAGCAGCACGGTGATACCGATTGCAACGCACAGTCTCTAATCGTCAGGTTGGTGGCATCGAACCCTCTGCTGTTCCTGCTGAGAGAAGTTAGGCTACAATGCACAGGAAGTGGAAACACATTTCATACCATATCTATGCTGCTTCTCTAAATGACCAATGGACCTAAATTACCACTGTACTTCCCCCCAGCGATGATGTCCAAAATCCCCAGGCAAATCTTTGTAATGTGAGGCCCCCCCAGTCCCCAAATTACTTCATTTTCTTGGACCAGTCATTCAGCAGGAGACCTGACAGGGTCCCTGCAACGAGCTTTCTTACTACTCCCTTCTGAAGTCGGTCCCTGCATTCGATAGTGGTCCTCCCACGGTATTTACCATGTACCTTTGTGAGAAATCCCTGTCGATTGTTCAGTGTCAGTTAACAAATTACAACCTATGCTGGGAGAGTAGTTCAACCAACCTGAGCCATTTGTAATAGATGGGGTGTTCTCCCTCCGTTCCCTAGGGCTACCTGCGTATCTTTGTGGAAAATAGTTGACCTAGCCGGTCGTTCAAGCTCAGAAACGGTGTGGCCAGGGGCAGGCCCCCTGGCAACATAACGAGCAAGCTTTCTAGCCAGTCAATAGGGTCTCTGTGGTGATAATCTTAGATGTCTTTCACAGTAAATGCAATTCTGTCTGGTGATTTGAGCACCTCAGGAAATTGTGAAGAAGGTTGGATAATGTAAGAGCGTTGCATAGTGTAGAAGAGCTGGATAGTGTAGAAAGCTCGGCTTATGTCGAAGGGTTGGGTGATTCCTCAGAAGGAGAGGCTCAGGGAGGAGCAGACGTAGAGATACCTTCGGCTTTCCCTTCTCCTTTTGGCAATTTTGTTCGCGGCAGGGTGCATTCTGACGGCAAACTAGTTAGTTTGCAATGAACCGGGTTATGCTATATTCCTCAACACCAGGCCCATGTGTAGTCTGGTTGGCACAAGCCCCTCGGAAGAGGGCCCATGTGCTGACTTGGGGTAGTAGGCTCGATGTCAGCTTATGCGACAGGGTGCTTGGCACGAGGCTTGGATAATGTAGCAAGGGCATTGTATAATGTAGCGGAATTGAATTTGTAGAGGGCATAATGTTGCACTCACCCTCCCCTCTTGTAGGATAACCTAAGCTTCTACATTACCCAACCATTCTACAAAGCGCGCTCTCCTTCTCCTTCTCCCTCAACCCCCCGGGGAGAGGGACCACCAAACCGTCGTCCATTATCCCACCCTTCTACATCTTACCACGCTTCCACATTATCCAACCTTGTCTTCAACACTGCGATATTATCCAACCCTTCTATATGACTATTTGTTCCCGCCCGTCGAAAGTACCATACAGAGTTGCATTTATGGTGTAACATGTTTATGGTCATCGCTAAGAAGACACTCTTGAGTGTGCAGTGATATTCGAAAGATAACATCGCACCTCCGGGTCTGTTGAAAGTACGGTAGGCCAATATATTCTAGATGCTGTCTGGCATTCGACATGTGGCGATATCACTTGCAAGTTTAGGGAAGGCCTTAGGCTGGTTGGAAGTCCTGATAGTTCCCGATGTGTCGTCAATTAGGATTAACCAGTCTTGGTCTAGATGACTTCCACATTATTCGCCTTTGGTCGGATTACCATTTTGAGTAGTGGCGACCAATTGGGCTCTACCTTCATATCAAGGAGCTTGTCAAATTATTTCGGGGCTCTCTTCTTGTGCCATGAGTCCCATCTCTCTGCAACCAACTCTTCACTTTTATTATATTTTCGAATACCGGTATTCCTGTTAAGTACAAGATGCTAGAGCGAATCCCCGAGTAGACACTCGGCCAGACTACCCATCCGCCAACCAGGCGACATCAACTACACAGTTAATATGCATTCTCGATTGTGAGGGCCATGCCATCGCTGGCCGGAAGCTCTGGCTTAAGCCAGCCTCAGAGTATATGTTGTAGAAGGTCAGTAAATGACCTTGGTAAGTAATTTTTCATACCCTCACGCGGCAAGCTATACTGATAATTATGTGAATCTTTCGATTCTACAGCAATCGGTATCAAGGCAACATTTGAAGATCAGAGTAGGCGAAGTACCGAAGGGACATGGGGTAGGAAATTATGTGCTCTGTCGGCCCTGGGGGATACTGATGATGATTAGTTCAAGGTCGGTGTTCAGACCAAGGCACAAGCATTAAGACGCTAAAACGTGGACATTCACGTGAAGCCGCGGAATTTCTGAATTACCTTGCATGTGCTATTGAAGGGGGAAATTTGCTTATGCTAACGCAATGTCTTCTTAGGAGCACGAACTATTGGAAGCTCTAAGGAGAGGCCATCTGAAGTCTCCTCAGCTAGCTATATGTAGACCTGATCAACACGACGATGTCACAGAAGCTACACATTCCAATTCGCACATTGTGGGATGCCAGATAGTATTCCGGATATACCCACTAGATTGAATGTTGAATATAGGAAGTCACCGAAAGGTGGATATTCAGGTGAACCCGATCATTTTCTGAAATGCCTTGTATGTGCTGTTTATCTGGAGAATATGCTTCTGCTAACGCCATTTCTCTTTAAGAAACGACCTAGTCCAAGGCACGAGGATGAAGAGATCGAAAAGTAGATATTGGAGTGTAGGTTGGGTGCGGAGCATTCCACGGGTAGAAGCTTTATGAGTGAATTGGTGGATTTATACCGCCCCCATCGGGATCCGATTAGCCTTTCTTCAACCCCTGGTTTTGGGGGTAGCGGTCCGAGGGTTACACGTAAGTGACGAACGGAGGAATAGTAGCAGATGCATGAACTCAACTGTTTTTAGCAACATATCTGGCGATTTCCATTGAGTAGTAAAATATGGTGCTATTGCTCCAGTGAAGAGAAATGCTGGCAATAGATGTTCTGGGCCGCTCACGGGCAATTTGAATAATTCCCCGATTTAGTATATAACGTACTTGAATTAATAAAGATTTACAAGTACTGATTTACAAAATATAAAAAAAAATTAATAAGGGTATACCTAACTGGAGGTCGGCAATAGATCGATATATTTCCAAGTCAATTTCCCCTCTTAACAGCTAGAACTAAGAGGTTACCACCGACATGATCCGTTACACTTTCGCATTCAATAAATCAATCATTCTTACAGCATTGGCTAATGTAATTGTGGTTTGCCCAGCAGTCAGAACATCTGGAATATTATTCTCCAGGCAGATAAGGTTGGCAGCTGGTTAGAAGCTTTTAGTTAGGTAAAGGTTAGCAAATACGCCATACTTGGTTAACAATTGAAGGCGTTCAGGCTGTGATTTGCAATAGCGTTTGCCTATAGCTATTTGTTATTGGGTTTGGCTAAAAAATATGACGTCTGTTGTAGCATTGTGCCATCCCACCTATCGACAACTATGTAAAACAATATCTACCTATTGTTAAGTCAAGAGCCAGCTTTAATTTAGTTTAAAATCGAGGAATTGAAGGTATGGCAGAAATCCGCGTACAAGTACCTGCTATTAAGAAACCACCGCCTTGCGCGTTACCCAGATCCTGTGATTACAGTAAAAAACAATGAGGATTTTCTAGTGTAAAAAGAAATCATGCGACAAGATGTAGACAAAAGATGTTACAATTGTCTCAAGCTTCACTGACTTCAAGTTCCATAAGGCACATCAAGATCACTGACCAAAAGGAAGGGTACGTGATGTTGATAGCGTCGGTCAAAAACAATATCATAGGGACTTTTGAGTGTAGCAGAACCTTTTGGTCAATTGACATTTACTAAATTGAGTAATTATATTAATTGCCCGCGACAGACATAGAGGGTATGCCGCCCGCGAGCGGCCCAGAACATACATATGTGATCAATTTTCAAAAGATTTTCACATTGGTAGCAAGCCAACACCAGGCATGCATATTCCTCAAGACTTTCTCCTTCTAGATGCACTGACACCCGTGATCTCAGTGTCTAGTGATGTGTGAGTATTCAAGCATTATGACCCCTTGATCATCCATTGTGTCCATTTCTGGCACACTGCTATCTTCCTGAACTTCTTTATCCTCGGATATTTCCTCTCATCTTCCACTTCACCCCCCACCTCACCTTCCCCTTCCTCCTCTGACCTCCTCCTCGAAAAGAGAATGCGAGGACTCGCCGTACATGGTGGATGGGAAGGGGGTAGTTAGGAAGCTGGAGGTTTTGCGGACAACTGGTACACCGACAAGGAGTGATACAGGGTCTCCTCGAGGACCTCCGAACATGGCCCCTTCGCACCACCTCAATGGACCCCAAACACAGAAAGGACAGGTTCAGGGACTACGGAGACTGGAGACACCGGAGATGCGGACAGAACATGAAACAGCCGGTGTGCAACCTGTGCGAAGGTTTACCCCTAGAGAGAGATTGCCCGCGGGGGACCGAGTCGAGCAAACTATTACTTCGAAGGAAACAGGAGATAGAGAGGCTGATAAGGGAGAAGGACAAGAGAACAGGGAACCACAAGGCGATAGAGGAGGATATGGATGCCAGGTACGAACCAGGGAGGAAACAGTACTCTCGGAAAATCTAGGAGGGCCGAACGGAACTGAAACACAGCACGTCGAATAAATAAGGTCCTATACCTAAATGGGAGGAGGGGGAGGCTTCAGCCAGACATGGGCTTACAACTGGGGGCAGGTCTGGAAGCTGGTGTGGTAGTTATAGCGGAGGCTTTAGCAGATCAAGAGAGGCAGAACCAACACGGAACGTACGATTTGAAACTGAACATGCCTTTCCTAGCGCTGTATACAAGGAAGGACCGGGATATCGAGTGCAGGAAGAAGGCAGGAGGGGAATGGGTCTCAATAGGGGGAAATGTTGGAGCAGACTATCTCCCACCACACTGGGACCAGCACAGGGTGAGGGCAACGCTACAAGGTATGATGAGAGAGATGGACACGATCATAGGGGATTTCAATTGTTTTAGTGGGACCAAGAAGAGAGTCCTACAAGAACTAATAGAAACCGAGGATTGGATGACATAGGGATGGAAGGTTGGGGAGTACATCGAAAGAGAAAAGGAGTAAAGGGAAGCAGGACTGGGGCGGTATGAACACCAATACGAATACACGGGTGAGGCCGCTAGAGCCCTAACACATCTACTGGACAAACAGTGGACGAGGGTGGTGAGGGTATGATCGATGTCAAAGAGGTGGTGGAAATGAGAGTGGAAACCTCTCAGGAAGAAAGTAAGGAAAGACAAGGAGGCGAGGAGAGAGCTAAGGAGGAAGATAAAAGAAGCCAAGCAAGAACACTGGAAGGACTTCGTGGAAAAAGCGGAAGATGTGTGGAAGGTTGCGAGGGTGTTAAGGAATCCGTAGAACATCAAGGAGAGGTGCGGCCCAGTGACGACTGAAGATGGAGAGGTAATCGGGGAAGAGGACCATGAGGGGAATTGCAGGGCTTTCATACAACACAACATCATACGTGGGGAACCCCCTCCAGTCACAGAGAGAAGAAAGACGAAACGCGTGCCTCCGAGCGAGGGAATGATGAGGGCAGTGAGGAGGGCACTGACGAGGAGCAAGAGCTCGTCGGCTCCGGATCCTTATGGAGTTACGTGGAGACTACTGAAGATGCTGAGATCCACGAGATTAGGGGCAGCAGTCCTAGAGGACGTAGGACAGATGGTAGGGGTAGGGAACAGGTACTACGGAGAAGAGGAGTGGAGGGAAATGGCGATGGTGGAGAGGGGCAATAGACTCGGTGATACTGATGAACGAAATCCAGAAGGAGACGGGAGGGGACGTCTATGGAAGGGACATAAGCTCAGCATTCAACAGCTTGGAGAGAGAGGTGATGAGGGAGATATTACGCGAGCACGAGGACCTCAGGGACTGGGTGGACTACTTCTTGAGACCCAGGACTTTTGATATCAAGGTAGACAGCAGGGTGATAGGAAGATGGGGTCGGAACCAGAACTAGACCTGGAAGGGAAAGAAAGGATAGCAGAAGGGACAAGGAGAGGAAGGAGCTTCATCCCACTATCATACATATACGACGTCAATTCGGTAGGAGTGGGAAAGGCGTGTCCGATGGATGAAGCCCTAGAAGAGACCTCGTCCAGATACAGAGTGAGGTGGGACAGGTTGAAGGATTGGAAAAACGGAATACACCTGGGGGTAAATCTGAACGGGAAGAAACATTGGACATGCAGGACAGGGAGAGCAGTGGTGGCGTTCAACTTGGTCAAGAGATTGTCCTGTTTACCTCCACAGGAGAAGAGCAGCATAGTGATTGGACAACTCCTCCCAATCCTAACGTACGGGTCAGAGCTGCACAATACCCCCGCCGGAGGAAGCCTCGAGGCTAGCTGCGAGGTGGTGGGGAGGGGTTGCGATGGGGTACCAAGGCAGCAGCAGACAGAAGATAGAGGAGCTGGCTGGTATAAGCCAGTTGGCGGCCCTGACTCATAGAAAAGGGTGAGGTGGGCGGCGAGCGCATATGCAAGAAACGAATCGGAGCTCAGACCGAGAGGAGAGAGAATCCTAATGGAAGAGCTAGGAGAGGAAGTGACCCTGGTATTGATGGAGGGGAAGAAGGCGGAGGAAGCGGCAAGCGGAGCGAGGGCTCAGGGCGAGCTGCTTCTGGACCTGAGGGAGGGAGAGCTGATGGGATACACGGATGGCTCGAGAATAGAGGGGGTGGCGGCTGGGGCGACAGCGTAGGGGGGGTTCTTCCTAAGCTCTTTATCTTCCCTCTAACTGCCGTCGGAAGTCTGAAAAGATCGTGATAACCTGCAAGACTTCCGGCTCAGGGTGTATCAGTCAAACACGCCAGCTCATCATGCACACCATTTCTCACCCAACGAGCGATCTTACAACTCCCACACCTCGCCCCGCCCAATCACTCAACAGCGTCACAAACCGATCTGCACGACGACACACATCGGGGAGTCCACCAATAGTTATTTCCCACACCAGCCCGTTTTCAAATCCACGCGACCAAACAACGAACGGAGGCGACATGCCACCGAAAGCACCCTGTGCGACACTGGAGACAGGGCCACAAGCTGGTGGTCATAGGAAAGCACAAGTTCCGGAGACTAGAGTCATACAACTGGGAAGTAGACTCACACACTGCAGCCGAAGGGGACAGAGCAGCCGCGAGAGGATCCCTCCCCTTAGAGAAATCCCCTGAGATCGAGCTATCAGAACTGCCCGAAGACACCGAGACGGAATCCGACATACAGCTGAATGACGAAGAAACGATCATCGTCAGCAGCACCCCAACTTCACAACAGGCCGGCGATACCATCAGAGCCAGTCCACACAGCCACTTCATCCCATGCAGCGTTGATTGCGGGCACGATTGCGGGTTGAGGCAGTCAAAAGAAGCCACTCCATCAACGACCCGGACAACGACGACTCAAGTACGACAAGCACAGTCAAGCACAAACCAATCCTGGAGATATCCATGGATTTCATCCAACCACGCAGACCAACCATACGCAATACATCATCAGTAAGAGGCGCCTCAACCCCACCCTCGATTAATCAACCGCACCACGACTTCTCAAGGTCCGACACGAGGGAGGATCTAGAAGGGTACAGGCTGGAACAAATGGAGTTACACCTGTGCACCCACATGAACAGAAACTTCGAGGACTTGAGCGACAGACTAGACTTCAGAAATAGGGAGATAGGGAAGTAGTGAAAGGACAGAACGAACAGGACAAGAGGATGACCGAGAACTATGACAGGATTCGAAGAGAACAGCAGGCGACGAAATCCATCGCCTAGCAGCACAGGGTCGAAGCCTATGCAACTCAACAACAAGTGATAGAGATCCTCAGGAAACAGACGGAGGCAGATCTCAGGGAGATTGAGGTCAGAACGGGCCTCAAAAACATTTTCGACGAAATCTTAAATCTCAAAAGGGAAATAAGGTCCCTCCTCCATGGCCTGATGACCGACAGCTCATCATCTCTCTCTTCGTCATCGTCGAGGCACTCACCCACGTCGTCCCTCTCTCTCTCCCCCTACTCGTCCCGCCTCCGACACTCCCCACCCTATCTCCACACTGGTCAAGCAAACCCTCGCCATCTCATCCAAGCTCGGAGACCAGGGGCACCGCCCAGATCATCATGTCAATGTCGACAGACAAAATGGAGTGCGAGCTATCGGACACATCTATGGGCACGCGGTCCAAACACCCTTATTCTTCACCAGGACAGGGTCACGCGTAGTACTGCCCCACAACCTTCAGCTCCTTATCGCACTCCCCATCTCCATTCCCATTCACAAGGAAGACAGACATCGGCCCCGCCGAACTGGCCATCTCACCAATTCCAGGAACCGACAAGAACATGAAGGACGACACAGCAGGCTTCCAGGAAACAACACCAGCTACGCCAATAACCAAACGAAAGACCCCCACAACAGTAACCCCGGCAGTACCGGTCCTCCGCACGCCGGTCACACCCAAACCGAGCTCACCCCCACAGCGACGGAGCTTCGAGAGGAAGACTCCTGAGACTCTAGCGAAGATTGAAGAGCTCAAAGGGATGAAACTAACGAGCCCGAAAGCCA
>Ga0307511_10006984_pt1 | contig 11369 bp, 5 predicted proteins | sample 13_EM_MG_FD_200266 | JGI IMG/M metagenome (GOLD analysis project Ga0307511, IMG submission 200266) | Populus trichocarpa ectomycorrhiza microbial communities from riparian zone in the Pacific Northwest, United States - 13_EM | ecosystem: Host-associated > Plants > Roots > Unclassified | place...
TTTATGTTTTTTTTTTAAAAAAACCTTGCTTAGCAATATTATCTCTAGTTTTTAAGGTGTGGGTACCATATGGAGATATAGAGATTTTATATGGAGATATTTTTTATAAATATACAGGGAACATAGGCATTCCTTAAAGAAGATAACATGATGGAGATTAATGTTTGATGTTTTCTTTCCATTTATGGAGAAGTACAAAAGATGTCTATTGATAATACATTTTTCAAGTTAGGTAAATGCCACACATGTGGGAGATTTTTTTTCTTCATATTTTAGAGATGATAGGTGTTGTATTTAATTATTCTTATGACTTTATATAGATCATCCCATTTTAAGGCTAGCTTGCCTTTTTCTTTTAAGCTGCATGTTGCCTTAATCTTTTTAATACTAAATTTTCCATGTTGAACTACTTGTTTCTAAATTTAATAGTATGGTAACGAGTTGTTTGTGTCTAAACACTTTATTCTTCCCAAATGTTATTAATCGGATTTCCTCTACTAGATCTAAAATTCCCTCAAGACAGAAATATAACACCCGATAGTTGGGGATCTTATCTACAAGTATTACTACTTTTGTACCATAAGTAAGAAAAAAAGGTGTCTCTTATATGGATTTTTTGGATCATCATATAAGCTCATTAGATTTTATAAGTAATTCAAGCCACTCCTTTTTAACTCCTTTTATCTTCTTTTTTAACCCACTTAAAAGAACCTTGTTTATAAGCTTTATTTATGCATTAGTTTGAGGATGAGAAACAAATGAGGATTTGTGCTTAATATGAAGCATCTAACATTGTTTCCTCGTTTTTCTATTATCAAACTAGGTACTATTGTTAATAATCAAAACCTTGTAAAGCCTAAATTTACAAATGATATAGAAAACAAGATAACTTTGCTAGTTGTTATCTCAATCAGGGCCTCGACCTCCACCTATTTGGTAAAGTTTTCTATCACAATTAAGATGAATTGTCTTTTACTCGATGCTTTAAAAAATAAACCTGTGATATTCATCATCCACTATCATAAAGGCCGAGGAGAGAAGATGACTATCATCTCAATAGAGTTAGCAAGGCACTAGGGAAAAGTTTTTGTCTTTTTCACATTTTCTCACCAAGTTTAAAGTGTTTTAAAGGATGTTAAGCCAATAAATCCTAGTTGTGTGGTCTGAAATGCCATGGCCCTTGCTCCTATGCGAATGCCATAAACCGCCTTATGGGTCTGGCTTATAACATATCCCTTTTTTTAAGAGATAAGAAGTTTAATAAGAGAATCATTACTAATTACTATACAATACAGCATCTACGAGTTAGTGCTTAGATCCTCATCTTGTTAATCGAGCAATTTTGATTCTATCCCGAGGTAGCTCTCTTACTAGTAAGAATTGATTAAACGGATTCTTCTGGTCTTTTACTTCTAACATAATATAAATGGTGACTATAGCTTCCTATTCTTATTAAATTTTATGTCTTTCAAGCACTTCAATCCAAATATGATGGGTCAACTTTACTAGATTATAGCTATCAAGATTTGAAATGAGATTGACTTTATCAATTTTCTCTTAAGTAATTTTAATGATGGAGATTAGCTTTCCCTTCTTTTTTTTCGAGATCAAATACGATTATACTCTCTATTAGTATTTATCCTTGATACAATTTGATTATAAGTTGAGAGTCATTGTATAATTGAAGAAGGTATGCATTAAGACCCTTGGCTAAGTCAAGATTAGCCAAAAATGCTTTATATTTCACTGTATTGTTAAAGAAGAGAGCTCAAAACAGAGCCCATACTTGATCATTTTTCCTTTGAGACTCGTCAATACAATCCCAACTCCATATCCATTGATAATAGAGGATCCATCCATGTAAAGCTTCTACATTGTTAAACCCATTACAAACTAATACATTGTATATTTTTTAGGCATAGATGATTATGTAAATGAACATTATATGATGAAATCTATTAAGGCTTGTGCCTTTATAATTGGTCTTGGTTGGTAACAGAAGTTGAATTCTCTTAACTCGATGGCTCATTAAACTAGTCACCCTAACATGTCTAGCTTATAAAGAATATGTGTTGGGGAGATGGTTAGTCAAAACAATCACCTAGTACGCCTAGAAGATGACTTTAGCTTTCTTGAAGCATTTACTTGGGCAAGGGACAACTTCTCAATTTTTAAATACCAAGTTTTCTCATCCTAGAGAACCTTGTTGGTGTAGTATACTGACTTACAAACTCCCTCTTTGTCATAAACCAATTTCACAATAATAGCTAGTCTATTATTCCTAGGTAAAGAAAAAGATCATCTCTTTTAGGCTAGGGTAAAACCTCTGGAAAAGACATGTTTCAAAGGATCTCTAGCACTTAAGAGCTATTTAAACTTGAGATTTTTTTATATTTTTGAAAAAGGGTAAGCAATGTTTCCTAAGGCAGGAAATGAATTTGTTAAGGGCAACAACCTTTCCTAATAGCCTTTGGACATCTGTCATTGATCAAGGGTGGGTCATGTATAGGATAACTTTGATTTTTTTTCAAGGTTGGGCTTTATCCCTTGATATTGACTAAAAACCTTAGAAACTTTCATTTTTTATGGCAAATGTATACTTTACAGGGGCTTAACTTCATATAATACTAATGTAAAATAAAGAAGACCTTTTAGAGTTCTTGGAGGTGTTGTTCAAGAACCTTTTTTTTAACCAACATATCATAGACATATGCTTTAATGTTTCATCCTAGTTGGTCTATTAAGACCTTGTTTATAATCTTTTTATAGGGAGCTCTAGCATTCTTCATTCTAAAAGACATGGCTTAGTAACAAAACATTTATTGATTTATGATGTATCATTTTTCCTCATCGTCGGGATGCACTAGTATCTCGTGATATCCTAAATTAGCATTCGGTAAGCTTAAAAACTCAAAACTAGCCATTGAGTCCAATAGTCTATCTATCTTAGATAATGAGAAATTATCTTTAGAGAAGACCTTATTGAGATCAATGAAATCAATGCACATGTAACGCCCTAAATTTCCATAATATTGAAGGATACTTTGAGCTTTGAACATCAAAGAAACACAAGGTCAATTTGTTTTTCAAACATTTAGCATCAATAAATGTTATTGATATTTTATCCACATGATTATATTCTTCACACATTATTTAACTTATTTCTAATCGTTATCCCAACCATTAAATTATGATTTATATCTCTTAATTTCTACTATAATTTTAGCAGTCTTTTATGTTTAAGTGCCTAAAACAATTCTTCTCTTTATATAGAACACCTGTTTATTAACCAATAGATATATGAATCCAACAACGCATCAATCTTATTCTCAATAATAGGCCTCAGGCCTCTCAAGCAACCAATCACTTTAGCAACACATATATAGTAATATTCATAAAATCTACCAAATTATAACATGTGATTTACATTAAAGGTAAATTATACATATAAAGAATTTACAAGTTCATAATCAACTAATGCTTTTGATTCCTTTTATTGTAATACAATTTAATCATAAAATTTGTCTATTACAATCATTTTAGTGCAATATCCCATCTGAGCATTAGCTATGTAGTTGGCCTATCTATCAAACTATGGGAGTGCATATAGACCCTTGCAAAACATAATATTTATATTAACTCTTTCATATTATGAATCAATAAAATTCATGTTATAAACCTCCCAAGTAAAACGGGTTAATTACCAATATCATAAACCATACATCACATATGGTAACCCATACACTTACCAGTATAATTCTTTTTTCCATCTTAAGCCTTAGCAAGCATTTCATTCTTTATAACTCTTACTAAGGGTCTTATATACTGTATATCCATCATCCTATATCATAGGGTAGACACATAACTTGTCTAAAGGCATTATTATATATGGGAAGCCACCCTAAAAGCTCATCTCTCTAAACCCCCACCTCACCAGTTTATCTTTTTCTTACTTAGTTTCATAGCGCTATCTCTTAAGGATCTACAAAGGTAAAGTTGAGTTCATAATGAGAACTTTTGTCATGCATCATTCTAGAGTGAAAGTACTATAGTGTGTACCTTTATACCGTCTTAAATACCACTATTCTCAAACATCCATGTTGACAAAATGATTTCTAATCACATGTTAATGCACTATCACAAACGCCACTAATCACACACTAGTACATTGCTAAAACAATCACCAATCATATATCAACACCTGTTGTCAAACAATCCCTAGTTATATTATATACACGTTATCAAAAATAAAGTTCATAACACCCTATATTCATCTTGTCGAATAGCTCCAAAACATGCCACCTACATGCTATTAAAATAGCTTCGAAGTGCACATTATACATGTTGTCAAAATAGTTTTGAAATGCATTATACAAATACTGTAAAAAAAATCCACCAATCACCACCGGACTTGCTGTCAACACAACCATCAAACACACTTCAGTACACTGTCAAAAAAGCCCTCCAAGCCCCTCAAGTTACTATTCAAAACAGCCCTTAAACACACTTTAATATGCTACCGAAACAACCTTTAATCTTGACACATTACGTTGTCGAAAAGCCCTTAATCTCAATCCTTTTATCGTGTTATCAAGATGGCTTCTTTTCTCATCATAATTTTACATCCCTCATTTATCCTTCCTAAGAATAGAGCATATCATTTCATTGGAATACTCAAAATCCCACCATAGGTATTTCCTTGATAAGTACTCCTTAATTTACCATCTTTACATATGGTCAGCCTTATAATTTCAGTCGTTAGTAAACATTAATGGCTCTAGCCTCCACCTCGTAGCATACTAGTCAAATAATTTTGGCAAGTTAGTAAAATTAGTGCCTCTAGTCTGCACCTCTTGGTGAACTAGTCAAATAACATTGACAAGTTAGTAATACTAATGCCTCTAGTCTCCACCTCGTGGTGAACTAGTTAAGTAACACTAGAAAGTTAGGAACGCTAACGCCTCTAACCCTACCTCATGGTGAACTAGTCAAATAACACTGGTAAGCAATAACACCAACACCTTTAGTTCCACTCCAAATAACTAGTTAAATTAAGTATCCTGACAGTCAATCACACTGACACCACTAGCCCCACTCAAGATAACAAGTCAATCTCATATCCTTTCATTTAGTCAGCTGGATGCCACTAGCGCCACCTAGGATAGCTAGTCAATTTAAGTATCCTAACAGTCAATCACATTAACGTCACTAACTTCACCCAAGACAACTAGTCAATCTCATACCCTGACATTTAGTCACCTAGATGCCACTAGCTTCACTCAATACAGCTAGTCAATTTAAGTATCCCAATAATTAATCACAATGACACCACTAGCCCTATTTAGGACAACTAGTCAATCTCATATCCCGGTATTCGGTCACCTGAATACTACTAGCTTCACTTAAGACAACTAGTCAATTTAAGTATCTTGATAATCAATCACACTAACACCATTAACCCTACTCAAGATAGCTAGTCAATCTCATATCTTGACATTCAGTCACTCGGATGTCACTAGCTTCACTTAGGACAACTAGTCAATTAAACACCCTAGCCATTAGTTTTACTTATGCCACCAACTCCACTTAGGATAGCTAGTCAAATCTCCTTCTTTGACCTTCCATACCAAGTTCATCACACATTCTTCATAACATACCCATCACAACATCCTGTTTAATTAAATTTCTACCCACTAGTCTTACACATTTCATTTGGTTACCCTAATTTGAAACCCATTGTTATCACATCATTCTTTATCCATTACCTTTATATGTTTATACTTACACAACTTCCTCAATCTTGAATCCAAATCATAAATTACAGCATTGTATAGTCAACACTCCTTTCAAATACCAGCCGTAATCATTCACTTTTGGATACCTACCTTAATTACCAACATAACATTCAGTTCTGAATTACCTATTTCGACTACCAAATAGAATGCTTTTAAAGTCTTATATCTATTTTGTGGATTCATCATCTTATTTTTTCATGTATGGAAACATTTTATTTTTATAAATTGACTTTTTTTTTCACTTTCATTTACTTACTTTATTATTCATCCCATTGGGATCACAATTTTAACTCTATTTTCTAACTTCTTATATTTCACACTACATGAACATTGTATTTCAATGTTTCACATCACATCTAATACAACCATTGCATATCATATTATGCATTATCTTGTTTTTTATGACATGATTAATTTATCATGCAAAGATAATACCACAAAAAATAACAACTATACAAATAATATTTAAAGATTTGAAGAGCCAATGTATTAAGCACCTACCTGTAGCATGAGAATGTTCTGCTACTCCAACTCATTATCCAGCTTTAGTAATCTCCCCTATACCAACAGGTTTTTGAAACCATTATAAACATATCAAATCAACTTAGAAACTTTAACTTGGTCTCTATTTAACACATGTTTACGAATTAACAATATGATAAGTTCACTAGATGCAATACACACCCATACTTTCCAATGTTCCTATCATCTATCGAAACCCAAATGTACCATTTACTTAAAGAATATTCATTTATTCACACAACAACGCACAACCATGTATTTACACATATCAATTAACATTCATATACCTAATTTTAGCCAATTCCCCCGCCTTAATATGTCCTTTTTATATAATACTTTAACCAATTTGACATAACCTTTTTTATAGATGTTATATCAATATATAAAATTGATATTCAGCTCCATTTCATTTAATGCAATGACTTGTATCCTTTCTTTTCTTTTTATCATGTATTTTTGGTCGAAGATTAACATTTAAATTTTCAAGGTACTGATTTCCATTTTCTTCATTCTAAAATCATTTTTAACATGTTCGGGTCCAAGTTTCAACAATAATCCAAGGCAATGATCCACTCCAACACCCTTTTTCCTACCATTTTCTTAAAATGGCCAAAACCTTCAAATCATTTGCTCTATAGTTTTCTCTTCCATTTATTATTTTAAGTTTTTGACTTAAATCATCTAAAACACACTTTAAGTTTATATATTCAATTGACAAAATCTTAAACCCTTTTTCTATGTATTATGGCTGAAACCTTCACCCAAAGAACATACAGTGTTTTTTTTTCCAATTCCTTGTCCAAAACTCATCTAACATTTTTAATTATATGATGAATAATCCTTTTCAAGTAAACATTAATACACAAATCAATTTCCTCCCTAAATTGCTAGCTTGGCTAAACCTCCCCCTTAACAAACCAAGGGTTGCTTTTCTAATTCCAACATTATCCAACCTAGTTTAGCATGTTTGCAATATAAAACAACAACTTTACATGCACTAAACTCATCATTAAAATTAATTCTTTTCCAAACCCTAGGTTTAACGCAAACCCTAGGTTTAACGCAAACCCATAACCAACCAATTCATGGATATCATGTAAAAACTTAATAGAACTTGAAAAGAATGTTTATTGTTACTTACCCACACCAAATCAAGGAGAAGTTTCGAGCTTAAACTATATATCAACATAACTATACATTTAAAATCCCTCCTTCACCATTTCCTATTTTGGCCGAATATCCTCTATGGTATAACCATGATTGTCACTTCAACTTTTATCATGTATTCCATCCCAAAACAACTAAAACACGCCAAATCAATCAACAAAACCCAAACCCTTCAAGTACCCTTTTTTGGCCGAATGCCACCATAGAACAAATCCATGAATTTTCCTTTAACTTTTCCTATAATTTCACATTATCCATTCCTAAAATACTTCTATGAACACATTTTACCACAAGTTTAACAACAATGATTCATCATTCAATCAAAACTCAAGCTTAAACATATACCCATTTTATACCCATAACTAAAGTCAATTAAAGATTGCATATAAATGAAGGAGAAGGCTTGCTTACCATTTTAAATACCATATCCATAGAGTTTGATACAAGAAAACCCAAACTCTTTTTTCTTATCTTTAAGATTTCTCACTTTCTCTCTCTACACATTCATCTTCTTTTCTTGATTTGTCACTCCAAAACTTACTTAGATCATGTTTATTTTTCAAGAGAATGATTAATCCTCACAAAAATCTCTCAATTAAGCAAGAAGTCACTCAAAATTTGATCATGTTTTTTGTTCTCCCTATCTACTGGAACTTTACGCCAACTTTCACTTGTTTATAAAGAGGAATTTTTCTTATTTTACCATTTCACCCCTCATAATGCTTTCATGTATTTTTCCTATAACATACTCGGATGGTGATCTAAATCATAAGGCCTTCCCAAACTCCGATTGACTTAAAATTTGACCTAATATATAACAGTATGTTAGGAGACTCCTCATAAGCTTTCAACCAAATCCAACGGTCTGAATTAAAAGTTATGCGCGATAGCATAAAACTAGATAGTAGGTGATTTTACACCAAAATCCAAGTTTTCTTGTTCAATCCTTGCATGAATTGTATTAGTTATTCCATTAAATACTCAAAGCCATATATATATATATATATATATATATATTAGACTTATTATTGTTTCACAGTAACATTACCGATTTTTAACGAGTGTTTACACCATCACTTGTTTGTACCATCATTTCTTATCTTTTATTTTTTTTTACCATACTAATTTTGTGGAATCATTTTCTCATTGTCCTTATTCTTTTATCCGTCGAAACTAGTTAGCGGTTTCGTCGACAATACAAATTTTAAACCTAAAATTCATAATTCTCTTTTCAACTTCATCAATATCCTTTACTCAACGGGGGTCTTGTTACTTTCATCTCTATATTTACGTGGGGGTTTATAGCATATGTGCCACTTTCTATTGGGATTGTTTACCACGACCACATTCACAAGTCATTCTAGGTATATCACCTCATGAATGGAATTAGCCTTTAATAACTTGTTTATTTCTTCAAAGATGGCATTTTATCATTCTCCTCTACAATTTCTCTTTTTCAGGCTAACCATGAGAAAATAAAGACGAACATTTAATTGGGAAGAGGCCATGTCTAGGATAATGTCATATATGTATGGAGGCTTGAAGGAAAAATTCTCTTTTGAATATTAAGGAGCTCTATCAAGGCTTTCTCTTGCTAGAGATCCAAAGTAGACCCAATTATTGTAGTGACAGTGTTTTCTTATTGATAGAAATTAACTTCTTTTAAAACATTTATGGCATTTTTCTGTATTTCAGGTGTTTCATTGAGAGATCCTCATTGATCTGTCAATAAACATTGTTGCTCTTTAGATAAGTGGAGAAGCATTTCTTGGAAACTATCTAATTCCCCCTCACTATTGCTACACTATTAATGGATAGTTTCATAGCTAGATACGTGTTACTAATCATCGTGTTTGTCTCGTGAAGGAGTGATCTCCTAAGTATGGTGTTATAAGAAGAATTCATCACGATCACCATAAATATTTGTTGGAGAGTATGACATCTTAGATTAGTACCATTGGTGATCAATATATTTAGCACAACTTTTTCTGGTACACCCTTGGTCTCAATCTCAATCAAGGGAGTCTTCACTAGTGTTAATTTAGAGCGGTCAATGTCTATTTACACCATATCTTATTTGGCATTGGATATTCATAGTATTCTATCATCCACCAATACCCTATCCACCTTCTAATTAGAAAGGACAATGGTGATTACCAATGCATCTTTATGAGGAAAGGTCACCCCTTCTCCATCTTTTAGGGTGAACACAATAGGCTCTATGTCAAAGGTTTGAAAGGCGTGGGGTGAGTAAAACTTGTTTTCTATCATCTTTTTTGCTTCTATTAGAGTTGCCTCCTGTTGAATTTTTGCCTAACATCTCATTAATTTTAGGTAAAGGTTTCTAATGTATGCTAGTCTATTTTCCTTGTTATTCAGGTTTTGTCTTATTTTTTTATAAACTATCAAAGGTAGCCCTTAGCAATTAACCTTTCTATTTCTTTCCTACGAGCATAGCAATCTTTAGTTTCATGATTCGTATCTTTATTAAAAAGGTAAAACTTATTAGGATTGCATGTTTTAGCATCTCCCTTTATTAGAGGTGAATATTGACAAATTATCTTCCTTTAATAGCAATAAACATATCAATTTAGGTGGCATTAGATGAGTGGTAATTAGTTTAGGGTATACTAGCCTATTGTAATTAACCCTTTTAGGTTATTCCTAAATCTTTAAGACTGCTAGGAAATCGATCGTGCATAGGAGATTTTTCTCTTTGTCTATAAGATTAAGGGTGTCCATGCCTAGCTACACTCACCTCCTCTACATGAATATGGTTCTCCATTGCCTACTTTACCTTGAGGAGAAAATATAATCTTTCCTATAAGGTATAGTTATGTACCCTATTAATTAAATCTTATATGGTAACGGGTTCAACTAAACCCTCTACCTTAATTATTTTATCATTAAACATTTTCAAATAGGCTCTAGTGCTTTCATTTTCCCATTGGATAATGACAAAGAGCTTAGTTGAGCTTTTTTTAACTAATATACTTGTACTGAAATGAGCAACAAACTTGGCACACATATCAGTGAAGTCAAAGATGGGATCAAGCTCTAAACTATGGTACCATGCTCGTACAAATTCATAGAACATGGCGGAGAAGATTTTACACATGGCATTGTTATCCTATATAACTAGCTCAAGGTTGTTTTGTACATTTTATACATTTATCTAATATTAGTGAGCTCGTCGTAATTGTCCAGGTTTATTTATGTAGAGACAAATTCTTTTAGAAGACATGTATTACATAACGGGCAATCTCCTATTTTATAAGGATGGTATTATTCTCTAGGGTATGCACAATTAGGGGTGTTCAAAAAAACCGAATAACCGAAAAAACCGATGGAAAATTAACCGAGAAAACCGAACCGAGATGAAAAACCGATTAAACCGATTACTAAAACCAAAAATTCTTTCCGGTTCGGTTCGGTTCCGGTTTGACCACCAAAACCGGTGAACCGAACCGGCTGCCGATAAAAAATTAAAAACAAAGGCTGAAAGGCAGCAGAACGACCTACTATAAATACTAAATGTTACAGTAAAGTGTAAAGTGTAAACCTAAACCTAAAAACATTGCAATTTACTTCTTCAGCCGCCGCCCACACCAGACCATCCTTCTTCGATTCTTCCTTTCCCCTTCAATTTTCATCTTCTCTGCCTCTTGTCCCCTGCATCTATCTCTTGACTCTCTTCTCTAGCTGATCAATAGTAAACAACCCATATCTCCGCATCCATCTAGTAGACTTGCGGTGGAAAAAAAAACCCGAACAAAACCCCTTGGCGTCTCTCTTCACCTGCAGCAGAAAGAGTCAAAGAGGTAAAGTTTACTGTTTATCCATGTGTTCATTCTCGTGTGCTTGTAAGTTTTACTTGTAAGTTGT
>Ga0307511_10006985_pt1 | contig 11369 bp, 6 predicted proteins | sample 13_EM_MG_FD_200266 | JGI IMG/M metagenome (GOLD analysis project Ga0307511, IMG submission 200266) | Populus trichocarpa ectomycorrhiza microbial communities from riparian zone in the Pacific Northwest, United States - 13_EM | ecosystem: Host-associated > Plants > Roots > Unclassified | place...
TTCAAGTGGATTCGTGAGGCCTGGCGCGGTCCGATCGTCGCCAAGGGGGTGCATACCGCCGACGATGCGCGCCAGGCGATCGATTATGGCGCGGATGCGGTCGTGGTCTCGAATCACGGCGGGCGCCAGCTCGACGGCGTGGCGCCGACGCTGCGCGTGCTGCCTGAAGTGATCGCAGCTGTGAATGATCAGATTGAGGTCTATCTCGACAGCGGCATCCGGCGCGGCAGCGATGTGGTCAAGGCTCTCTGCCTCGGCGCGCGAGCGGGTCTGATCGGCCGCGCCTACGCGTACGGACTCGGCGCGGCCGGCGGCAAGGGCGTGGCGCGAGCGATCGACATTCTCCGTGACGACATCATTCGCGCACGATGAAGCTCCTCGGGTGCTCCTCAGTCCGCAATCTCGATCGATCGTTCGTCGATGTGCCGGCGGAATGGCTCGTGCGTTAGCAACTACACGTAGTTCTCGCGCAACATCGCCGCGGCGGATGCGTCGAGCTGCTCGTCGCGCCGGATCTCGTCGAAGCGGCGCACCAGGTCTTCCGCGCGGACGTGGCGTCGCTCGGTGCCGGCGTAGTCGGCGAGGACGCTGCCGTGGTTCATCATCACGATGCGGTCGCCGAGGGTTGCGGCCTGCTGCATCGAGTGCGTGACCATCAGCGTCGTCAGCCGGTGCTGCGAGACGATCTGTTCGGTCAGGCGCACGATCTGGTCGGCGCTCTTCGGGTCGAGAGCGGCTGTGTGCTCGTCGAGCAGCAGCAGCTCGGGGCGGCGCCAGGTGGCCATGAGCAGAGTCAAGGCCTGACGTTGGCCGCCGGAGAGCGTCCCGATCGGGTTGTGCATGCGTGCCTCGAGCTGCATGTTCAGCGTGGCCACGCGGTCGCGCAGCTCGTTCTGCAGACGTGCCGGCAGCAACGTGCCCAGTCCGCGCCCGAGGCCGCGACGTGCGGCTAAAGCGAGGTTCTCTGCCACCGTCATCGTCGGGGCGGTCCCGCTGAACGGGTTCTGAAACACGCGTCCGATCATCGATGCGCGGCGGTGCTCGGGCCAGCGGGTCACGTCCTTCGCGGCAATCGAAATGGTCCCGCGGTCGACGTAGAAACTGCCGGCCACGGCGTTGAGCAGCGTCGATTTGCCGGAGCCGTTCGTCCCGATCACGGTGACGAACGAGCCTTCCTCGATCTGCAGCGACACGCCGCGAAGGGCGCGCACTTCGTTCGGCGTGCCGGCGAAGAAAGTCTTCTGCAGATCACGAAGCTGCAGCATGCCGCCTCACTTTCTGCAACGCCGCCGGCAGGACCAGCGCGCCGAAGACGAAGAGCGCCGTGACGAGTTTGAGGTCGTTCGGATTCAGGCCCCATCGCAATGCCAGGGCGATGATCAATCGGAACAGCACCGACCCGATGATCGTGCCGGTCAGCGCGGCGCCGACGCTGTCGGATCCGATGAGGGCCCGGCCGATGATGACGCTGGCCAGCCCCCACACGATCATGCCGATCCCCATCTGCACGTCGGCGAAGCCCTGGTACTGCGCCAGCAGCGCGCCGGCGAATGCCACCAGCCCGTTGGAGATGGCCAGGCCGAGAACGATCATGTTCTCCACGCTGACGCCGAGCGCACGGATCATCTGCTCGTTGTCCCCCGAGGCCCGCATTGCGCTGCCCAGGTTGGTCCGGAAGAAAAGCCAGGCGATGACTCCGATGATGAAAACGATGGCCGCCGCCAGCAGCAGCGATCCCAGATCGCGCGCGCTCACCGGCCAGCCCAGCAGCGTCGCCGAATCGTGACCGTTGATCCAGCGGCCGAGGTCCTGGGCGTACGTGGTGAGAGTCGTGACGGAGAGCAGCGGCAGATTGCTCTGCCCCATCACGTGCAAATTGATCGAGTAGAGCGCGGTCATGACCAGGATTCCGGATAGCAGTTGATTGATCTTGAATTGCGTGTGCAGGACGCCGGTGCAAACGCCGGCGGCGGCACCGGCGATGAAGGCCGCGCCGCTGGCAGCCAGCGGATGGATGCCGTGCGTGAGCATCGATGCCGCCACTGCCGCGCCGAAGGTGATGGAGCCGTCGGCGGTGATGTCGGCAAATTTGAAGACGCGGTAGCTGATGTAGACGCCCAGCGCCAGCAGCGAGAGGATCAGGCCGATCGTCCAGGCAGACAGGAGCAGCGTCACGCGCCACCGCCATCAAGAGGCGACTCTTGTCGCTCGGCAATCGGAAAGATCCAGCAGGCGCCGCGTTGGAATTTGCTCTCGCCCGCGCCTTCGACCGGCCGGGCGTCGCGCAGGAGGTGAACGACGGAGATCACGCTTCGCGGTTGCAGCCACGCGGAGACGATGTCGGCGACCGGCAGTTTCCCGCGGGGGAGCGACCGGAACGCGGTCACGACGGCGTGGAAGTGTCCGTGGTACTCGTCGCTGACCGGCCGGAGGAACGGAGCAAGCGATGCAGATGGCGATGAAGAGGCCACTCCGACGACGAGAGAGCTGAAGCGCGCGAATTCGTGCTCGGGCGTAAATGACAACCATTCGCGCACGGCAGGGAAATCGAAATGCACGGCGTCGCCACTCGCCGGCGAGCGCCGCAAGCGCGCGCACACGAGGCCGGTGACGTCCGCAGCCATGACGATTCCGACGGTCGGCGTGCCAGCCAGCGAAACAGAGGCGCGCACGATGTCGCTCAGCGGAACGCCCACGTCCGGCGAGTTGGCTTCGAAGCGCAACTGGTGACTCGGCGAGCCGCGAAATGTGATGGCGCTCAACGCCTGAACCGCCGGAACGAGTCCCATGGCCGTGCTGAGCATGTAATCGGGTGTAGCCGTGCCATCCGTGGGCATGAATGCGGCGCCGCCGGCGGCTCCGACGAATTCGCCGAACAGGTCGCGGCACTCCTCCTGGTTCGCGCCGAGCGCTCCCACGCCAAGCGCGAAGACGTCGCGGTAGATGGAGATCGGCGATACCTGTGCGTGCAGGTCCGGACTGCCGATCACGGAGCAGACGGACTTTTTCCCGTCGAGCAGACGGCTCTCGAACGACGCGCTCTCCGACTCGAGCGGCATCGGAATGGACAGTGTCTTTCGCCGCGACGCGCCCGTGCCCGCACCGGCGATGAGGAGCTCGACGAAGCCCATGAGCCGGAGCGTGTTGCGCGCCCGCTCCGAGACCGCGGAAATCTCCAACGATCCCTGGAGTGCCATCGAGTCGCGATGATGCTTCAGCAGAACGGCGGCGCCGGCGGAGCTGAGATAGGTCACGCCCGAGAAATCGAGCCGCACGTGTCTCGCCCCTTCACGTGCCACGTCGTGAAGCACTTCATCGAGCGACTGCGACCAGTGGTTGTCCAGACGGCCGACGAGCCGGATGTGAGCGATGCCGCCGGAGCGCGTCTTAACGATTTCCACTGGGAGCTCCAATGACGTCTTTTGCCGATCGCACGAGGCTGGGCGGCAGCGAGATGTTCAGGGCGCGGGCGGCATCGAGATTGACGATCAGGCTGGTCTTGCCGAAATCCTCCAGCGGAATTTTCGCCGGATTCTCTCCTCGAATGATCCGCGCCGCGAGATGCGCGGCATGGCGGCCGCTGTCGCGATAGTCGCGCGCCACCACCACCATCGCCCCTCCGATGGCCTGCGATTTCTGAAAGGCGAAGACCGGAATGTGGGAGCGCCGCGCCGCTTCGCTGATGCTTCCGAACGCCGAGGCGGTGAGGTTTCCCGGAATCTGCAGCACGGCATCGATGTCGCGCGACATGAGCGCCGCTGCGGCGTCAGGAACGTCGGTGGCCGTTTCCGCCGGAACGTAGACGATCTCGAATCCGGTCCGTTTGGCGCTCTCGTCTAGGGAGATCTTGGCGTTGACCATATTCGTTTCGGCGGGGCAGTAGAGAGTTCCCAGCCGCCGGATGTCGGGAAAGTGCGTCTTCAGAAGCGCGAGCGCCTCGTCATTGGCCGGCAACAGGCTGACGCCGGTGACGTTCGGGGCGTGGTCGGTGTTGCTCTTCCCCGCGCCAGCCTTCAGACCGGACGAGACGTAGTTGTAGACCACCGGCACGTTCTGCGCCCTGCGCAGCGCGGCCTGGAGCGTTGGCGTCGAGAAGGTGATGAGCATGTCCGCATGCGCGGTAACGGCGGCGTCGACGAGCGCGGACACCGTGGCCATGTCCCCTTGCGCATTCAGGATCTTGATCTCGACGTCACGCCCATCCTGAAGGCCCGATTCGGCCAGCCCTTCGATCACTCCGGCCTGCGCATCCCTGACGTCGATGACGTCGTTGTACTGCACGAAGTAGAGCTTCCACTTGTGGTTCGCGGCCCTGGCGCGGGCGCGCTCACGATGCTGCAGGTCGGAAAGCAAGAGGATGGCCGACGCGGCGGCGACAATGGCCAAGCCGAAGGCGATTCTGCGAAATGCGATGAACAACGGACGGCGCGTATCGTCTCCACGCCGGGAGGCGGTGTCAAGGCGCGGTATCGAAACCTGTCGTACCGACCGTTTGACGACCTACTACAAGAGTAGTAGGGGCCACTACAAGAGTAGTTATGCGGCTGACACGTTACGAGCTCGAGATCATGGAAATCCTGTGGCGGATCGGAGAGGCGTCCGTCAGGGAAGTGCAGGAGGCGATCGTCGAATCGCGCCCGGCCTGCCTACACGACGGTGCAGACGATCATCAGCCGTTTGGAACAGAAGGGAGCGGTCAAGCGTACGCGCCAGATCAGCAACGCCTTTCTCTTTCAAGCCGCGATCACGAGGAAGTCCGCATACCGCCGCGTCTTCGACGAAATCCTCAGTTTGTTCGGCGGCTCCGCGCAACGCATTGTCGCCGATCTGCTCGAGAGTGGAAAAGCTGACGCTCGAAGATCTCAAGGCACTGGAGCAGACCGCAAAACGGAAATCAAAAGGAGGAAAGCGATGATATCCGTCCACGGGACCAGGCCCTCGACCAGATTCTCCAAGAGCACGGCTACACCTGGCGGTTAGAGGGCAACAAGATGACGGTGTCGCGAATGTAGAAAGGCTTCGTGCGGCCTCACGGCCGCCCTTCAGGCCCTGAGCCAGCCGCGCTTCCGTGCGCAACTGCCCGAGGCGTTCCAAACCCGAGGCCGGTCTCGATCATTCGGAAACATCCGGCTCCTCAGCGAATCGATGAACTGACTCACTCCTCCTCGTGGCCGTCGATCGGCGGCGGCTCGGGCATCTCGGCGGCTACTTCGGCCGGAACATGCTCGGGACGAGCTAGCAGCGGTCCGCCGAAATTCTTGCGGTACTTTTCCAGGCGCTTGAAGAGGTGGTGCAGGTCGTAGGTCAGGCGCAGGACCGTGCGGCGCAGCTTGTATTTGACGCGCTTGAAGGCTTCCAGGTCGTCGCCGCGCAGCGTCGGGAGGAAGGATTGGATCTCGGCGATGCGCTTGCGCACTTTGTCGAGGTCCTTGTCCTGAACATTGACGAAGTGCTCTTCGCCGCTGATCAGCATCGGCTCGGTGCCGGTCATCTGATCGTCGAACCAGTGCCATAGCTGGATGAGGTCGATGCGCCGGCCTTTGGAAAGAAAGCGCGTCTCCAGCAAGTCCTGCCGGAAATAGCCGAGGAGCTTGCGATCGTCGGCGTGGTTGAACTCCTCGTCCGTCAGGTTGCGGGTGTTCCAGACGCCGTAGCGGATGATGTCGTTGCGCGTGCTGCGGAGCTGCCGCAGCGTCTCGTCGAGGACTTTGAACGGCACCTGGGCGAGCGTTTGCGGCTCGGGTTGGGTCACGGGCATAGGCTTGAAGAATACCTCACTGCGCCGGCACGAAGATCGGGTCGCCCGTGACGTTGTCGACGATGGAGGCCCAGGCAGTGGCCACGAACCAGCCCGAGATCGCCTCTGCTTCGACGCGGCCATCGATGACCGGCGACGATGTCAACGCATCCAGCGGGAACTGCAGGGCGCGTAGCGGTCCGATCGTCCGATCGATGCTTCCGACTGCGTGGCCGGCGGAGTCGTAGAGCGTGAAGCGGACGACCTGATCACTTTCACTGGGATTGATCGCGCCGAGGTTCGTGCGGAAGGCAGCCGATCGCTCGACGTGCAGCATCTCGCTCTTGAGCGGAAAAAACAGCGTGGCCAGGCAGCAGGTATTCGGAGCGAGCGGGATGAACTGCCCGAACGTACCGTTGCTCGACGACGTGAACGTGCGCGAAGTCGCAGTGAGGCTTTCGGAGAGTGTTGCCTGGAGAGTGCCGAAGGTATTCGGCCGGCCGAAGTAGCTGCCAACGACGTCGTCAAGGCGGATGGCCTGATGCGCGGCAACGCTGCCGTGTTTGGTGACCCGGTCGCCGGTTGCGGCATCGATGTACGTCAGATCGAAGCTGCCGCTGCTGTTGCCGGGAGCGCTGAGGAAGACATCGCTGCGCCAGAGCGTGTTGTTGGCGCCGGGCTGGCTGATCACCGGTGCGATGAATGGTCCCGCTCGCGGCGTCGTGGCGGCGACGTAGATCGGATCGCCGCTGTGATTGTCGATGACGGAGCCGTACGCCACGATGCGCGCGTCGCCGCTGACGACGCGAAGCTCCGCGGTCATCAGCGCTGCACCGGTGGCCGGGAACTGCAGTTGACCGAAGGGCAGGACCGCGTAATCGTTCTGCGAGACCATCGCGCCGGTTGCGGCATCGAACAGCGTCACGTGAACGGTTCCGCTGCCGCCGTTCAATTCCGCGAAGCCGAGGTTCGTACGAAAGTCGGGCGTCGTCTGAATCTGCGGCACGTAGGCGAGCGTCGAAGCTTCGGTTGTTGCGACGGCTGGGATGAACTGGCCATACGTTCCGCCGTTGGCGCGAGTGTAGGTGCGGCTCGTCGCGACGAGTGGCTCCGTGTCGCCGAGAAACTCGAGCTGGCCGACGCCGCTCGTTCGCATCGTCGATGCAACGACGTCGTCGAGTGCCATGACCTGCTTCGGCGCGATCGACAACTTGATTGCCGCGAAGCGATTCCACCCTTCTTCGCCGGCGTGCGTGAAGATCGCAGTGACGCTGGCCGTCGTCGTGCTGCCGTTGAAAAGCCGGACGTCAGTCTGCCAGGTCGTTCCGAGCGCGCCGGGTGTGTGCGCGACCGCGGCGATGTGCTTGCGCGTAGCGAACGATGACGGCCGGATCGTGGCCGGAACGTCGCTGGTGAACGTGATTCCAAGCGACCACGAAAGAAGCGTCCCGACGTTCTGCGACTGAAGATCGCGGATCGTCAGCGTCCAGCGGCCGGTTGCTGAACGACCGTGAAAAACGTCTAGAGGGTCGAAAGAATCGGCATCGACGCCGTACGTAACCTGCACTGCTGGCGAATGATCGGTCGACGCGTTCTGCAGATTGACGGTCGTTCCGTCGGGAGCGGTCAGCACAATCTGCAGATCGCCGCGCGAAGGATGCGAGACATTGACGTTGACTGTGAGTTTGTCGATGGCTCGCGTGTCGGTAATGTCGAGCGTGGAGGTGATCCCGCCCGGCGCATTGTCCGGAATGGCAATGCCCTGTTGTGTCGATTGGAACAGCGTCACTTCGCCGCGCGGTGCCGGGTTGCAATCCTCGCTGGCCAGGATCAGGCGCGCCGTGAACGCGGAACAGATCGTGGCCGCATGCGATGCGCCGTTCAGGACGCGGTCGGCATCGAGGAGCTGGCCGGCGATTGCGGCGTAGGTCGGACTCGACGGCGCACCGAACATCGATTCGAGCACCAGCATGTCGGCAAGTCGGCGTCCGTCGGTCGCGCCGTGGCGACGCACCAGCGCGTCGAAGATCTCGCGCAACGCCGACGACCATATCTCGCCGTTCTTGTGCTCGGTCCCCGAGATTTCGGCGTTGCTGTAGTCGTTCATCGTCTTCGTGCTGTCGACGCGGCGAAGACAATCGGCGCCAACCGGATAGCCGCAGTTCTGCGACGACTCATCGCCCGCGCAGCGCGCATCCCATTCAGCGAGGCAGTACGGATCGCGGCCCGTGCCGAAGCCCGGCTCGTAGTTCGACGAGTACGCCCAATAGTCGCTGAAGCCCTCGCCCAGCGCGCGCGCCTGACTCGACGAGAGGCCGAAGAAGACGGAGGGCGCAATCCAGTCCTGAACCGAGTGAAAGAACTCGTGCAGAACGATGTCCGAGTCTTCCGCATCGTCGACGCCGCCATCGCCGAAGTAGAGTTTCCCCTGACCGGCCACGGCGCTTCCGACGTAGATCGAATTGTCGGCACCGGAGAGCGAATGCGGATCGACCGGAATGGCGTAGGCGACGATGCGCCGCGGTCCCTTGTAGCCGAGCGACTGCATGTAGTGCTGGCTGCGATCGATGTGAAAGTAGACGTTGACCTCTTCGAACTGCGGCTGGCTGCGATCGAAGAGCAGCGGCTGCGAGGGATCGGCATGCGCAGTGACCGGCGAGTCGGTATCGACGATCTGCACGTTGGGACCGGCCAGCATGCCGGTTGGATTGAGATCGAGCAGATCGACGAGCGAATACGCGGCCTCCGGCGTGGCAACGACGGAATCGTTCTGATCGCGCAGCGACGGATCGTTCAGCTTGGCCACGGGATTGGGATCGAAGACTCGTCCCTTCGCCGTGATGTGAGCGAAGAGCGGCTGCGACAGAAGAAGCGCGCCGGTGGATGCATCGATGTAGTGCGCCACCGGCTCGTGCGGATTCGCTTCGACGATGACGCGCCACGCCGGCCGCGCTTCACCGGCGATGTTGACGGCGACGAGTTGTTCATCGTGCACGAGCCCCGACGGAGCAGTGGCAAGTGCAGCGTTCTTCATCATCAGCGTGCGTTTCGGTGTCGCTCTGGCGATGGCGCGATGCAGCTCGCGAATGCTGCCATCACGATCGACGCGCTCGATCACCTCGCCGCCGATGACCGGCAGGCCGTCGATGTATTGCGTGTAGTGCCGGTAGGTGCCAACGAGCGAATCGCGCTCGTAGTCGAGGCGAAGGTCCTGGGCGTTGACGGCAGCCGCGAGGAAGAGGAGAACGAGGGAGATTGGGAGCCGCCGCATCCGTCCAGCAAACCGGTGGGTTGCAATGAAAATTCGGCCGCTACGCCGCAGAAAGCGTCTGTGGCTCCTTCACATCGGACGCCGGCAACTGCTCGAGAGCCGGAGTCACGGGCAGAGAAAACGAGAACGTCGTTCCCTGGCCTTCGCGGCTCTCGACCCAGATCGTGCCGCCGTGGCGTTCGACGATCTGTTTCGTGATGTAGAGGCCGAGGCCGAGGCCGCCGTAGTTCGTCGACGACACCTGCCGCCCGCGGTGGAAACGCTCGAAAACCTGACCGATCTCATCGCTGGGGATACCGATGCCGCGGTCGGCGACGGCGGTCACGAGCTGATCGCCGCGATCTTCGACGCTGACCAGAATCTCGCTGCCGTCCGGCGAGTACTTCACCGCGTTCTCCATCAGATTTCCGAGCACCTGCTCCAGCCGGTCGCGATCGCCGACGACGCGCTTATGACCGACCGGGAGGTTGAGCTGGAAGCGGCGCTCGCTGAGTGCGGTGTGATGCCGGTGCACGACGTCGCTGACGAACGTCGTCCAGGGAATCGGCTCCCGGCGAATCTCCAGGCGGCCGGTCTCAATTCGCGAGACGTCGAGCAATTCGAGGATGAGACGCGACATCCGATCGATCTGATCGAGAGCGATGTCGAGATACTCCTCCGAGGTCTTCAGATCGTTCTCGCGGATCAGCGACTTCGCCAACTGCGTGTAGCCCTTGATCGACGTTACCGGCGTCCGCAGCTCGTGCGAGGCGATCGAAAGGAACTCGTCCTTCAGGCGCGACAGATCTTCCACCTTGCGCCGTGCGTCGACCTGTTCGGTGTAGAGCTTGGCGTTCTCGATGGCCAGCGCGGCGCGCTCGGCCAGGATCTCGGCCAGCGGCAGCTTCTCGTCGTTCATGGCCCGATCAGGATCGTTTGCGGCGATGACCAGCGCGCCGAGCATTTCGCGGCGCGTGCGCAGCGGGAGGATCAGCAGCGAGGCCAGCTTCATCGGCGCGGCGTGATATCCGCCTTCCAGTCCGGGCGTGACCGCGTCGGGAGTGCCGAGGTCCTGCGTCAGCGAGGGGTAGCCGGTGCTGACCACCTGGCCGATGATCCCTTCGCCGACGACAAGCGGCTGACGGTAGATGTACGACCAGGCCAGGCCGAGCGAAGCCATCTCGCGGTGATAGATCGAAGCGACACGCAGCTCGCTGGAGTCGGACGATTTGAGAATGACCGCGGCCCAGTCGCCGAGAACTTCCGCCACGCGCTCGGCGATGGCTTGCGTGACCCAGACCGGATCGATGTTGCTGGCGAAGAAGGCGCCGGCGTCGGCCAGAATCTGAGCGCGCTCGGCCTGCTTCTGCATCTCTTCTTCGAGCCGGCGCCGTTCGGTGATGTCGCGGAACGTAACGATGACGCTGGTGATGCGGCCGTCGTCGTGCAGCGGCGTGGCGCTGGTGGAGATGGCGATCTGCCGGTCTTCGCGCGCGATCAGCATCGTCACGTCGCGGACCGGCTGGCCGGTGGAGATGGCGCGCACCGCCGGCAGCTCTTTAGCGTCCATCAGCACGCCGGCGTCGTTCAACAATCCGTACTCTTCGGCGTGTTTGAAGATCGGCACTCCGACGTCCGACCGGCCAAGAAGACTCTGCGCGGCTGGATTGAGATAAACGGTCTTGCCCTCGGCGTCGACGAGCATGACGCCGTCGGACATGCCGGCGATCATCGTTTCGGTGCTGCGAACCTGGCGATTGATCGAGGAGATCAGCGATTGCTGGATGCGCCAGATCAGGTAGGCAGCGACGGCGATGACGAGGATGCTGATGATGACCACCAGCAGCGTCAGCTCGGTACGCATGCCGGCCAGCCGCCGCAGCCCCTGACGTTGCTGGCGTTCGTGCTCCTCGATGAGCGTTCCCGCAAAGTCGGGAGCGACTCGATGAATCCTCGATGCCTCGACCATGTACTCGTTGGCGTTCAGGAACTTCTGGTCGTGCACGGACATGATCTCGCGGTCGGTGAGCTGCCGGAGCTCGTTGAAGAGCTTGATCATCTTCATGACGCTTTGCTGATCGCCCGTCTGCGAGGCCAGTTGGAGAGCGTTGGCTGACGACTTCTGGAAGTCGCGGATGGCCTCGTCGTATTGCTGCTGAAACTGGGTCTCCTGCGAGAGTGCAAAACCGCGGGCGGCCGACATGAGCGTCAGCGTGTCGTCGTTCATGGCATGGACCGCGTCGAGCAGCGGGGCCGAGCCTTCGATGATTCGATTCTCCTGGCGGCTGGAGAAATTGAGGATTCCCATGGTCAGCGCCAGGCCGGCGGCGATGAGCACCACCAGCACCGCGAAGGCGCTCCATAACGTTCTGCGAATCGAGG